>Ga0126339_10001983_pt1:2500-14434 | contig 14434 bp, 7 predicted proteins | sample OrbTmetagenome_2_FD_92532 | JGI IMG/M metagenome (GOLD analysis project Ga0126339, IMG submission 92532) | Coral microbial communities from Petempiche,Puerto Morelos, Mexico - Orbicella T R C metagenome | ecosystem: Host-associated > Invertebrates > Cnidaria > Coral | place... | reverse complement strand
CAAAATTACCTAAATAGCGTGACCTAGCCCCTTCAAAGAATATTTTGTTGCTGTACAGTATAGTACAGTAATAGCCCACGTATAAGTACCTGAATTTTTCAATTTAGCCTAAATAGGTTCTTACATAAATGGTACTTAAAGCAAATTTAGGCTACCAAGGTTCTTAAAATAGCTTCTTATATTTTCATATGAATTTCATCTGAATATACTATATATAATATAAATATCATCTCATAATACAGTACATTGTATAAATCATTTATTTGTACCATAGAGCAATGCCTATAGGCAGTTCCCTGCAGGTATAGTATATGTCCTTAACAAAACATAACAAACAAAACTAATGTTGATACCAAATTCATAATTTCGTATTTTACATTTAATATTTTGTGATTCTCACAGAGTTGGAGATGGTCAGAAAGCTTTCCTTGATACTGTAGTAGAGTACAGTACTTGCTAATACTTGGGGAATTATTTGAATGGCAAACACAATTGACATACAACATGGTACTTAAGCTTGAAATAAAAAAAGTTATGTCAAGTTACTTTTAAATAGATGATGATCTTAATTCAGCAGTTTCTACCTATACACTTTTACAGCAACCCCACTGATAAGAACCTAACTTAAAATTTTAGCCTTAATAGGTCTCATGTGGAGGGGGCTTAAAATTAAAATTTTAGCCTAGCAGGTTCTTATACGTGGGCTATTACTGTATGTTGGTTGTAGTAGACACATTTGTTGAAATCATTTATAATTATCAAACGAGGGAGAATTGAAAGGTAGACAAACTTATTTTTCCCTTATTTTCCCAAACAGCTAGGGTCATGCGTTTATCATGTACAACATTTGAATATTCACCTCTAAATAACTACAACTTTTCCTCCATTTTCCTCGGCATGGCTTGAATCAATCATATCAATGACAATTAATGGTAAAATGAAACCTACGGTGAATCTCATAATAAGCAAACAACAAGACTCCTTAAAATGGAGAGATATACCTGGCACGTCGCTCAAAATCATTACAAAATTCATGAACAACAAAGCTGTGAAAGAAATCCGTTTGTTTTCGTCTTTAAAAACGCTCAACAGCAAAGGACATGTTTTCCTCGAAGCTTCTGTAGTGATGCCTTCTGACGGTCCATCAATGTTATTCCTCAAAGTAGAGGAAGACAGGAAGACTGGAAATACTTCAGAAACAACACACATCACTCTGACGGCCATCCGAGAGAGAATCTCTTGAGACCCACAGCAATACCACCATGTTATTAGGGAGCCAATGATTCCCATAGATACTGCAACTGCTATCTTGACTTTCGAAGATAATAATTCTTGGTTTTGATATGCCATGTAATGATCAAAATAGATGATCATAGTCACATTTATGTTACAGGCCTGAATGAGCATCATAGAAAGCGACAATACTCTCAAGACATTACACGACTCTCTGGGTTGAACATCAAATCCATTCCACGATTCTACAGCATCCATGACAAGAATTGTCGCTTGACAAGCCACTTGCCAAATCGCTAACATTCTGCTTCTTTGAAGAAATGTGTTTTTCGTTTTGTCTTTGAAGCAGGTCTGCAACATTCGTGTGTTTAAGGACACTCCGGCCAAATCAACAGCCGCCAAAACCAAATGTGTCAAGTTCATGTTGGATCTGTTCGATAATGAAGCACGCAAACACTTGTTCAAAGAACTATTTTCTTACTTGCAGAAATCCTATAATACACCTCTTACCCCCCAAAAATTTGCATAGGTATTGCTTTAGATTTGTCTTGGGATATCTTCATGTCCCAGGAGAAATTGTGAACAATGATTATGCAAAATAATAAACCTATTTTGCGATACACGTATGTAGGTACATTCGTATGTTGTCCAGTTTTCGATAGATATCTCTATCCAACCAGTTACAAATTAATTTCATTTTTCAGTTCGTGCTTTGTAATTTGTGGAAAAACATACGGCCGACGCCGCAGTTGTTCGTTTCGTAAACGGTCAATGCCATTTTCGCGACACTTCTCCCCTACTAAATTAAAAGAGAAAGAAAATTTGTAAGTAACCACCCGGTATCGAACCCGAAACTTTTGTTTCCTATCATCCCTCCTATACCACTACACTACCAGGTTGATCCGCCAAATCCTTGCAAAATGTAATTATAAAACATGATTTTCTTGAATATTAATCATAGGGTTGCCCCAACGATCATATAAAAGCTAACTGCAAGCAAAGCAGTGTGAATATGAACAATTAAGCATTTGGTGAGTTTGTTTTACTCCATCAACAAATTATAACCAGTTTCTACCTTGTCCAGGCTTAAACTAAAGCAGATATGGCATCGTCCATTCTGAAAGGCTTGGTTACCAATGATGGCATCGACCGTTCACGAAACGGAAATCAGCGCTGGCGCCTCCAAACTTTTAATTAATCAATCATTATTCAGTAGACGGGAGAGGCTGTACTGTCCAGAGGTCAAACGCATCGTTAGAAGAAAAGCATTATCATCGAGGTATTGCGCTTATTACTTTTTCATTATTTATTGACTGTCACACACCCTGGTTACAATACTTTTACAGCTACTTACACTACTTACAAGGCTATTACAGTTACTTACATTACTTACACTGCAATACGATCACTTACGCTACTTACGCTACTAGAGCTTGCACTACTTACATAACTTGCAATATAATTCGATTACTTATAATGCTTACAATTCTCACACCATTGACAGTAGGTATATTTGCACTATTGCATTACGACTTACAATCCTTGCTACAGTGAGGGGGAACTAACAAAATCAAGTCAGTGAATAATCTTCAGTTTTCCATTGCATTTGGAGTTTGGTTTAAAGTTTAGAAATATTGGAGTTCCTAAAAAAAACCTTACACAAATAAACATAGTGTTTCATGAGAACATAGTTAATGGAGGGAGACTTTGAACATCAAATCCATTCCACGATTCTACAGCACCATAACAAGAATGGTCGCTTGACAAACCACTTGCCAAATCGCTAGCATTCTGCTTCTTTGAAGAAATGTGTTCTTCGTTTTGTCTTTGAAGCAGGTCCGCAACATTCGTATGTTGAAGAACACTCCAGCCAAATCAACAGCTACAAAAACTAAATATATCAAATTGATGTTGAAACACAAATGATAAAAACGTCCCGTTATCGATCGAACTTGCGTGCTAGCTTTAGAAGTCTGCTACGGACTACTGGTCTATGCTATATATAGGATCTGTTCGATAATGAAGCACGCAATCACTTGTTCAAAATAACAATAAACAAAACTCTGTGACGTCTCAGTTTTGAAACTTATCGCAACCAGTTTCCCGTATGAAAACTAAGAAATGTGTTCTTCGTTTTCTCTTTGAAGCAGGTCCGCAACATTCGGCCAAATCAACAGCTGCTAAAATCAGTTATTAAAATCTGGATCATTGGATAACGCTGTTCGATAGTTTTCGTTGGCTTAGCCATGATGGGCCATTATATGAGCCATTATATCATGCCCAACAAATATGGTAAGCTTTTGCGTGATTGTCGGGGGCGTTTTCACTTTTGATTCCTTTATTTTTGGGACGTTTTTAATAAAACAATTATTCCACTCTTGTTTGTTGGATATGAGATGATTATAGCCAACACGGTGCTAAGTACCTCGTTGGCTATCTACCAGTTCATATCCAACGCGCGCTCGTGGAATAACTGTTAATTATTATCCAACTGCAGCGAATAGCGTCCAAATAACAGTACAAATATATATATGTTATTTGCCGGCTAGGTCTTGAAAATGCTGCCCGAGGTCACAGTTTTTCACTATACGGACCGACCCTAAGCCGGCAAATAACATGTTTATTTTTTTTTCCTGCAGTAAATTGGTTTCACAGGTTACAAATGGGTTTGTTTATGCAACTCTTGTCATTGAATCGGCTTGCGCGCCGTCTACTAACGATTTGTAAAAAAATCTCGGCAACGAGCGAGTAACTCAGATAGTAGACAAAGAAAGATGTATTAAAGAACAGATTTTTTTCGAACTACTTTATGTTAGTTGCATTTATTTCACCAGTTAAGATTTCCAAAATTTTTTTTGCACTGTGAAATTTCGTGCGAAGTTTGAAGTTTTACTACAAAAACAATTTCTATCAGTCGTTGGTTTTAAAATCACTTCAAATCAGACTTTTCTACCATAAATTCAATAGCAGAAAGCGAGGAAATTCGTTAAGTGTATTCCACGGAAATTATCCTAAATACAGCAACGATCAGAGAGGTAAACTTGACTGAAATTGATCCAAATTTTATGGCGAGAGAAATACAGGATTACGCGCCATTACAGCGCCAAGCTACAAACAACTAAGCAAACTCTCACAACTTCAAAACACTCAATTAAATTTACTTACAGTGACTTTCCTTGCCATTTTAAAGTGAACAGAGATAAACTTGCGTTGACTGACCGGCGATGGATGTGTGAAAAAAGGCAAAAGATTGACGATTACCGCTTACTTTTAGGAGCGAAATTTAGGCAGCAGGGAAAAAATCCGGCCCGTGGGCGTATCGTAAAAAACTGCGTATGATTAACCAATCAAATTCGAGGATTTAGGACTCCGACCCGCTCAGATGCTTGAGAAAAAAATAAACAGCGATATTGTACAGTTATTTGTACAGTAGCAAACCTGTTTGCCGGGCTGGTCGTAAAAAATATACCGCGATACTACACACGAAAACTTCTAATAAGATATTAGATTCATGTAGGAACGTCCAGGTATCGGTTGAACATGTGTGCTAACCATCAGAAGTCTGTTATGAACTACTGGTCTGGTAAGAAGCGACTATAAGCTAAACCATATAACTTTATAGTAACCAGCCTCTCGCATGAATATTTTCCTACAATATATTGGCATGCCCCAATATGAGCACAGAGACTACTTAACAATTAGAACAATTTTCTCCGATTCTTATTGGTTTAAATTGATCACGTGATACGATAGAGTTTATCGGCGGAGTAGCACAATTTTAGACAATAGTATTCCTGTCGAGGAAACATCGGCTGATGGCTGTCCCGCGCAGTTGATGTTCCTAAAACAAATATTTGCCCGAGAAGCTTCGAGAGCAAATATGATAGTGAGTAGCGTAGCTAATCAGAGAACGGCGTTCGTAATAGGAGGCTAGTTGATTGATACTAATAACAAATACAAATAAGGCGATGAACCCGGATCACTACTAAGCGGACAACCTCGGTAAATGCTTTAGTGTCCTTGACAAACATTAGACGTCGCGTAAGTATTAAGCAAATTTTGTCGAGTTTGCTTTACAATGATAGTTTAGACTAAACTGGCTTTTACTTCAACCAGTGCAGTTTGCTGAGAAACAGACCAGACAATCTGGCTCGAAAGTCGTTTCCTGCAAATACAGCCATCTCTCGTCGCTCCCGGCCGGTTTTGGCTATAGGTGGTGATATCGGTCATTTTTTTATCCTTATTTTATTTATTTTACAGATTCGCCATGAGGCAAGTGGGCATACAAAAGAACACTCCCTAGAACCGCAATATAAATAATGATGAAAACCAAAAGAAAAGAAATTTTTCAAAAAAAAAAAAAAAAAAAAAAAAAAAAAAAAAAAAAAAAAAAAAAAAACAAAAAAAAAAAAAAATTTTAAAAAAAAAAAAAAAGAAAAGAAAAAAGAAAAAAAATTAACAAGAACAACGCGTAACAGTATTGGCAAAATGACACTTAGGACAGACTAACTTATAATGAACGAATGTCACTGATTGAACACCAAACTTAATCTATCAAGAAAAAACGATTTGAACTTTTTCTTAAAAGGTACTAAGAGCCTATGTTTATCTTTTTCTTCAACCACTAAGTAAGTTTGTCTGAAAGGTTTAAGGGCCATTATCCAAAGACTACAATTCTTGTTTTTGTGAGAATATTGAAATGTTTTATCAGCGATAACTTATTTGGGCAGATTTTACATTTCGTTGTCAGAATTGTAAACATGTGCTTCTATTTCATCAATCCTATCCCATCAGGTTCAGATACAGCAGTTTTTATTTAGCACAACGAAGTAAGCCTACATTGTACCAATCTTCACGATTCAAAATGAAATAGAGGGATTATCTTCCACAGCAGCATTTTCAAAAATATCGTTTCGTGTTTAAGGTTACTGTAAACTTCACGGATGCCTTTCATGTTTCGCACACGCGTCGGTTTTAACCGTGTCACCGTCATGCTGATAAAATGCAGAAAGAAAGAAAGAAAGAACCTTCTAAAAGATTTCATCTATTGGCTAACGCACGCAAGTTTCAAACGCAAAACTGAGAATGTTTGCTGAACTGAACAAAACGACCAAACAAACTGCCCCATTTCAATCAGCATATGATGGACTACAAAAGTGCGTGATGTATTCCTATTTCCTATTTATTATTGATAAAATCAATTTTGAACTAGATGAATAGGATATTCCCTCGTCTGCGACACATGAGAAGGCCTAAGAGAGGAAGCATTTGAAATGACTTCACACACTTTGGTCTATTGATAAGAGAGGAAACTTTAGGCCAAGTTTCGTATAAATCCGTCAAATCTATCTACTCAATCGACTCGCTTGAAGCAAGGGAATCCACGCAAAAATGAAGTCCGGCACTCCTCACAAAGAGGTTGTAACTGCGTTCATGCCACCGACTAATGAAACACAAACTTGGAACTCCCAAAGGTAGTCCTAATAAAAACGACCCATTGAAATTGGCGGGAAATATCATTTCGCAACAGAAAGACTTCTAACACGGGAAAACTGAAAAGAAACAAAACGCTCCAGTCTGCGTCACATTTAATCAGATCTCAGTTATTTCGTTGGCTTTAGTTTTTGTCCTTATCGTTGACACCAAGATGACGTCATCAGGACAGTTCACGATCACGTGACTCGCTAGGAGAAAAATTCTAACGGCTGGTCTACTTAGTACTTTTACGGCATTTTGTCATTGGTTTAATGTGGTGCTCAAAGGATTACCGCTTCAAATTTGCCAGACCTTGAAAAGTTCAACTACATAATGCAATCATGCAACCGTTACTTCCACTCGAATATGGATTGTCAATAGGCCACGTTCGATTTATCAATATTCTAACATGGCTCCGAGTCTTTCAGGACAAACTTCCATATTTAGTGCTGTTTTTTAAGTATCCAAGTCTCTTTTGGAAAATTGAGAGACAAAAGAAACTTAAAAAATTTAGTTTTGACCCGAAAGTCTCGGAGCCATGTTAGATTATTGATATATCGAACGTAGCCTATTGGATTACAACCAAAACGGCTGCAGCTTTCGTCGAAATATTAATGCTGACCAATGCTTAAATTAACCCAATGATTTCTTTGATTTTTTTAATCAAGGAGGACTCGAAATTTCAACTGAATAATGCACTGAGATGGAGAGATACTTTGTCATCAGCACTTGTGAAAGATTGCACTACAGTGTATTTCGAACTATTCATTTTTCATTATTAATGAGAAAGTTTGCCTTGTGTGTAACGTCATGTCACACAAGGCAAACTTGACTGTCAAAAAATGTGTTTGGTGGAGTACAGTAAACACCCGGATATAAGAATCTATGATTTCGGGGTTCAAGCTGATCAAGTTCTTATTTAGTACTAGGTGCTTACAGAGAAATCAGCCTGAAAATGTTCTTAAAATATTCTTAATATTTGTTTCAAAAATGCTACACATTATACATTACTAAAGGGTTAATTAACATACAATGTTTTATTACTTACACGAAAAAATATATTTAAAATAAACTAAATAAATAAATGCTAGAGCGGGTTTCAATTGAGTGTCGTAAAACCAAAACCAAGGTAATCACTCTAGCCAATCACAAAAAACACAGACAATCCAGTGAACCAATCACAACTCGAAGTAACTACATGTAGCTGACGCGAAGCGCGCGAAAACGCGTGCGAACAAGTCATCATTGCTTTTGGTTTTACTTCTGATTGGATGAAAAAGTGGCGCGAGTTTTTTTAAGCCAATCGTATAGGTAGTTGACGCAAAACCAAGTGCTTTTCGACACTCAATTGGAAACCGCTCTACTACTGATGTAATACCATAGTACTTAAATATGAGTGCTTTCTTATTCTGGTATCCTCTTTCTTTTTATATAAGACCATGTTTTATTTATCAGGCTGAATTGGTTCTTATATATATCTCTTGAATCCCATGAGAGAGGACACAATACACTACAGAGAGAAAACTCGAGATCTTTAGCTCTTATCTCGTATTACTTTATTACCCGACATCTATTAATTTCAACATCTTTATCATGCAGACGGATCTTACCGCAATATAAATAAAGCGTTTATCTTTATTATTAACCTCCTTCGACGAGAAAGCGATATATACAACTAACTAAAGATCTCTTTACATGAGCCTAGAACTACATCAAATCTCTAAGGGCCTGCCTGCGATACATCTCCGTACTACCCAGCCTTGTAATAATGACGGCTTGGTTAATGTGGTGACGAGCAAAGCTACCGAGGGTGGAACCCTCAACGATCGACTAATTAGGGACAGTAATTTAACCGCAAAATACAATATTGCTTGTTCGTAATCATAAAACTCTAGAAGGTCCCAGTCAAACTGCCCCGTAGCACTCCTACTGCTTTGATTTCTTCTTAAAGACGCTAAGCTATGTATAAGCCAGCAACAAAAATTACTCGTTTTCAAATTAGAAAAAAGGCGGAAGATTGACTAAAAACTGACTACTGGATGACATCTCATTTTGATTTAAGTCACGTTAATTGAAGTGGCCTTAATGGCAACGTCCCCCAGCTAACTGGCTAGGTTATTACCTTTCGTTGATTGGAATGAATTCTGGCGTATCTTTCACAGAGACAGAGAGGCTTCTGATTTTAAGTTTCTGTAAAAGAGAGTAGCACTACCAAAAAAATAGAAATTATTCTAAAAGTCATGGAAATTTTTAAATCCCCACGAAAACAGCTCATCTTTCTAACTTGTGTTCGACAATAGTCTACTGATTTTTAAACATTTCTTCAAGTTCTTTCTTCCCTCGCCACTCGTCCAATTTAAGGTCTTTTCCCATTTGAAGAACTTCCTTGGCAATTCTGTTAGCTGTACTACCGTCCTCTGGGTATCTTGTGTAAAGAAGCAAAGCCAAGTAGGTTTTGATCCAAACCTTCCATTTGTGGTTCCCCTCAATATTGTTATCAGCAATGTCACTTCCCTTCTCATATTTCGGCGGGATTCGTCAAATTTACCACTCTTCTCAAAGCAAACTCCCCAATTTTTAAAGATTGGAATTGCTTCTTTGTGGTCCGCTATTTGGATATCTTCCAAAATACCAATTGCTTTCTGGTAGTTTTCTTCCGCCGAGGAAAATTGTTCAACCAACAAATAGTAATCCGCCACATCCTTATGTGCAAACGCGGTCAAAATGTGATTGCCATAACGAACCTTTAGAAGCTCTAAAGCTTCTAAAAAATGCTCACAAGCCTCTTCGAACCTTTCCAATTGTTTTGCATTATGTCCCATTTGCCCTAGAATTCTCGCCACATCAGATGTAGATTCAGGATTTTCCTTTTCACAAATTGAAAGTACCTTTTTCAAAACAGGCTGTAACTCTTCTCTTTGATTGCAATCTTGTGAGAGGTATCTGCCATAATGACTCATATAAAATACCTCAGAAAGGCTGCTTTGTTGAAATAGATGGATATTTTTATCATGCAATTTTATTGCATCGTCTTGCAACTCCTTCTTGGCACCACCACGTTTCCTCCCTTCTTGATAAAGAAAGCACAAAATTTCCACTGTGCTGATTACTTTCTCTTGGCTTTGAGCAAAACTTAGAAGAGCATTCAAGAAGTCTTCATAAAGCTTAATGGGAACACAATCTCCTATGTATGGTGCCACCAGCCGACACTCATTTACAACGGTTTCCAGTTCTTTGGAGTCAAGTTTCTCCTCCAAGGACACAATTTTCAAGGCATACTCAAAGTTGAGCCTTTCGCCATTGAAGAGATCTAAAGAGCTTCTGCAACCATCTTTTTGCCAATACGTTCTCGTGTTGTTCAAAATCAGAGCCAGGAAATGCTTGAGAAAAGATTGTCGACCTTCAGTCCGGATTTGACGGAATTGGTCGTTTCCTTTCTGTCTGGCATAATCTCTAATCAACAGGTGAAGGTGGTATCGGTTGTGCTGCATTTCAATCAAGCTCCTTCCTCTCAAATTTCTCAGCATCTCTGGGCACTTCTCACCTAATAATGCCTTGGCTGCTTCTTTATCAAAAGAACTAACGAACACTGAAAGACGAACTAATGCATGCTGCAAAGTCTCGTCCAGTTGTTCAAATGCTATCCCCATCATTCGTTCCAGTCGAAGAGTTTTTGTAGCGTTTTCATCTAACCCTTGAATAAGTTCCTCAAAACTGTAATCAGAATCAGACGAAAGTAGAGGACCAGCTAGACGAAGTGCAAGTGGAATGTGCTCACAGAGTGCAGCTACTTTCTTGAATTTCCTCTGTGTTTCCGGGTCAGACACAGAGGATAATCCAGCGCCATCCTTCAGTATTCGAATGCTTTCCTCTTCATTCAAAGGGCCTAATTGGATAGACGTTACATTCAAAATCGTTGTTGGACTGTTAATGTCTGAATGCCTTGACGTGATCAAGAATTTGATTAAATTCTTCTGCGGAGTGTACTTTCTCATTTCGCCTAACAATTTAGTGAACGCTTCCTTTAGACTGTCTTCTGCAAGTACATCTTCTGCATCATCGAGAACAAGTATCGTCTCGGATCGAAGCCGCCTGCACCACTGAAGAAGAACGTGCTTAGGTTTTGTGTTCGTCTGTTGGTTACCCGAATCACAGTCGTTTAAAATCGCTCTGACCATTTCATCTTCGTTTGCACAAGTTCCACGCAAGTCGCAAAACCTGACGTCTTTGCCTGCATCTTTTAATCGATAACTTGCTTGGTTAGCAACGGTGGTTTTTCCTATTCCTGCTGTTCCACTGACAAGAATTACAGCCACCTCACGGTCAGTAACGAGGGTGTCAACAATCTCAGCAAGTTCTTTTTCATGGCCATGGACGTTTCGCGGTAGGTCTGGTAGCTCCATCGCTAATTTAACGAAAGAAACAAGCGATGTTAGTTCCACATCATACAAACTTTAACAGAATTATGATGGACTTCAATAAACGTGAGAATAAAAGTAAGGAAAAGTGCATTGACTTCTCAGTTGCCAAAGACAAACGTGGTATGACAGTTGATAAACATGTCTGGGAAGCAAAAATCATGTCAATTGCTGCCGATAGGCAGCCTTCATATTCTTGAAAGCATTCGAGAAGTTTCATTCGATCGATCGATGGTTCGGATAGAGAATTAGCCTATCAGCAATCCACTTTAAAATACGAGCCAGCAGCCAATCAGCAGTTCCCTTATAATCGATGAAACTCACATGTGCTCCGTTTTGACGTCTCTCGTGTTTCACAAGGAAGATAAAGCGTTTGCGATCTATTCAGGTGAGTTTTCCCTTATAATCGATGAAACTCACATGTGCTCCATTTTGACGTCTCTCCTGTTTCACAAGAAAGATAAAGCGTTTGCGATCTATTCAGGTGAGTTTTGCAGCTCTTTTGTTCTCTTTGATCGCGTTTTCCGATCTCTTTCGATGAATTCTATTCGAGGAAGCATTCATCAAGGTCATGAAGCTTTCAGTGAGCATCCTAGAGGCCGACAGTGTGCATTTGTTTCACTTGCTGCTTTGCTTTTTCTCGCAGTGGAATACTAGAATCGAGGTTTATGCTGTTTACAGGTGAGCTGTGGCATTTTTTCGTTTCTTTGATCTCTTTTGCTGATCTGTTATGATTACTTCTGTTCGAGGAAGCATTCATCAAGGTCATGAAGCTTGCAGTGAGCATTCTAGAGGCCGACAGTGTGCA
>Ga0126339_10001982_pt1 | contig 14436 bp, 14 predicted proteins | sample OrbTmetagenome_2_FD_92532 | JGI IMG/M metagenome (GOLD analysis project Ga0126339, IMG submission 92532) | Coral microbial communities from Petempiche,Puerto Morelos, Mexico - Orbicella T R C metagenome | ecosystem: Host-associated > Invertebrates > Cnidaria > Coral | place: Petempiche,Puerto... | reverse complement strand
ACCCCCCCTTAAACAGACTTTTTCTATAGCTGTCCATACTTTGTCTAAGGCCGCAATGTTTACATTCTCAGGGCTAAGGCATGCCCCCTGAACATTAACAACGTCCCCAAAAGTTGGAAAAATTATTTCACTTGGTACTGAAGTTGGCCGGGATGGCCAGTACACACTTAGCAAATATTGCCAAGTGAGGGTACTTGACCTCATTGCACTTACACCATTCTAAATGGTTACCTTCTGGAGGAATACATGGCTCGGCTTTGATTCTGCACAGCTCTTCTTGAATTTGTTGCTGGAGTGAATGCTCTGACACTACATTGGTAATGAACACATAAGCTCTGACATGGCAGTCTTCTTGCATGGAGGGAGTCAGGGTCCTTTAATTTCTCTGGTTTGTCTTGCCGGGACAGTCAGCTGATGCAGGGCTGGGCAAAGAAAGCAGGCTAGGCAGCTGAGGAAGGCAATCAGTTACTTCAGGAGGGTTTACCTGGTCACTTTTCTCAACAGAGTCAACTGGTTCAGCTTTGACCTGCGAATGATCGGATTTATGCATCAAAGAATTCTCTTTTCATAGTTTGTCACTTGTTGATTTATGAGGTGTTTAAATAAAAATATTTACCGTACCTGGAATATATTAAAATGTTGTTACAGAATGTAATGGAGTAATTACCTGATGTAGATGGGGTGTCCACAACCCTTTTAATGTTCTCCACTTTCACTGCTACTTCAGCAACACACGCACTTGCTCTTCATCACTGATGAACGGTAGAGAGTGAAACCTTGGATCAATTGCTGTGGCCTTGACGCAAAATACTCAGAGCTTGATATCCTCATACCTTGGCAGCAAATCACTATGAATAGCCTACTTGACATCTCTTATAAGCGTTGTAGCATTCAAGATAGTGTTCTTAAGAGCAGATTTCTCTAATGGTCACCTATACCTATGCAGGATAGAAAAATTCAATTTTCTGAAACTTTGTCAGGAAGAAGGTTTTTACTAACTTATTTCAAAACTGTACCTTGGAGGTTGTTCGGATTTTTGTTTTCTTGTGGAGACAGCCTTACGTACTCTGCCCCGAAAAGAGCAAAACTTGACCCCAAAATTACACTTTTTCTGAACGCTAGCAAGCCAAAATAATAAGCGTAACTGAAAAAGCTAACCCATAGTACTGAAATATCATCTTTAAAAAAAATCTTTTAGCAGTTATTTAATGTTGTCAGATAAGCATGAAATTTAAACCTGAATTTTTAGCAAATTTTTAAAATTATACGCTCTGATGATGTTGCGTCATGTCAAAATTTAGGTGAATTTTGTGGGCCAGAAAGTCAATCTGGTAAATGGATTCACCTGCCCAAACTATTTTTCTGGCTAAAAGTATCCCTTAAGCTACGTTTTTACCGCAAATCTAGCTTGGGTAAACAAAACCAAAAAAATTGAGAGCGTCTCGAAGACTAGGCCCTTGTGTTAATTGCCTGACACTTTGACCTTTCACGCCAGGATCACAACATTGATCCAGAAATGTTTGCCTGTGGGTCTTATGTCCACCAAAATAGTCTTTAGGTCCCTAAGATTCGTTACTGTAATTGAAAATACGTATCAGGCTACAAATGAGCATTTTAAGCAGATGTTTATTTTGAATAAGAAATCATGCATTTAGCGATTGGCAACTAGAGACGACACACGCAACGAAATATCAGATAATAAATCAGCATTGAGAGTTATCTTTGAGAAACTAGTGGAATACATAGTAGATGAAATAGTTGGAGTGATTTCTTACCTTAATTTAGCCTATCTTGATATAAAATTGGCAGTATGGCGAGGTCTTGGTCTCCAACACTTTATTTTGAAGCTTCCACTCATGGGAAATGTAATGGGCAGTGGTAGTAATGTATGATTCAGTTGCCTTTGAGGTCCAGCTACCAGTCATAAAGGCAACAGAAACTGCTTTTGATATTTTCATACAGACATCCTTCTCCACTTTGTCATATCATGATGGAATCGATATTTTGCTGAAATATGTTCATGACGGCACTTTATATCTGGGCTCTAAAACTTGAAGGAAGCAGCTTTATAAAACTGGACTTTTGAACAATACTGAATGATGGGAGATTGTGAGAGATAAATATTCCAATATGCCTGGAAATGTTCTGAGAGTGGGGTGAGTTAATTCCACAAAGCTGCTGTTCCTCATGAAGCTACTTAACTTGAACTGAGATGAAACTGCTTTTGACTGACTTGGGGAGGAGGCTGCACCACTTGAACACTCTGCTGGTACACTTGATGGATGATGTCCTTGGACATGAAAACTCATATTGGTCGTTGAGCCAGGGTATTGTAGTTCAGGGAAACAATAGCGGTAGACGACAATTTGTGTTACAACTTTTCTCACACCTTTGTCGTCATAAAATACCTTGAATGCAAAGTCTCTCCAGACTTTGGATTTGAATGACAATGGTGCCGGTTCTGGATCTTAATCAGTTTTTCTGGATGACATCTTCAAAGATTTGTGACTGGAAGAATGTAAAGCAATACAAAGCAAAGATGGAACTTTTTCCCTTTCCCAGGCCCCTTTGTTTAATAAATAGCTCTGAAAGGTCTTGGACTTGAGTAGAGAGTCATATAAGACAGTTATTTCTGAATATTGGATTTTTTATTCATGAAGAATCGTAATATTTTAATATCATGATATCTTGTCGTAATATCTATATTCGTATCTCGACAAAAAATATTACAATTCACCAGTACATTGGTTTATTGTTGCAGCACTATTGTTTTCAGACTGAGACACTTGTTTTCATTTTGTCAGGTGAGATAAGTAACAGTCAAAAAAGCCATTACCATGAATAAATATGTATCTGCATTGACAGTTGTACCGGGTGGATCTTATGGAAATAGGCAATCAAAATAGATTGTACACCCATGGGGTAAACTGCAAGCAAAAAGAATAATCAAAGCGATCATAGAACAGGCACCTATTGTGTAGACTTCTTCAGTTGCTGATTGTTTGGAAGGACTGATAGAGATGAGTTGTTGAGGTGACTAAATGGTCCACTAAAGAGGCTTAGCTGGCTTGGTTGGTTGTATTGATATTCTTCTTTTCATGCGTGCAGTGATTTCAACAGTGGTGTTCTTGGTGAAGGGTGTCAATTGTGGCATTGAGATGTTTTAGCTCTACCTCTGGTAGAGGCTAATCCAATTTTGTCAAACTGTTCCTGTTGAGACTGAGAATCTTTGCCTTCCCTTTAATGCAGTGAGGCTTTTTGAATAATTTGGAAAAAACCTTCTACAAATTAAAACATAATAGAAATAAATAAAAAATTACTATTATTTATCTTACATTCTTGCTTTGACCTCATGGACCCTTTGGGTAGTCTGAGTGGATGGCTTGGTTCAAGTTACTCCTATGTTGTCACCTAAGAACATATTGCATAGGCTTGATTATTGCATAAATCCATGGAAGCAGCATTCTTTGGAAGTGCTGCTGCTGTCAAAGAACAAGAATGGGGCGTAACAGTCTTGCATGACTTGAACATCCAAGTTACTGGTAATGAATGAACTAGATAAATGAATTAATAAATAAATTAATAATTAAATCATTAATAATTAAGCAAGGAATGTTGTTCATATTGGTCATATTCTCAGTCTATAACCACTTTTTCTTTACCTGGTCTTGTTTTACTTGGAAATGAGTGGACCTTAAAACAATGTTTAGTTACATTGTGCTTCATAACCTCTTCCCTAGCAGTAAAGTAGCAAAGTGAAAATCAAATTGGAAAATCCATTACTACCAAGAATTGTCATGAAATGAATGTGTCATTAGTGAAAGATAATTATACACATCTTGGAGAATGACTGCTTGACTGGGAGGCGGAGACAATGGTTTCTAATTTAATGAAGTAACTTATTTTGCACAAACTGAGCTTGATGGTGCACTTCTCCATCAAGTACCTTGAATGGCTACTTTATTCAAACTGTATAATGTATGTTCAGGTATGTATGCAACAGACAATCCTCTTATCAGGCTCTGATAGTGAACATGCCATTTAGTTTTGCTCTCTCCTGTCGATTCTCCCTTGCACTGACCAAGCCTTAACAGACACATTAACACCCACAGAAGACTTCAACGATGTGCATGTACAGTGTAACTTTCCCTGTAGATATGTGCTGTCATGATCATGGAAAAGCTGCCAGAATATATTTGATCCACATCACATCTCTAATTGCCCTTCTTTACAAGTGCATTTGAACTAATCCTTTGCAGCACACTATTTATGACACGTGACATAATGTGTAGTTCCAGAAAATATCCATACCCCCCCAGGGATGGGATTTTTCCTATGACCCCCCTCCCCTCTGGATTTTCCAAAATCAGCTCACAAAATGGACCCCTGTCCCCTTGGCGAATTCCATTTTTGTGGCACACCCACTGAGAATATTATCATTCCTTGTGGAAGCGAAAAATAGACTATTTTTTTTAGTGCAAGGTACTGAATTTTGATCCTTACCTTTTTTCCGGAAAAATTTGATGAATGCTGTGACCAACACATCACCAGAAGGTACGTCACTTACCTCAAGGATGCATATTGAATTATTTGCGATATGAAAATTATAGATTTAATACTGTCAATCCGCTTTGTAATTTGACAAAACAGCTGTTACTAAAAAAGTTAATTTCCAAGACTGTTGAGAGAGAAATGCTGAAAAAGAAACCCTTTACACCACACCAGTTTAAAGCACAACAATCAAAACATAATTTTCAGTGCATGTTTTGTATCAAATTTCGGTGGATCAAATCTCTGTAAGCACATATCTGAAAGATTCAATTTTATTTTGAAGCTGATAATCAGAACTTTCTTGGCCTTCAACGAAGATCTTACTGTTTTTAACGTTTCCAATGAGTTAGGTTTTCTTAGGAGTTCTTTTGTAGTGTCTGTTGCAGCAGCGCTGTTATTTGGGTTGTCACATTGCAGTGCCAAATATTTTTCTTACACAAACCTTTGCTCTTGATCTTGCTTTACGAGTTGCATGAGTGATGAGAAAAATAATTCAATTTGCCGGGGAAGTACACCACAGTGTTGTCATAGTAAACATTCATAACTTGAAATTCCAGCAAATGTTTGCCACGGGTTTTTATCATGTGAGTTATGAAAAACACCCATCGTTTTGTGTAAACACTATGTATATTAAGAGCGACTTGCTGTACGGGTCACCTATACCTATGCAAGATTGAAAAAATCGATTTTCTGAAAATTGGTCAGGAAAAAGGTTTTTACTAACTTGTTTCAAAACTTTAACTTTCAGGTTTGGATTTTTATTTTCTTCTCCAGGCCGCCTTTTGTATTTTACCCCTAAAAGAGCTAAACTTTACACTTTTCGAAGGCTAGCAAGCCAAAATATTGTGCGTAGCTGGAAAAGCTAACCCATATTATTGAAATATAATGTTTTAGTACTCATTTCATTTCACGGCAATGTCGTGTCACATCTAAATTTAGGTCAAATTCGTGGACCAAAAAGTCAATCTGGTACCTGGATTTACCTCCCAAAACTATTTTTCGGGATAAACGTATCACTTTGTCTTACTTTTTATCGCAAATCTAGCTTGGGTAAGTAAAACACAAAAATTTGACAGCGTCTTCAAACCGGGCACTTGATATCTCGATATTTTGAACTTTCACACCGCGATTATTATCTCGAACATTGACCCTGAAATGTTCACCTGGGGATCTTACCTCTGGTAAAATAGTTGTTTTAAGCCTCCAGATATCAGTGATAGTAATTTAAAGACAGTTTCTAGCCGCAAACGAGCAAAGGCTTATTTTGAATAATTAATTAAACATTTGGCGAGCACAGACAATGCACGCAACAAAATGCCAGTTTATACATCGTTTTTGAGAAAAATCTTTAGAAAAACTATTAGAATAAATAGCTGATTAAAACGTGGAGGTATTTCTTACCTTAATCTCACCTATCTTGATAAGAAATGGTGTCATTGCTGCCAACATCTTGGAGCTACTTTGGGTGGCGTGAACGATGCACAAGGAACTGTTGTTGCCAGGTTACATATTAACCAGTTGACACAGGGAAGCCAAGCTAATAGATGATTCGATTGGTGTTTTTCATTCGGTTATCATCAGTCGATGTCATCATTACAATTCTATTTTCACAACCCCTGTTTTGACCCGCCAATTGTGTTAAATACTATTATAATAGTTCCTAGTAGCTGATGAATTCCTACGTGACAGTTCAGCCTCTTGAAAGCTGCACATAGGTGAGATATTTATTATTTCTGGATGTAACATCTACACATGGTTCTGTCCTACCTGGAGCTCATTACTATTGCTCCAACACATACTGATTATATTAATTGTAGTAGACCTGGTAATCAACGTTCTAGAATACTTCGATTTTGACACAAATTATTATACTCGAAAAATAATTATATGATTCAATAGTTTCAGTTCCTTTGGTAAATTCTTCCAAATTCCCCCACTCCATGCCCCTGTTCTACAGCTAAAATTCTGCTCTTAAAGTGCAAAATACCCATTGAAACACCTAATAAGGTATTTCTGTTTCATTGACAACACATTCTGTTCTCTTACATTTGCAAACACACTTCCTTGTCTAAGCTGTTAAGACTTTTGCGACCGACTTGTTTGTCATACTAAAAGTGAGTAAAATATGAGCCATATGTTACTCTCTGAAAAATATGTTAAGTGGAGTATGGGGCGAAAAGAATTGGTTAGCCTGCATTGCAGGCGTAAACAGGACAAGGAGGTGCAGGGGAGGCAAAAACCAGTGTCCTGTCCTGAGCTTCCATTGGCGCAATCTCTCCCACCGCCTGGTTTTACGCATGCTCGCAGGCTAGACATGAGGAGGCCAGTGGAGCCCATACTCATTAGATGTTACTCTCTCGGCTTGGCCAGGTTCAGATTGCTTCACTTGCAAATTATTGTTTTGCCCTATCTCCACTAGCTAGTGAGATGTTCCCTGTCCTCTGATACATCGAAACGACATGGGTGCATATGGTATACATATTTCCAGTTTTGCTTAATTACTCATTACAATCGCAAGCTAAAACAAGTCCACTTAAAGCATCTATGTATTCTGCCTTGCATTTGTTATTAAAACCTTCTGTTGCTATGTCAAAGTAGTTGGATGCAATACAAAGCATAGCAACGCTGAACTGCTTCAGTCGCTTTTCTTTGTACAAGGCACAGATGTCTAGGTTATCATATACAATTGGATGCCGCAACTGTACTTCTTGAAGTATGGCTTGTCGTGTGACATCAATTGGCTGCTGCTCTTCTGCCGCTGTGATACCTGGCACTGAAAGATCACCTTGATCATAACAACATTTCGCCGCCATTCTAGAAAAAAATACTGCACTTGCTGCGTGGTGAGTTACTTGTCTCCCTTGAACAGCTTCGAGCCATCCATCTTTTTGGCAAATCTCATGTCTCGGGCTACATTAACAGGATCCTGTTTTTGGCCTGTTGCCTGGCCAGGATTAAATTTTTCTTCCAAGTATTTCTTATGGGTATTACTGAATTGAGTAAACTTTTTGGTTGTCTTCAAAGCCCACCCCTTGGGTAAAAGGTTGGCGCTTACTGAGATATCTCCTTGTTCAAGTGCTGCCAAGACTGCTTCACTCGAGCCTTCGATTAAAAGGGCATGGTATTTCTTTTTAGCCAAGTCCAAAAGATTGCATCTCTCAGGCACCATCTTGCACTGACCAAACAATAGATGTTTTTCCAAACTGGAATGCCTCTGGTACATTTTGACGCATCCTTCATTTGGACACATAAGGAGTTCACTCGAGAACTTATCACTCTGTTGCTGGCTGCTCATCGTCCACTCACTTTTTTTGACCTTTCTTGTGAGACACTAACAAAGTCTCCTTGGGAGAATCCTCCTTTGAAGGAACAATTTTGCAAGTAATTTGGAACTGCAAGAAACAGCACCCTACATCATTGTTAAAGTCTGACCGTTGATATCATAGAGCATTAATCGCCATATAGTCCATGCAAAATGATTTATTTGACCATGTGACGAAAATGTTTTGCTACTTACTCATTTAACTTCCCAAATGACCTTACTTGCACGCAGCACGTAGAAACCTTTTCTGTGTTCTAATACCTTTTTTGCCTGTTTGTTTTGGCTGATACATGCCATGTATGATAATTTCTTTGTAATGGTCATTTGGGTAGTTTTCAAAAGGCGACAAACAATAGACAGCCATTGTATAGGCAAGTCATATGACCTTAATGAACCATAGGAAACCCCCAACTATCTGTCCCAGATTCTGAGAGAGGGTTTGAGTTGTGGCGGTTTATTTGATATGTGCTAAATACAATTGTTCCTCCTCAGATTTCCACCGTTAATGTGGGTTTTGAATAATGTGATCATGACTTTACATGAGCAGACGTTACAAGGGTATTTTACTCAATAGCCACTTAACTTGAAAATTGCAAGACCCTGGGAAAGAAGTTGTGTTAATGACAGCTTTAACAAACCCCTGAAAACTGATTATGTTCCCCTGCATTTTATGACCAACAGCAGCCAACAGTTACCGTTTCCATCAAGTAAAAATAACAAATTCAGTTGTTTAGACTGCATTGCTTATGGGGAACAAGCGTGCAATATGTACCTTCAATTTGGCTTTGGTTGATTAGTTTCCCTTGTCCCACCTGAAACGCCCTCCAGACAGTAACACCTTGATAGCTGTACTAGAAGTTGTTCAGGGAACTTACTCCTGCTAACTTTACTTAAGGAAGAACAAACTTTTCTTCAGTGGCCGCATCAACTAGGCCAACCCGTACGCTATTTAAACCTCCAATAGACAATATAGCGTCTTTGAAGTCTTTGGCATTCTGCACATCGTGACCCTCATTAATTTGATGTCTGACGTGGGCCTTTATATAGGCAGCTTTCCTGTCGCAAGCTCCCTTTCCACCTTGCGGGCCGCTGAAGTTGTCTTGACAGACTCTGACACCAGTTTTGGACTTCATTGCATTACATGTTGCCAGCAACACTGAGTTGTGATAACACCCAGCATTGTGCTGGTGGAGGAAGGCAGATGTAATCTCTGAGTGCTCGAATTTAACTGTGCACAAAGTGTGCTCTTAGATGCGCACAACTGCAGATGTATATTGTAAACAGTTCTCGATGATATGTACAAATGTCTGGCTTTGCAGTCTTCCTACTTTTCGCGCCACTATGCTTAAATGCCACGAGAGTCCCCATTTTCTGAACCAATCACACTGCGATTCGCGATACTTAGCGGGTAAAAATTTCATTGCCCAGTCTTGGGTTATGAGTATTGAAGCCTCATCAAGCAAATTCAAGCAGTCAATTCTCGCTTGATCTTGCCGAACACTGCGAAGTTGGTTTGCTTTCCAAGATGTAATAGCCTCTTCTCATTGTTTGAATGTGTATAACTGGTCTTCTAATTCCTCCTCTGGCATACGGGCCTCGTTCAACAAGTACCTTTCAATCTCCTGCAGGACGCTTCAGAGATCTTCACACTGAGCAACTCCGGTCATGTGCATGTTGGCATGGGGTTTGTAGTTGGCTATCGGAGACATCACTCAGCACATAAGTACTGCAATGATCAGCAACAGCAGTGCTCTCCGAAACATGGAACTGGAAAAGAAATGGTTATGTTCTTTTCATAAACTTCACTTTGAATGATGCAATTTCTTCCTTCCCTGGTAAAACTTACTTAAAGAGGGTCACGTTTTAGTATGCAAAGAGGGAGGTGAGTTTCAATATTTCGATATTTAGTTAATATTCAATAAAGGTTGAAGATGTTGATTCATCACATTTTCTTTCTAGTAGATAATTGTAATTGTGACTTGTTCTCCATAAGAGTAATGCAAATTAAATCTTTTCGTATACAGCATATGGATCCACTGACGATGTATAAAAATCTTTTTGTAAGACAGAATTGCCTTTACGAAACAAAGGTGCTTTACCTTAAAATTCGATTTTAGGCATTGTTTACTTTCTTTCAGTGATCTTTCCCAGCATTTTGCAGATTCTTTTGACAGACCCATCTCCAGTCGCCCTGTTAGGGTGCTCAAGTCATCAAAGCCCTTTGCACCTGCTGCAGCTGTATAGTCAAGTCCTTGAAGGGACTTCCTTACTGTCGCAGGGCAGGTGGACAGGATATGTAACATTGTGGCAGCTCCGAAGGGCTTAAACTTGGTCTGTTTGCAGTATGCTTGATACTGCCGCACCAGTCTGCTCGAGAAAACTCTCTCAAACATACTTTGCATCAAAATTTAAGAGACCTGGTATAAATTTCCTTCCTAAATATAAACCCAGGGAAAGGTTTCTGAAAGACCCCGATTTGATTTTCCAAAAAATGTATGTTAATAAGATTCTAAGTTCCTGTTCTGTTGACTCAGCCCACAAACTTGGTTCATCAACAAACCTGTCTCTTTGTCGAAACAATTCCTCACAAGAAAAAGGTTCCCCGTGACACTAACTTAGTTTTTTGAGGAATGTGCCCCGAAGACCATGAAATCGGAGCAGTACAGTTTGTTTTATTAGATCGCCATCTGACACCGAAAGAGTCACGATGTCTCAGACAAATAGTTGAAGATGCAAGTTGTCAATATCAAACGTCCCTGTAAGATGAAAGTGAAAGACTAAACTAAGTTAAATTATGTCGACACTTTCGCCTTACCTACCCTCCCTCTGATGTTCTCCTTTCCCCAATCCCCTACTTTGCGGAGTGCGTTCAAAATTCTTCCTTTTCCTTTTGTCTTGGGGATCTAACATTTCTGATAATGATAGACAAACTCGTCTTTGGCTACATTCTCTGGCATACATTATGGCATTCCAGACAGCTTCATAGTATGAATTTATGCGTGACAGTCATACATAGTGCGTGACAATCGTGCATGATGCATGACAATTCACAGGTGCAGCACAGTCAGAATGCACAGCCACCTATTGCAAGGTGTGGCTCTCGCATTGAAGGTTTACAATGCAGATTATAACACTAATTTACAATGATCAAAATCACTTTGCATTTGGCTTGATAAATACAAGTGATATGTACTCTCTTACCTGCTCGAGCAAGCATGAGCTCCAATTCACAGTCTAAAGCAGTCTCCAAATACACGAAAATTTAGAAGGTTGCCTTGAATACTCTGCGTAGCTTCCCACAACCACACACTGGACATTTGCCGAATTGTCTGCGCTAGATCCACACGATCCTCGGACAAGTGTGGCAAAACCGCATGAAGCCATCAAATTACAATTTCTAATTAAAATATAAACGCGGGATTCTCCAGTTACGTATGTTATGAACAAGGAAAACCAAATCTGACGTTAATTTGAAAGACCAAACGATGGAATGATTCTTGAAGGAAAATATTGGTTGCTCTAAAACAAGACAGCTCAGAGTTAATTCAAAACACCTGCACCGCAATTCCACGAAATTTGATGCCAGGAAGTGCACACCTGTTATCCCGAGACAATGAGCTCATTGACATGCAGTAAGCAAAGATGAGTGGGTAAAGAAAGTGGCATAAATGTAATAGAACTTATAAAGAACAGCAACAGAACAATCCATTACAAAAACAAACAGCAACCAAACAAATAGTAACAATCAGGATAAATAATAAGGATGCCCTCACGCGACCTTGGAATTCCTGTGTCCGTGGTTTTATTTGTAGCCTGGCAACCGCTGAGAGTGTTGCGAACAACCTATGAAGCTGCAGCAATGTTACCATTTCTTATCAAGATAGGCAAGATTAAGGTAAGAAATAACTCCAAGTATTTAGTCCACTATTTATTCTTCTAGTTTTCCTAAAGATTTTTCTCGATAACGATTTTTAAACTGACATTTTGTTGCGTGCATTGTCTGTGCTTGCTAACCGCCAAATGTTGAAGCCTAATTGATTATTCAAAACAATCCTTTGGTAAATACACTTGTTTGTGGCTAGAAACTGTCTTTAAATTACTATAACTGATATCTAGAGGCTTAAAACAACTTTCATCGGAAGTAAGACCCCCAGGCGAACATTTCAGGGTCAATGTTTGAGATAATAATTGGGGTTAAAAGGTCAAAATTTCAAGGGATTAGCCCAAGTGCCCGGTTTCAAGACGCTGTCAAATTTTTGTGTTTTATTTACCCAAGCTAGATTCGCGATAAAAAGTAACACAAAGTGATACCTTTATCCAGAAAAATAGTTGTGGGAGGTAAATCTGTGTACCAGATTGACTTTTTGATCCACAAATTTGACCTAAATTTAGACGTGATGCGACATCGCCGTAGTGTATAATTTTGAACATTTCTTAAAAATTCAGGTTCTTATTACATGTGGATCTGGCAACACAAAATGAGTACTAAAACATTACATTTTGATAATATGGGTTAGCTTTTCCAGCTACGCACAATATTTTGACTTGCTAGCCTTTGAAAAAAGTGTAATTTCAGGGTCGAGTTTGGCTCTTTCAGGGGCAAAATACAAAAGGCCGTCTAGAGAAGAAAATAAAAATCCAAACAACCTCAAAGTTACAGTTTTGAAACAAGTTAGTAAAAACGTTCTTCCGGACAAATTTTCAGAAAACCAATTTTTTTCCATCTTGCATAGGTATAGGGGTCCCGTACAGCAAGTCACTCTTAAATTATTAGCTAATTGAGACTGCAAGAAAAAAAAAAAACTTAATCGACCTTCAATACATTTGCTGACTAAATTTTCTTTGCTTTCCTCGTATAAGGGGTGCCTTTTCCAAGATTCTCTTTTAATGTCTTCTTTTTTCTGGTTGATAAGTTTGTTTTTGGCATTGGCAAAGTACTCCTTTGCCTCAGTTGTTGATACCCAGGCAAGGAAAGCTATAGATAGCATGACGTCATCGGAGGGCGAAGTAATAGCTTTAAAGCAAGTGTCTAGGACTCTTTCTGGCTAGAAAATTCCAGGCAATTCATCCCATGGTCTATGGAAAAATTTTTCCTGGCTTCAAAACCCATGTAGTGCAAATCACCATGGCTTATCCACCACTGATAGTCGGGCAATGGTTGATTGAATCTTTCTAGAGGCTTACCACATTTCCATGACACACCTTCTCAAATTATTGAAGTACTGTACACATCCAAATCTTGTTAGAAACGGGTAGATATCACATGCGGTCTTCTTTCTGTCTTTATCAGATAACAGCTTAAAAGTTTTAAGTTGCTTCTCATCATAGAACACGAAGTTATCTATGCTGCCTATCCCTCTGAAGTACTGAATGGGTTCATTATTGAAAAATCTGGTACTAATGCAGTTTACAACTTCCGCTGCCTGATTTTCCATATTTTCTGCATGTTGCATGTTGCTGCCATGGGATGCTCCCTTGTGAATAGATGTAGAGGAGCAAGGTCCGTTATCAGATAATACCTTGTTTTCAATGGTGTGGACCTGTTCGCAAAATTTCTCTTACTCAAGTATTTTGCAGATGATCTTTGTGTTACTTTGTCAAGATCATGGAATTTGGAATTTTATAAGTCGAATCAGCGAAATCTAAACGAGTAAGCCACCTAGGACTTCCAAGGGGCCATTATTGATGATAAAAGCAAAAATTTCCTTCAATTTTCTGGTTTCCAGACTTCTGAAAAAAGCATCTAAATTTGGAATGCTCATCAAGTTAAATATCTTGTTGAACACCCAAGACATCTTGCTCGGATGGGGATAAATTTACCAACATAACTGCTTTGCCAGGTCTCGTGACATTTAACACAATGCCTGTCCCGGGAATAATGAGATGAGAATTTTCCTGTCTAGTTTCCATAAAGAGGCGAGTCATGGGTGTAACAGCAATCTTGCAGGACTGGTCAAATGTGTGGTCAGGTGTTTCAAACATCTGCCAACTGGAAAAGGTTGTTGTTCATCGTGGTAGATGCAATAATTTGCGAACAACGAGACGGCACAGCCATGGGGAGCCCTGTATCTGTGGTTATTGCTAATTTGTACATGGAGATATTTGAAGAACAAGCAATAGAGTCCGCACCTTACAAGCCTAAGATCAGGAAACGCTACGTAGATGATACTTTCACCATCCTGGATCGGGATAGAGTTGACGTCTTCCTGCAACACCTGAACAGTCAACAACCATCAATCCATTTCACCAGAGATCGAGAACAACAAGATTGCCTTTCTCGACACGTCAGTTTACAGAGAACCTGATGGCCACCTTACCACCAGTGTCTACAGGAAACCAAGACATACTGATCAGTACCTAGCGTATGATTCACACCACCCTCAGTCAGTAAAGCGCGGTATTGTGAAGTGTCTGTACAACCGGGCTAAATGTCTTGTCACCAAAGCATCAGTAATCGCTGGAGAGAAGAAACATCTGTCATCTGTACTTGTTTCTAACGGATATCCCTCCTCTTTTGTACAGAAGATCACAAAGGCACGAACAACCCCAAGAAGAGAGCCTGT
>Ga0126339_10001981_pt1 | contig 14444 bp, 11 predicted proteins | sample OrbTmetagenome_2_FD_92532 | JGI IMG/M metagenome (GOLD analysis project Ga0126339, IMG submission 92532) | Coral microbial communities from Petempiche,Puerto Morelos, Mexico - Orbicella T R C metagenome | ecosystem: Host-associated > Invertebrates > Cnidaria > Coral | place: Petempiche,Puerto... | reverse complement strand
GGGGGGGGGGGGGTGGTTGCAGCATATTTTTTTTCAAAGAGTGCTTATGTTAGCATATATAAATTAAAATTTGCCAATAAACCAGAAACTTAACAGAGACCAACAACATGCAATACAGATCAAGTTCGCTAACTTTTTACAATAAAAAGTGGGGTTTTGTTTACATGGTTTTTCAGTCGTTAATTAACTGACCATTGGCAAGAGGTTATTTTGGCAATCGTGACGAGTTTTAGTAACCATTGCCATTGTGAAGAGGTGGCCATTGCAGAGAGATTAAAATAAGAGTGAATGTTTGAACAGTCCATCAGGACCGAAAAGGTGGCTGTTTTAGAGAGGTGGCTGTTAGTGATTGAAGTAGTATTTCTACCTTCTCCCCTTTCCCTCCTGGATGGGATGCTAATCCATCACAGGGTTACCCCCAACACTAAATTTGCTGGTACCCATTTATACAGTTGGGTGGAGAGAGACACTTTGACTGTCAAGCATCTTGCTAAATAAAACAATACTATGGCCTTTGTAAGGGGTAAGCCCAAACTGTTTGATTTATAGTCCAGCACACTAACCATTTTGATAGGCCGCTCAGTCTCCCACAACAGGGTGAAAAATGTCATGTACATGGGATGTATCAGTTGTCTGCATGTCTTAATAATAATCTTACTTGTATGGAAAATGTCCAAACTGTTGTGAGCCTAAATCATTTTGTAGACGATTTTGATGTTCCATGGGAAGTTCATCCTGGAATTTTGTGTTTGCCTTTTTGAGAGCTGAAAAGTCCTAAAACACCTGGAAATGAGTGATTTTGCCGCAGGGGTCTGAGAATTTTAATTCACTTCCAGTTTTTTTGTTTTTGCTTTCTTTGTACTCTTTGGTTCCTGGAAAATCAGACCACATTACTGATTTAAGAACTAAGGGCCTTAAAGAGACATTTCGAAATACTGTAAGTAGTCCGGGGAGGAATAAGTTGGTATCCCTAAATAAACCATTGCTTCTACATAAGATACGGACTCTTGCTTTATCCTACTTCCACTAGAGACGCTGATCTCGCCAGAAGTGTTTGCTGAAGTGCTGTGTGATGATCTTGATTTACCACCAGCATCTTTTGTGCCTGCTGTAGTCCAGGCTATAAGACAGCAGATTAAACAGTTTGACACAGATTCTGAGATAACAGTGGATAAACAATCAGATCAGAGGGTTATAATCAAGGTATGGTGCATAAAATGTTACTGTTGAGTGTTCTTATCTTGAGGGAAACTGTGCAAATGCAGCTTCATCTGTTGATACAATCTTTTTCAAAATGAGTTAAAATCAGAGCAGTGATTATTATCATGATTATCGTGTTGTAAATAAGCAAACAACATGCACAGTTTCTTGACTCTGGCAGAACTACCACAGGGGTTTCATTAATGACCAGGCACCAGGCTAGCAACTTTTTCAGCAAGTTCCTGAAAACAGCAGAGCTGCAAAAGTTGAACAGTAGGTCTCAACCTTTCAGCTGAAAACCAACTCAGTCAAAACTGGTTTTAGCTGAAACTGCGAGTCTAGTAAGAAAATACCTTGTTCAAAATAGACTTAACTCCAAAAAGAAGGGGTTTGAAATATTAGAAAACATGTTGTTCTCAAGGGTAAATTTTTGAGTTTCACACTAGTAAGATGGAGAAATTGTGGCTATCCCCAGACCTACATTGTACTACACCCTGCTGTACTGTGATAAAAAGCTATAAAAGAAACAGCTGTTGTGAAAGTTGACAATCTTGTTGAAAAACTATTTTGGTGTTGTTTGGTACCAAATAAAGAGTGGCTATCCATCTTATTTATTATTTAGAGAGTTGTAATTTTCATCCACACAGCTTAATATCCATGTGGGTAACATTTCATTAATGGATCAGTTTGAGTGGGATTTGTCTGAACCGCTAAACACTCCTGAAGAATTTGCCCTCAGCCTGTGTTCTGATTTGGGGCTCGGTGGCGAGTTTGCCACAGCCATTGCGTACAGCATTCGTGGTCAACTAAGTTGGCATTCAAAAACATATGCCTTCAGTGAAGCGCCATTACCGACTATAGAGACACCCATTAGATCAGGTACAGATGTCGATAACTGGGGTCCTTACCTCGAGACACTGACCGACGCTGAGATGGAGAAGAAACTGCGTGACCAGGACAGGAATACCAGGTTTGTACTTTTGTCTGCTTTGGGCTTTTCTTGCTGGCCAGTAACTGATTTCCTCATGCTAAATACTTCCTTAATGCATGGAAATATTGGAACACATTGTGTAGTTCCAGAAAATATCCATAGCTCCCCCACAAAAGGGATGTTTTCTAAGGACCCCCACTCCCCTTACCCATCTGGAAACTCCAATTAAGCTTTAATAGTTTTTTTTGTCTTAGAGAACCCCCTACTCCCTGGAAATTCCTATCCCTTCTGTGGGGGGGAGTATGGATATTTTCTGGAACTGCAAAAGAGGTCTTAGTTTGCTTTACACCCCAACTCCTTTAAAAATATAATAACAGCAACCACAAAAAAAGATGCGAAAAGTTCATCATAAACTTTATTAAGTAGATTAAGTTTTGTTTCTCAGAGAGAAATGCTGTTTTGAGACACTTGAAATGTAGCTTAATATATGCACCACTAGAAGAACCTTTTCAGTGTAAGTCACACTACACGTTTTTATAGGTTAAGGTATATTTAATAAGAATTTTGTATCTCTTACAGACGAATGAGGCGTCTAGCCAACACAGCTCCTGTGTTTTGAAAGACATCATCACAGTCGAGGAAGAAACCTAGTCTTTAAAGTGTATTATACATAAAACTATAGTTGTTCTTGTTCTCTGTAAATAAGTTAGCTAATGTAAGTGTCAAGGAATAAAGTACATTTATTTAGGGAAAAAAAAGCTGTCAAACAAATTTTAAAGAAAAGCGTTGGTTTAAAAAGACTTGTTATAATCAACTGTTTGTTTGTCATTAGAACGGATTAACGTTAGCAAGTTTGTGAACGACTGTTGTTAAATATTATAAATAAAGGTGAACCGGTTGACGTTCACACTCTCTAAATTGACAAATATACATCTTAAATGACTATTAGAAAACCGTAAACAGGATTTTAAATCCGGGCCCTCTAACGTTTACTACCATGGTTTGGTAATGACGACATCTTTAAGATTAAAAAAAGCTTAAGCGGGCTACCATTTGGCAGAAGGGGAACAGGGGTCCTGTGATACCTACGAACCCCCGCCCCCCATCTGGTAAGTGAAAAGTATACATTTTTTTTTAACCCCTATCGCGCACCAAATACCGCATCAACACAGTTTGTATGACAAGTGAATCATGTAAAACCTCCATTTTTCTAATAATATTGATTTCGAAATTTTGTCAAAAAATGTACCCTGTCTAAGATTTGTAGGGGAAACGCGAAGTCTACACCTCTCCCTCCCTCAGAGCAACCAGGTAAAAAAAAACCCTACCTACAGCAGTTCATACAGTAAACATTTTCTACGCGAGTAGCTTCACGCTGCTTTCTTGCTAACCAACCTTTTTTTCTAATTTGTAATTGTTAATCATCCTCATTATAATCGTTTGCAATCATCCAAATATAAAAATATGCTCTGCGTAATTCCTTAATTTTGTAATTAATATAATTCTATGATTTCATTATCGCCTTCTCGTCGATGGCTTCGTGGGCTTTCTCGAGTTCGTCAATCACTTCCAACAGTTTCGTGGCCACCGTTTCTTCAGTTGTTACTGTAGATGTTTGAGCGTTCTTTACAGGCGTCTGTTGGTCCTTTACCGTGTCGCTGGAATCTTGAGAATCTTTTTGAAGTTCTTTCGTTCCCAGGAATTTCTTTCGGAGTTCGTCACGACTCTGAAGAAGCTGCGTGAAAATCATCTGTGCTTCGGAGTCTGGGTCGAGTGGATCTCGCCAATCACTCAAGGTCACGTGTGTGTGGGTTAACTGGCAGCCACCAGCTGAAACAGGAAGGAAGTTACTGAACGGCAGGAAATTATGAGTATGACTTTGGTGAAAGGTTGTCAGGTTATTTCTTGGGTTCGTAAACTAGTTTGGTTAAGTAATAGCAAAGTATGCCCCGAGCAAAGACCCAGAGCTTATCCTTGTTTCTTTAGCATTTCGAGATCAGTGTCTTGAGAAATGACTGATTCTACAATTGAGATCGAGGTTCGTTATAATTTGTCCAGCGGCACCTTTAAAAATGTCCAATTCCACTGATATGGTTTCTTCCTTACATCGTTTTCTTGATACGTGATTTTGTCCAGTCATGACAAGTTGACTACGTGAACAATTTTAGTAACTCTTCATAAAGAACGTTGCAAGCGCATGATCGGTGTCTGGCCCTCCACCACAGTATCACATGTCAGGTACGTGGCTAGCACGTGGCTTATTACACTTACCTGTTTTGATTACCCGTTTGCAGCATGTCCATTTGTTTTTGTGGAAGACTCCGGGGTGGAAGTAAGATAACATTTTTGGATTGGAAATGGTCGTCTTCCTAATCGCTGATAGCCACTGATTCATCTCATTCACATCCTGAATTAAAAATAACAAAATAGACGCACCTAAATTGCTGTTTAAATTGAATAACACTGAAGCAAGGCTGATTACTACGTAGAAAACTTAATGCGACGACATGATAGAGTCCAAACTGAGAGCCAAGAATTGCAACCTTGGATGGCTGTTTACAGATCCTACGTATACCAGCAGCTTTTTGGTTGCGGTCTCTTACAATATTTCTGTTTTTAAGTTTCTTTTGGGAGTGTAAAGATAGCAGGATTTACCTATATGAGAAACGAATTGTGAAAATAAGTTATTATTACCTGAGCAGCAAGATAAAGGATCTGTAATGCGTCGTCGTAATCTTTGCTCACCACTTGAAACACGTTTGGCTTTTGAAATGCTGACTCATCAACCCGCTCAACTGCTAAGATTTTCCTTGTTGGGAGAAACTGTCTTGTCTGAAATAATACAAAAAGGAAAAAGAAAAGCCGAGCTCGAGTAACGTAACTGACAAGATATGTATCAGGCTTTGGTCACACTTGGTGCCCAAGCATGGTGCCTGAGAAAGATTCTCGCTTCAGAATTCGGGCGCAGTGTTCGTGCTCGGGTACAAGGTCTCGACCATGCAGTTGAGCACTAGATGGTACTTGGGTCTTTGGAGTACCCAGTGTCTGAACGCAACCCTTCTTTGTGCTAGTGCTGGTTTAAACACAGCCTCAGCAGATTCGATTTACTTTATGTAGTCCTAAAAAAATCACTATGTGTGAGACTTCAGCGTTGGGAATATCAGGGAATAAGCCTCCGCATAAGGGAGATTTGTTTACTTGTTAGTCTACAAAAGCGCGCCAAAATTACCTGTGAATCATTTGTTTTGGCGTAAAGGAAATTCTCAGTACTCAGCCAACAGTAGCGCTTTTTAAACTTGTATGGTTTTGGTAGCCTGGTGTCCCTGTAGCGGCACTTCTTAACGGAACCTTCCTTGATAATGAGAGAGTTACTGAACACCGTCCTCCTGTGGTCACAACCTGGAACTAACATTGAAAAGGAAGCCAAGTTAGAACTTAATAAACAGACTTTAACAATAGGCATTGGCTAGCTTCGTTACAGTGTTCACAGAACCTCTTCATGACATAAACGCTGCAGCGAAGCAAAACTGTAACTAGGCTAGTCTGGCCATTTAATTTGGAAGTGGCCCTTATTTTGCGTCTGGTGAAGTCTACCAAAGGCTACGAAACTTGTGCTAATCAACGAGGATATGTTCTTTTTACTCAATCAGTAGCCAAGGCTATTTCTTTTCTCGCTTATCTCTTTCTTTTAGTTTCCTCTCTACAACCAGTGCTAGGTTCTCTCCGTTTCCCTCTTCCTTCTCTACATTCTGAGAACCCAGACTCGGCGAGATATTCAGATTCACGCTTAGTTCAAGTCTTCATTTGGTGCTAGCTACTTTTCCAGCAACTTTCTTTTTCAAGTAGTCTGATTCATTTAAACCTCATTGTAATCGCTTTGGTTTTCGTTTTGTATGAGTCTTTGATAGCTCAAAAGTTTTTACTACCATCTTCATCCTCCACGTCAGCAAGCCTGTCCAGAAAGTCCTTGACTTCGTCTGTGTAGAATGCGATCCACTTGTACAGCGGTCCCATCCACTCTTCCTTCCCGTTATGCAGAGGGAGCTCAATGTTGCCAATCTTCTGCACAGTCTGGGAACAACGGACAAACACCACACAATCACTGTTTTTGCGTTTGTACGATTTTAGTCTGTGATAATTCGTAGAAGCAATTGAATGGGTTCATTTCTCGTTATTCAATGAAAATACAACGCAAGGCGCCAATGTGCACCTTGATTGGTGTTATGTTAATAAGGAACTTCTTCGACTTCAGTGAAGTCGGTTGCTAAGACAAGGACTCCTATCGAACGAGTAGTCCTGTACCTCTTCCAGGCCTGTATTTTGATTCGTTCTCTTATCCTGTAGCTCCTATTGTTTCAAGCGCTGGGAGCATTGTTTAATTCATTTATGTATTGTTTACTGAGCTTATCACAAACTCTGTTTGGAAAGCTACAGGCTTTCTCCGGCTATAGAACTGACATATTCCCCCAGATAGGAGAATCAAGCCAGTTAAGGGCGAGACGCCTTGACAATTTTTTTCTAAGACTGCACCCTTCAAACCGAGACTGATAGAAGATCTCTCTGATATCGGAAGTTAACTGGCACCCTACCGCTCTCCTCAGATGCTGACCTTTGCCAAGATGGTTAGTGTACGGGAGACATTCTTGTCTGCATGGTTTTCCCTCAAACCGAAGAGCTTGGGTCCGAGAATTGCTGGCGCGAAGAACCGGAGAAACAGGAAACCACTCACTGCTGTGTATTTAGAATCCTGAAAAACGAGTAAAGAACTCGTCACGTTTCAGCTTTAAATCATAGCACTATGTCGATGGAGAAAGGGCAGTGCCATAAGGTCGAGGAAGACGGAGGAAAGAAATAGCTATTAAGGCCTTTGAGTGCCTATGCAGTTTCTTGACCATTCCTAACTTTTTTCTCAAGTACAGTACGTTCCAGTTGCTGGACCTTCTCTTCACCCCCTGGGTTCAGACCCTGAGTGGGGTAGAGTAAGTAAGTTAATGACTTAGACTTTCACACCTTTAGCATTTCAAGTTAAAAAAGGTTCTTTCCTAATCTGTCGTATATTCTTTAATTCTATTCGACTCCAGGCTCAAAGGAAGACAAGGGATGCGAGAGAGCGTGGAATATCGATCCTAAAATGCCATAGCTTGATCTTTTTGTTCTTTTTCGTCAAATGTCATAGCGAAAAATTTTTCTGCCCACCTCGTATTCAGGTTCATCTCCAAAGTGATCGGAGACTCGTCGAGCGAGATTTCTGAAGGCTGCACGCATGTAGCTTGGACACACCTTGACTGAACCCAAGATTGATGTCATGACGGTTTCTAAGTAACCAGTCAGAACTGCCAGGCTTCTGTCCTGTTCATCAACTGGCTTTAGACTCAGACGCCTGTAAACAAACAGGAAACCAACGTTAAACTTACTGCTATATTACTGGGGTTTTTCGCCAACAGCACGTGCTCTCGTTGGCTATTTTGAAATCACATGGTATCTGGCAATGAAACTGTTTCCCGCTAAAAGTCTGAGCGGGCAACCTCACAAAATCTGACTTTTAAGGGTAACATTGCGTTTATGCTCGTGAATTTTGACTGCACACCGCCTTTGCGCGTAAATCCCGACCAGCCATTAAGTCTTATCTGTCACTGGATACAGCATTTGCGCTGACTGGTGTGTGGACCGGCGGGTCTAAGGATCTTAAGAGATCACAACGCCTAGACTGTTTCAAACTCGTGGAAAAACAGGCGCCAATTATTAGAAATAGATTTAGACAGCGGGTCACCCTAGTTCTTCCCGGTCTGAACGCGATCTGCTTGAATTGTAGCACATCCACTTGGTACTAATACTATTTGTCCACGCCTAGTGGTGGTTTTAACAACCGGCCCTTTGACACAGTTAACTATCGTGTGTTGGCTTTCTTGATTTTTGTCACAAAATCGTCCTAGGCCTAGGTCAAACGTCGAATTTCACATGAGACGAATTAAACTGCAGTTGGAGTCGATCCAAACGGGTAAAGCTTGACCGTTGGGTCAAACGTTAAACTTAATTCGAATTTAGATTGACCCACACGTTCTGTCCGTCTGCTTCAGACGGACGGAACGTGTTGGTTGATCTTAATTCAGTCGGACGAACTCAGTTGAGTCAAACGTCGAACTTATCATGAACTTAATTCGCCGCACACTTTGATTCGTCTCATGTGAAGTTCGACGTTAGATCTGGGCCTTATGTAGCTCAAATCCTCAGCACTCTCACATGCATTAACTCTAAAACACGAACACAACAGAGTCTGCATCAGATTCAGATACATCAAGATTCCGTCCCGTTAGAATCCTTACCTGAGAGCGCTCTGTTTGCGCTCGGCGTTTTTACTTGGGTCCAGCTCGCAGTATTTACGTTCTTCAAAAATTTTGTCAATGACCGGCTTTAATGTGTCTGAAAGGTATGGCATGCCTACAATCTGAACAAAAAACGAGAAAATTAGAAGCTTTTAACTTCGGTTCAAATATCTCATTCACTTCGAAGATTAAAATAGCAATTTTCTGTACTAATTTGCTTAATTTTCGTTTAGTGTTAGTTCAGAAAACATGATGGCACATAAGACAATGTTCTGTCCTTGTGTTCCAAGAGTTCAAAGGTTTACGTTGATGGTGATACGGCACTCTCTACCTGGCTACCTGATGATTTTCATCGCGCTTGTAAGAAGAAAACAGATTTTTAATTCTCTAGGAACAGTCACAAAGGTACAGAATTATTCCGGTTGTATTTTTGTTTGTATACCTTCATAAATTGTTCCATGCATTTCGCTGCCAGGCTGTTGCCTCTAAACAGAGTTCTTGGATTACCTAAGGAAAAAAGAACGGAGACATTCAAATCGTTCGTGGTCCTTGAACGAGGTAAAAACAGATTTCGGTGACATTCAAGTTCAGCTTAATTTCCTTGAAGAACTTTCTCGCCATTCGTTTGCGCATGGTGAGGACGATTTCGTTCCTTTGTTCTGCTCCTTTTTCTATTCCAAATTTTTATTCAACAATTATTATGTGGAATTTCGGGAGATAGTTAGCCGACGAGGGCCGTGTCGGTTAAAATCATGCATTATGCTGCAAGAATGAGTACGATACTAACTCAGTTTTTGCCGTAGCCCCCAGGGGATAACGGGTCGTGCATCGAAATAAACTTGAATGCGCAGCGCTTTGCAAGATGTGGAACGAAGTTCTGAATATAGTAATCCACATTTATCGCAAGATGTCTGTTATGTGCGGATACCAGATACATAACGTGAAAATTTGTTCTATGTAAGGTTAACATAGGTCGTTACTTGTGTCCTTTATCTCCCGAAGTGTCAGATAATCCAGAAATGGTATGACCACGTCCTGGCCAATAAACAGCCGAACCAGCTGGTGAGCCAGTATTGCTTGGTCAGCAGTGGTCAGCTGTTCAATTAAGCTCAGCACAGTGGGATCCAGGCTCTGCGGGTCCTTTGTGGAGTTGACAAGAATCTCTACCAGAGACTGATAACATTTCTGGGGAAGGATGCGTTCTTGTGTCAAACGCAGTTTCATTCGGATGCTGCCCAGATTTTCCCTGTCGAGAGACGCATTCTACCATTGACTTGAGAAATTTATGTGCTTATTTGGTGTTTTTATAGACTTCAGAGAGCGGTTTTCAACTGAATGTTGAAAACAATTGCTTTGGTTCTGTTTTACTACAATCTCTGAATGCTTCACAAGGAATTAAAGAAGTGCAACATGCTTTATGCATTTAAAGCGCAGCTGTTAAGATTTAAGCTCAGGAAATCGAATGCAAAACGTCAAGCAATCGATCTTTTCCACGCTTTCCAAAGATTATATTCGTTTGCGTTGAGGTTTTATGAGATTGAAACGTTATTGCCTCAGTATGATGTTAGTAGGTTAAGGATAATCTTAAGAAAACTGCTTTATTTTACTTTCCCAATTACAACTGAACTAACAAAAAAACGAAACAACCAAACAAGAAACAGCAAACGATAGAAAAAGTTGGGGACAACATGGCGACTGTTAGCGGCGCTTTTGGCGATAAGTACTTGTGCCTAACTTACGTCTTATGTTCTTTTATGCGTGGCATCGGGAGCAGTTTGTACCAGGCGTCCCTGCTTTGGCCGGGTTTGAGCTTCGTCAAGAAGACTGTGACCTAGAAAATAATAGATTTTAAAGCAAATCACAACATGCGCCAGATTGTGCTGGGTTGAGATGCGCGGGATTGGGATGCGCGGGATTAAGACGCGCGGGATTGAGATGCGCTGGTCTAAAATTTGCGGGATTAAGATGCGCGGGATTGAAACGTGCGAAATTGAGATGTGCGGGATTGAAACGCGCGGGATCGAGATGCAGTGGACTAAAATGCGCGGGATTGAGATGCGCGGGTTTCAGCCCTCGCCGGAGTTGTTTTGTTTTGTTCTGATCCTAATAACCTAAATCAAATTCCGGGAGTAGGTTTTGATGGAACAGCATCCCAAATAGGGAAAATAGCAAAATTTCTGGGCGCTTCACAACACAGGAAGTTAAGCTTAACGGATCGCTTACTAGCCGATAGATCGGATTATGCCGTTGGTATTTTTAAAGATGATTTTTCATTCTTATTCGCCAAAATTCTTTACTACCTGTCCGGAACAGCAAAGTAACTCTGATTCGATTTTGACCTCCGCTGTCATCTTGAGATTCTGAAGCGGATCTTTAACTTCAAACTCCAACCATTTCTGTTTGGTAGGAATCCACGACTTTTTATGTCCCTGATTGAATAAAAAGAAGCATTTTCGTGGTAAGTGAATCGCCAAGACAGTGCGCAAACACCGATGTTTGAGTTTGTAATCGGCGCTGCGACGGTAAGTTTGCAAGAAAAACGTATGGGTGTTCAAAAGCTTAGCCACGTCTTGTCCACTTATGAAAATTTTAGTCGCGAAACCATTTCAACAAGATGTACGATAATCTACACATACAGCAACGTTTAATAGACCTTCTAAATCGTTGCGTCAATAATCGTTACGTTTGGTGAAGTTGGCTTTACACTCGTTCTACGAATTTGTTGAACCCTTGCTACAGCAAACAGTCACGGGACATTGATTTTTTTGGTGGGGGGAGGCATGCATCAGTCCCCTCATGTTGTGTTCTTTGGCAAAACAGTCTCACACCACCTCTCTCCACTCAGAAGTATAAACAAGGGTATCAGAAAATTGCTCGGGAAATCTGGAAAAACCCCATGGGTAACCGACTGAAAATATCCCGCTGGTGGGGTCGGTTTTCGTTCCGTCAGTCGGAGATGGAGTCATCTATACTAGTGAAGCTTAGTGACTTAAAGCGTCCTTTTCGAAGTAAAGGAGCTACGTCGCGGTTTGCGCGTCTTGAAAAGTTTAGCCTAAATTCTTCAATTTCGTCGTTTGTAATCTGTGCTAATCTTCTCCATCCTTCTCCATCCTTCTCCATCCTTCTCCATGCTTGTTCCTTTATGGTTTATTATTGTCTCTTCGGTGTTTTTCTATCTTGGTAAACTACTATTTTCATGTTTTCTTCAATTAAACTGCAATTTTGCACGCGGCCAAAATCACCGGCAAAATACCGTGACTGAGCTCCTTGAAAGAACAATCAACATGTCCACACGGCGAGGCAATGTTGCACGAGTAGAACTGACTCTTACCTCAGTGAGTTTGTCGACTGTTTCGCTCAGCGATAGTCTCATTTGAGAAGTCCCTGTACTGGACTCTCCGAGGGAAAGCTTCACAGAGGGTTCTAAAATAGTTCTGCCTGTCTCAGGAAGGTCTCTTGGAGTGAAGGAACAAAGATTAGAGTTAGTGACACTCCAGAACGTAGGTCTGCAGTACGTGCACAGTGGAGTTGAGGCTAATGGACACTAGATTATCGGGAGATATTCTGCTCAGTAATATATCTACCGAAAGCTGAAGCTCTGTACAATTCTGGCCCCAAAATGCTCACTTTCCCGTAGAGAGGTCTTATTTAACGTTAAAAGGGTTTTGGTTTTGGAACTTTCTGATGGCCTACACCAGTAAAGTATAAAGTAGTAACTCAGTATCATTGCAAAAACAAATTGTGATCAGAACTCATGTTACCTTACTTGCAGAACTTTTGCCCTAACTTTTTTCACATCTCCCTAGTAGTAAAAATATATAGCATAAATATCATACTAAATAGATAGCAATTCGTATGTTTTCGTGACCCTATTGTAACTGTGCTTCTTTCATCATGAACCTAATCCGATAGAATTTTCAAACGTCAAAGTACTGGAACATCTTCGGTAAGTTATTGGTTGTCTCTCGTACATCTTCGGAATTAGTAGCAGGACTTCGGAATTTCTTCGGGCCATTTGTTAGACATACCGATATCTGCGGAAGTAATTTATATGCCTCCATATTCAGCTATCTCTGTTCAAAAGGGACTCAAACTTAATTTTATGAAATATAAGAACGATTTTCTTTGCCTTCTCGTAGAGGGTTGCTTCTATCCTGATCTCTCCTTGAATATCCGTGTAGTTGTACATGTCAACAGCAGACAAAGGGAACCATTTAGCCAGCCCTTTAGGACACTGCGCCAAACTCCCCCGGTCAAATATCACTCGTCCAATGAGATCATCGAGTCTGTGGAAACAAAAGATAACGCGTGAAAATCACTGAATCAGTTGATTTTAAGATGGACATGCGATTCTACTATGTGAGGCCTGAAGTGGTTAAATGGTAACTGTGATTTGCCCATTCTTTTCACTGGGAAAATTGGGTTTGAGTCACTAGGACTGGGATTCACCCAAAAAAAAAAAAAAAAAGGCAATGGTTTTTTTGGCAACATTTGGGCTGGGCAATGGAGCTTAGCCCCCCTCCCCAACCTCTCCGCTTTTTGGGCCCTTTACATTATGAAACCCGGGCTCACGTTATTCCTCACCCGATCGTGTCCTCATCGTAAACATAGACTGATAGGTTAGTAAAACCAACTGGTAGAAACATGGTATATTCCTCGCCCCAAAACGGCTCCAAATCTCTCCATACTGTAGCAGTCCTGAAAGAAAAAAACATTTTCAAGAAAAATTTAGGTGCTTTATATTTGCAGTCGGTGTTACCATTTTTGCCGATTCTAACAGACCAATCAGAAATAGCACAGAAACTTATGATGTCAACTTGTCGTCATCAGTATACGTCATGTTGCTTAGAAACATCGCAGCTGACACTTGCCGACTCAATCAAGTTACGTCGCGGTTTGCGCATCTGAAAAATTTAGCCTAAATTTTACGTTAGCCCAGCCTTTGCAATCCGTGTTAATCTTCTCCATCCTTAACCATCCTTGTTTTTTCGTGGTTTATAATTATCTCTTTGGTGTTCTTCTATCTTAGTAAACTACTATTTTAAGGTTTTCTTCAATTCAAAGGTAATTTTGTACGTGGCCAAAATACCGTGACTGAGCTCCTTTAAATGGATGAAATACTCCTAAAATTATGCTTGATCGCGAAAAGAATTTTATTTATTTAATCAGTAACACAAACACTAGTTTGCTACTGAACGAAACTTAGTGTCTTTCTGTTATCTATGTTGAATAACAATGTTGAGGTTATGTTAACACGATCAGCAAGAGAGAAATTTCTTTGCTTAGTGTCGTTTTTGTAATTATGCCTAATTTAGTAATAAGTAAATAAAATTGTAAGTAATAACGTATTAAGGTCGCGACACAGGGAGAGGTTGCCTACTCTCCCGAGCCGGGGACTCGTGATAAAATTGCCGGCTCAACACAAAATACTACTTAAGAACAAAAATACATTGTGAATATACATAATGGTGCTAAGGACTACAATTTCTATCGGTATGGAATGGGATATTATGTAAAAACATCCCAAATTTATTTTAATATTTAATGGAAATAATTTTTACTGAATAGTTCAAGCACTTCAGTTAAAATGTACAATGACCTCGTTCGACGTTAGAGACAAAAGACAAAGAAGAAACTGTTGAAATTTGTTGCGCTAATTTGTGTCAGCAATATCAGAACATAATAACATAATATTAACGTGATATGAAAAGACTATGGGATACTTGGAGTGAAAGCAATTTTAAATTGCGATAATTAAATTGAAGTAATTAAACTTTTAGTGAGTCAATACGGGATAATGTTTAACGTAATGGCTATTGTAGCCAAAGGTTAAAGCAGTCTTGAAAGAGAGGATGCAAACTGTTTCTGACGTTCGCCTCTATTTTGTATCTATTTTTTTTTTTTTTTTTTTTTTTTTTTTTTTTATTTTTAGGGGTGTGGTTTTTTGTATTTTTTTTTTTTTTTTTTTTTTTTACGGCTATTTAAAAATT
>Ga0126339_10001979_pt1 | contig 14453 bp, 6 predicted proteins | sample OrbTmetagenome_2_FD_92532 | JGI IMG/M metagenome (GOLD analysis project Ga0126339, IMG submission 92532) | Coral microbial communities from Petempiche,Puerto Morelos, Mexico - Orbicella T R C metagenome | ecosystem: Host-associated > Invertebrates > Cnidaria > Coral | place: Petempiche,Puerto... | reverse complement strand
GAAACGATCCGTTGGGTGCCCCTGCACGGTTGACCTCAGTTCAACTATTATTTACCATAGCTAAGTGCTAGCTACATTTTGCCTTTATTTGTATCCATGGACTCGAATTTTGCTGGTGTAAAGGGACCTCTTCCATTTATTGGAAAAGTCGCGATATTTTCTCAAGTTTTTTGAATTTTGTTGTAGGTTATGTCATCATTTTTTATGGTACGCCTATATCGCTTGCGCAATTCCGAGATCTTTTTCCTTCTAATTAATGCAGGCTAAAATTTAATTTTGAGAAATACCGTGACTTGAGAAGCAAAGAGTGTAATTTTACCCGTCACTTGCATTGTGAAACCCGAAACCAACCGAAAGCCGTGAATGAGACAGACAGCAATCTGTTTATAGAACAAGGGCCAAAATAGGTTACGTCTTCTTTTTTTATGGTACGCTTATATCGCTTGCGCAATTCCGTGGTCCTCTGCGGATTCCGTATTCCCTTACATGGGGCGAATCTTTGTTAGTGAATAACGCTGTCGTTTGCTATAGGAGACCTCTCGAAATGTTGACGTGACGGTTTGTGAAAAGAATCGTTATGCAAACTTCTAGCCAATTGAAGCTTCTCGGCTTTTTTTCTAGAGCAAACACAGTACATGCAAGCTGGCTCTTATTTTATGCTGATTCATTCTGACTCAAAGTAGCCTCACGCTGTGTCAATCCCAGCTAAAAGCGCTAATACTCTCTGGCACAACACTCTGGCCTTCATGTAGACAAGACCTTTTGTCCTCAAAACCGCAGGGGTTTCATCCTCCAAGTTGTTCTGCTTTATTACTTTACAATCGTGTTCAGCAGTTATTGGCGAGATCAAAACACTCTTGCTAGAAGCTCCCGTATTCGATTTCCTCGCAGACATCGCCGAACAGAACACAGGAGCTAAAGGTATTCCATCAAGTCAAGTGGGCCCAGTTAAGTTATTTTTTAAGTTATTTCTTAAGTTATTTTTGTAAATGCTGCAATATAAGTGGCTTTTCGTTTAGGTGTATATTTGACGTTAGCTCGTGTAATCTTTTGATTATATTGAAGCAACAAATTTAACCAGCTTAAACTCTTAGCTACTCTTGTCCTTTTTTTTCAGTTTCTCTAACAGTTCAGTTTTCTTCACTGCAGTTTTAACATCTGACAGTGAAATAACAAAAAAGCTGTCATAGTGGATGATTGCAATCAGTGAATGTAAATAACGTTATTGATATCGTAAATATAAGTGTGAGAGCATCTACTGAAGCTCCGTTAAAGCGATATTCATCACGAGTGGATCTCAGCTCTTCATCGTAGGTATTGTAAGTAGAACGCATTTTCCGTATCCGGTGCGCTGGCTGCACGAGGCATGATTTAATTAAACTGGTAGCATTTCCGTGAGCACACTCTTGTTTCTTATTTTTGTTTTGCCGTAAAATGCGCCAATTTTAACTTCGTGGGAAATGTTTTGGCGCCATATGACGACTGAAGCGGTTGAAATTTTAGGAAACTTTTGTTCATGTGATCTCGGCAAGGCTGAGTCTTACTCGATTCAGTAAGTAAACGAAAATAGAAACCATCGCGACAATCAAATGACATTAGGGCATGTTTTATATATCGATGTATATTCGAAACCCGGGGAGGGGGTACTCCCTTACATGGGCTATATGGGTATGTACGGCCCTAAAGAGTATGGTTTTTTTAGCCGTTTCGGTCATAAATAGAGTATTGATTTTGGCCATTTTGGTCTCAAATAGGGTATGGGCTTTGCAATCTAGTCTTGAATTGGGTATGTTTATCAGAAGAAGCTACTTTTTCATCATAATCGATGAGACCATCAACAAAACTCTCAGGAACTAACTAGGGAACTTATTATAAGGCAGGTCTGAAACAGGGTATTGATTGGGTTAGGTCTTTAAAAAGAGAATCGAATTTTTGGTCAGGTCATAAATAGGGTGGGAAAATCGCAAATTTTGGTCTTAAACCATGTTAAGTAGGATAACGGTTTTGGGAGGCGGGCTGCACATTGCTACCCAATTTTTCAGGGAGTACCCCCCCCCCCCCGGGAGGGGGATATATCGAAACAACCTGAAAAGTTGCGTGCGGCACTGAGTTTCTTGATCACGTTATGTCGTGATTAAAAATATAACCCAAACAGCGGTGATAAACATTTTAAAAACATGCATTTTATGAACTTGACATTTCGTATGCTAGTCAACATACATTTTCAAAAGTGTACGGATTTATACAGTATCTAGTCGCAGTTCCGAACGATATTTGCATGGAATGTCTTCAGTTCAATCTGTCTCAGTACAGAGGAACAATTTCAGGTTGCATTGTTGAACTTAAGACGAAACTGAATGTTATGATTCTGTCGTCTTCCTGAAATGATAGTCAAACCGGAACAGGACCTGAATATTTTCCGTTTATTAATGCAAGATTTTAATTCTTATTTTCAAAAGGAAGTCGAGAAACGTATGTTCCCAAAGTATTATTTGAATGCTGCGGTAATATACTGGCGGCCCAGACTAAGCTCAGACAGAATACCTTTTCAGCTGATTCAGTGTATAGAGATAAATTGCCGCGGTTTCTTTTGCTGTTATTTTGTTTTGTTCGGCATTCTGAGTGATTACCATATTCTACTAAAAATTGTAAATAAACAGTAGATGCTTCGAAATTGATAAAACAAAATCAACAAAGAAAGAAATGTTTTTTGAAAGAAACCAACCTTAAAACGTTCACGCGCTATAATGGCTTTAATCGAAAATAAAATAATGTGCTTTTTTCGGTCTCGTTTTGTTAGACGTGATTTTTCAAGCAAATTTGAAATCCATATTTTGCTCAGCCTACAAGCAGGTGTTGTACAAAACGAAAACTAATGCTTAGAGAGACCCACATTGCTTTCCTGCCGCTAACTGAAAGACTCAGTGGCGTTAAAACCTCACTTAGCACCGAAATTTCCTTACAAAAAGTGAATGACTGGTTTTCAGCTAGCAATTTCCACTGTGCTTTCAACTTAAAAATAAGATTATATTTGGCATAGCTGAAACTAATAAATATTCAAATTTTCCTGGGGGTATAACGAAATGCAAGCTGTTAGAGAAGATCATTTATTGACTGCAGTGGTAACTCAGTATCGTCTCCAAAACGGTATGTTCACATTTGTTCTTTATTCAATGATATTTTCAAAAAATAGCTGTTACTTAATGTTTTCGGCCTTTGCCCAGTTCTACTTTGTAGCTGAGTCGTGTTCGCTGACGAGGATAACAAGACTCAGGCACCCTTATGACGCTTTTAATTTTTGCATTTTATATTAACTGTTTTCACCGTTAATCTACCACTTTCTGTAGAGTTCTTTTCTCCATTTGAACGTTTCTAGTAAGGTTCTTAGCTGGGTGACAAACTGGTCAAACTGTAGAGGTGTGACCTTCATCTCTTATGCGCTTTCATCGAGTCTTCCGGTGCGAAAGTCGTCGAAAGTGTTCGCTCGCAATTTGCCAAGCAGATGATATTAGCTCTCAACTTCTCTTAGCTAAGTCTGACAGCCTTATATTGATGATCTCGAACTCTTCAGTTTGATCCAAATTTAAGAGAGAACTGAACAAAGTACTGAACCTTTTAGCGTAGAAAACAGTGTATATGCTTCTCTAGTGTACATGTGGGATCAGCTTTCTCGTGAAAGCGCTCTTCTTTAATTCGTTTGACGAAATGATGCTTATTTCAGTCATAGAGTTTCCGTTTGCTATAAAAACAACAAATTGATATACCCACTATACACCCACTGACAATCTTCGTCTTTCGATAGTACTGTTAATCTTGTACTGCTTGGACTACGAGACAACAAAAAGTAAACTAACTTAAGTTCGGGTGTGCTTTCAGATATATTCGGGCACATTTAAATTTGCGCGATTTGCCCGCCAGGCTGTGTAGTATCGAAAGTTACTGACATGACGGACGAGCAAGCTGGCCGCAATATTGCCACCTTAACATTCACTGACTTCGTAGAATGAACTTATCAAAATATGGAAAACGTTTTCATTAATCGCCAGTATACTTGTTTAGAGTTGGCGAAAAGTACATAGCTACTGTTCTTACAGTTACGAAGAACCAAAGGGTAACTGGAAAATTTGTTCCCACTCCGTTTTCTTCGAAAACCTTTATGTACCGTTTTATACGTATTTGATGCCTATTCAATTGAAAGCTGTTAATTTTTATAACAATCTTTTGGCACAACCCTCTCTTTGTACATGGAGCTTGAGGTTGTGGTCTGGGCGTATGGGACGTTGGCTGATGATCAGTTATCCAACTATGGGGGCAGGGTCTCCGTATGGTCGAACCACCCAACAGCAGGGTTATAAATTTGGGTTCCTACATTCGGGTTACATGTCCGCTGGAGGATTTTGTCAAGGAATCTGCTGGCGGGAGAGAAATTCAGACATGTTTCTCTAGGGAAAAGAAAGATACGAATTTGCTGGCATGGAGAAAATCTTTTTAGGAATGTTGTTGTTGACTTCGTGGCCATGATGGTTGCTAGCGAATTCTGAAAAATTGGTTCGACGTTTTTCCCCCCAAAAAGTAGAAGCTTTTTCGACTTAAATCGTGTCAACTGTAAACAAACAATAGCACAACCCTTTTTAATTGCCTTTAGAGCATCAACCATGGCACCAGAACCCGAAAACAATTCAACCACGCCCGAACCTGAATCGACCCCGGAGAGCTCGGCGGAACCAAACACTTTGTTCCCTGAGATAATGACCAACCAGGAAGCGTTCTTGATGTACGGCATCTTTATCTTCGCTCTGGCTGTCTTCTGTGTCGTGTTGCTGGTCCTGTTCATCATGCTGAAGAAAAAGTTAGTTTTCGTTTGTATATATATTAATATATTGCGTCTTCTGTAATTCGCTTGTTTATAATAAATTGTTTACTGATAAGGGTGCATATTTGGGCAAGGGTATTATCTAGTCGCGGCTGGTAACTAGGTAGGTATGAAGGCAGACAATTCAAGCAGGCAATAAGGCAGGTACGTAGACTTAAGAAGGTACAGGTAGCTAAGACTGCTAACGTAGGTTGGTAGGTAGTATAGGTAGGTAGGTATAGGTATAAGTAGGCAGACAGGCAGGCAGGTAGGTAGACCTAGGAAGGAACAGGTAGCTAGAAGAGGTGAGACGACACTGTAAGGATGGTATGTTAAGGACCAAAGATGGGAAGAAAGATCGGTCGTTAACTGTTAGGCAGGTAGCGGTATAGGTACCTAAGCAGGCAGTAGGTAGGCAGGTAGGTACGTAGGTACGTAGGCAGGACGATAGGTGGACGGTTTGCTGGGTGGGTGGGTTGGTCGTTAGTTATGGAGTTTCATGTATGTATATAGGTACGAGATGAGTGGTAACAGTTATTTTGTTTTTAATTCTTAGAGATGATCTCATTCAGTTTTTATTGATTCACTAATAGGGTGTCGAGGTTGATTAACTCAACCGGATCAGTTGACATGAAAGCTTATAACGGTTAGTTCAATGGTTAGTATAAATGTCCCATGCGATGACTGCACATTTGAGTCGTTTTCGTTTCTTTGTTTGTTGTTTTTTCTCTGTTTGTCTGTCTGCCGGTCTGCTTGCTTCTTTGTTTGTTTTATGTCAGTTTGTTGATGTTATTTGGTTTAATTCCTTTGTTTGTCACACCCAAGTTTTCAGTTTTTTCGAACAGTTTCGCTTTTGTTTATCCCAGAGTTCTGCTTTTCAATCCGACAATTTTTGTCTAATTGTCTTCATTTAAACATATGGAAAGAAAAAAGAAAATATGACTCATGTCTAACTTGTTTGATGTTAATTGTGCATATTGTTTGATATTACCGTTGCCAGTTTGTAACGATCCTCCATTCCAAATATTTATTTGCAGGCGTTCAGTGAAGACAGTGAAGTACCCGAGTGTTGGCCTATAACCTGATCATAAACGAAGTATTTTATGGATTCTAGAGATTTCTTTTTAGTGACTGTATATGCTGTAAATTTTGCTTCTGAAAAAAATTCTTTTTGTTGGTTAATGACTTGATATCCTTGACTTTACTCGGAAAAGAGTGAGACTGAGAACTAAATGGCTTTTTGAACTTTTGCTGCGTCGAGTTATTTAGAATATGGTGAGTTTTCTCAAGAAGTATGTCACCTCTCTCTCACCGTCAAATTCAGGCTTTTGCTGGTAACTATTTGAAGTCTCTTAAATGTCACAAGTTATGCATTCATTCTCAGTGCTGCAACGTATTTAACCGCTACTGTGTATTTCGACTTTTTTTTCTCTTTTTTTGTGTGTTTTTGAAGAAATATGGTTGAATTAAAAGCCATCTTTATACGCAGGATGTATATGTTATTATTCATGTCGTGGGTACCGAAACAGAAGGCTAGTAGCTGGTAGAACCACACAAACACTAAATTAATTATAGGTTCTTATCTAGCCTTTTGTATTTTAGCTATTATCACTACCTTTTGTAACACTTAATGCATATTTACATATTTTTATCGCTTTTCAAATTCTCACCTCTTTTTTTTTTAATGTGAAAACAATTTAATCACTTTCTAAACTTGATGATGATCTCAGCGAGATCGAAGCTTCGTTTGTTTTTATCTCTAGTTTTTGTCCTCGAATGTGTTTCGAAGAAACTACTTATTAAATTTAAAACATTGGACAATACATTGTCCCCTCATTTTCTCTCATTTCCCTTTTTTCTCTTGACAATACGTTACAAATTACAGTCACAATAAGCTCACCTTAAAACAGAAAAGAGTGATAGCCTGGACGCTAATAATTAAGCGCACCAACATTTATGGGACCGTAACAACGCAAACAACGTACCATGACGCAGTTTGTGTACCGCTCTGACCTCCCTAGATGGGATCCTAGTGCAGTCCAGGTAGCTCCCCGCCCCCCTCCCCCTCTGCCACAGGTATTACTGCCAGGTTGTCAAAGCAATTCTGCGATAGTCGTCTACGATAATATCCCCCGTTACAAATAATGTGATGCAGTCGGGAAAAACGCTAAGTTCGGCCTGACTACAAAAGAGTGCGTTTTCAAAACTACATCACTCAGAAAAGAGCAACTGATTATTGAGAGGCTCACTTGTTTATAATTCCCCAAACGCAGGGCCCAAACATTTTATGAAGAACAGTAAGGAGAATTTGTGTGTTCATTGCAGATTGTAGGACTACTTCATATCAGTTCCAGCACGATTCACTAAATATCCACTGAACCATCGACTGGAAACTCGCCGCGGTCGAAACTCGATGACAAAAAAACTACTGTAACGTTAGTACCAGACCAATCAGAGTAGTCCAAATGTTTATAAGATTCATCTTTTAAAATGAGCGCACAAAGGTTCCTGGTTTTTTATACTGAAACGGAAAATGTTAAATAGCTCATTATTTAAACTAGGCGGTTATAACGTTGTCAGAAACTTCTTTCAGAACCGAATACAGGGTTTGTAACTCGAGTTCTCCCAGCGCCTTCCCTTGATTCAATCCCATTACACGTACAAGAGAACATATATACATATGCTTGCCTGATAATTTTGATGCCTCAGTCGTCAACAAAACTGTATGTATACATGGCGATTATCAACCTAGTAAAAGCATAGCTTTGTTTTTCATGAGTCTCTATAGCTCGGTAGTTTATAAATAGAGCGTCTGACCAGTATAGGTCATAAGCTCAATTTCCCGGCGTCTATGACTCTACTTTGTCGATGTCCTATGCTAAGGAGGTCATGCATGTACACATTCCATCATAACATATTTGTTCAGTTCTGCTCATTAGAGCCATGATTTTTCCACGGTTTGGTTCCATGGCCACACCAAGACAACATCGCTGGAGTTTTCGGTTTTCTTCAAGTTTCTTGGCCTGCGTGGCAACGTAGTGAAAAAGCCGGGCATTTAATGCACCATTTCAAGAGCCGACGAATTTAAATCTTTACCGACAGACTAATTATATTGGAGCATAACGTTCAACTGTACAAAGGAAATTATGAAAGAAGAGTGACCAGTTTGCCAAAGCCAAATGACACGAAAATTGATCGACTACAATTTGCTGTTTTATACTGGACTCAGGAATTCCTGATCATTTCTAATTAGATGTTTGGAAAATCAAGTGTCATCGGAATATTTTTCATAGTTGAACAGAGCTCCTTTGTATATCGCTGAGTCACCCAGCATTTGCATAAGTAATTACGAAGGGATAAGTATGGCCCTGTTGGAAGTAAAAATGAGTTTCGGAAATCACGACAAGAAAATTTCAACGGATGTCTTAATTAAGAGCTTCGCAATCCGCACAAAAGAACTAAGAATCTCAGCTAAACCCGCCCATAAACGTGGTTACAGGGATCATATTTTTGACAACCGAACCGTGTATGAAAATGACGGTGCAAAACAAATATATAATCAGTCAACTTATTCTGGCATTCTGATTGGTTCATACTTATGATCAATTGGAGGACAGACGCATAGATGACGTCATTAACAATTTTCCTTGGTTTCTTTATCATATAAGACAAATAGATCCCATGTTGCCGCGCGTCTGTTCAATAAATGATCACAGAAGACGAGCCAAATGTGGTAAGAACATCAGTGACGCACTCGACTAACGCCTTGTGTGCAACATTTCTCAGGTTCTTATGCCACATTTTGACATCATTAGCGTGATCTATCACTGAACACTGAGACGCACGCAACACAGAATCTAGTTGTTCATTACACAGTAGACGTCTAACATAAATGTTGCAAGTTTTGAGAGAACGAAAATGAAATAGCCTAACGACACTCTTTGGTAAAGGTTCACTACTTTCTTACGTAATTCAACTCACTCTGTAAACAAATATTTGTTGGCCACGCAACGGTAGGGATAAACATTGATGATTAAGCACGACAACATCATTTCCATGACGTTAAATTCAGTACTTTCAGCTTTAGCAGCCAATCAACCGCATATCAACTAGAGCGTGCATTGACGTTTGCAAAATAACAGAGGAAAACAAACTAAGCTTAACGGTGATTTTGTACTGATCTAGAAATAAAAACTCATCTGAAACACTTAAATGAAAAGAATAAGAGTTATGCATCCATATCTTGACCGGTGATAAAGTAGGTTACTGACTGACAGGCGCGTGCTAACGCTAAAAACTTTGCTCAAATTAATTTAGCCACGAGTGTTAAGGGCGGTATCACGTGATAGGTCCAATATCGTTAATTGTTTGCTGATAATGAGGTATGTGGAGTACAACAATACATTGTCGATAAACTGATCGAGTATCGTGATATAAGCTTCATTTGCTGAGAGCTCCCAAGTCGTTAAGGACAGCACCGATTATCCCAAAGAAATACAGGTGAGAAGAAAAAGACTAAACCTTTCTATTGATTAGTCGCACATTAAAAAAAGAAATCGCCATCAATTTAAAACTTTATTAGACATTCAGGTTATACATTTATGATAATTTTTGAGCAAACAAGCAACAATGATCCATGGGCTACCGACGTTATTGCGAAGAGAGATATTTAAACGTGACGGACCCTTTTCATCATTTATGAGCCACTGCAAATAAGTAGAAGACACTCGAGTTTGTGCTCAAGACGGTGCTCTTTCGCAGGGTATAACCTGATCAGCTGATGCGATAAATCTGAGAGCTAGTGTTACTCATATTTGCACTGTCTTCAAGCTCTACTGCCTAAACAACATATAGCTTGATATGGACTTCTTGAAATGGCTTGGTCAGCTTAACCTCAAAATTTCCTTACCGATCACGAGTCAATCTTTAACTAATACATTACACTTACGGTTTCAAACTCTTTGCACACATCAAACTTTTAAGTTTCCATTACCTTAAACGCTACATGGTGTGTTGTTTTCTTGAGGACGTGTTATTTGAGTTGCGACCCCCCATAAATTCGCCGGTAGCCTAATTGCGAAACACTCATCAACGATTTCAAAGTTACATCGATTTCCCTTGTATTTTGACTAGTTTCCCTTTTGTGGCAACAGCTGTTCTGCCTTGTGTTCTCTTTTCCTTTTTTCCTTGCACAAATTAACATTTTCTTGATTGTAAACAACTAGTCGGCTCTTCTTTGTTTCTTGTTTATTGCTCAATGCGCCCATTCGTAAACCGAATTCTTTATAACTGACCAGTTTTTCCGACAAAAATTGAGATGAAAGAAAACTTGTAATCAGCAGCTACGAAAAGAATACGGAAACTACAGAAGCCAAAAGTCTATTTTAAACTCATCCGCTAACAGGAGGTTATTTCAAACTTGACCCAATAGTCTTGTTTTTGCAGGCATGTTGGAAAACAATGCGTGTTTGGGATGCCCAATATTTATCATAATCGATGCCTGAAAAAGCTTTTTTTTATTGTTTTTGTTTTTAAGCTAGCACTGGAAACAGCAACCATCAGAACCTCAAAGTAAAATATGTAAAAAAAATGTAAAACCATCTTGAACCAATATAACGGTTTTGTTTCTGTTCTTAATTAACGACAGAATGTCATTTCGGCTGAACCTAGAAAAGAAAAATACAATGCCTTTGTTTTAACAGATTTACGTCAGCAACAAGCCCTTAAAAAATTGTTGAAATAGTTTCCATCTTGTTTCAAACCACACAAAACCGACGCAGTTCACTCATGTACTAGAGAGGTTTCTGTCACAATCAATGATATTGCTTCGTGTTTGAAAACTGTTAACTATACTACTTGAATGGTGTTAAAAATTCGAGCCAACAAGGTAGCCCGGCTTGTGTGTGTTGTCGGCTAATTTGAGAATCAGTTGAAATATCACCAGCGATGAGATCACCATGACCAGACTCGAAAATCTTTAAATGACTTTTCATGTTTTAACCTGCATCGTTAAGTAAATCACTTGACATCAGCAATGCACTTAGTATTAGATCCTAGTGGTTTTCCACTTGTTCCCAAGCAGGAAGGAAGAAAATTTCAAGAGGTTTTGAGAGTCAAGTTTTCATAGCATATAGCACTATATTGATAATTTGGCAAAAACATTTCATTTTCTTAATCCGTTGTGGATTGAAACTGAAAAAAACATTGCTATAAAAACAACTCTGCTGGGTTATCGCAAGCATGGCAGTTTTATTTACTTTCGGACATCAGTAGGAAGCTATTTCATCTCCAGTTTCAGGAAACAGTATTAATTCAAGGGAAGGAAATACAGAACATGTAATTTGAGATTTAAAAGCTTTTAGCTCAGCGTTCTCTAATTCCTGTAAATCCTTCCACTTAGCTAAAGAAAATAACAATTCCTTTCAAATCATTTTTAACTGTTACGTAATGTGGGCAGCCTTTTTAACGCCAGCTGACTTTGTTGTTGTTAGCCATGACACCCGAACCTACCACAGAGCCAGAAAAAGCCTACGGGGAGCCTGAGGGCGAGAGCGAGCCGAAAACCATCATGCCAGAGATGATGACCAATCAGGAGGCTTTCTTGATGTACGGTATCTTCATCTTCGCTCTGGCAGTCTTCTGTGTTGTGCTGCTGGTTCTGTACATCATCATGAAGAAACAGTGAGTGTCGAACGTTATAACTAGAGATTGAAATTCTTCCTAGTTGTAGTCCCACAGTTCTACTAGTGCCAGTTCTGAGAATAAATTACACGAACTTTTACTTGGCAATTCTTGGCTCCAACTCACATATCCTGCTACTAAAAACCTGAAAGATGTCCGCGGGATTTTTTATTGAGAAACAGTCTATCAACCTCGACGTCATAATTTGCGACAGCTCATAATTTGTTATCCATGCCAGCAAATCGCAGAATCTACCTTGAAACCCTGAGTGACAGCTGCAGCTTGTAACGAAACCTGGCATATTTACCAGCTGAAAACCCTGTCTCCTGGACAACGGATAACGGAACTGAACTTGAGAGATAAAATGACCAATGAACTGTCACTTTACAGAAATCCGTGGGTATAGAATACAGACGATAATTTCTTAAATGAGTTGTATTCTTTTTAATTCAGGGTTCGTGACCTAACCCAGAAAATGGGATATGGACAGGGCCATATGCAGATGGGCTTAGCTGAGAAGAAAGGTTTGTTCGCTTGATTCAGACCTTGTATCTTACCTTGATCAATTTGTAAATTTATTTTGAGCAAAAAACTGCTCTTTGTAAAGATACAGATTAAACACACTCTTTAAGACTGTCAAAAGCTAACCGAAAAATTTGTCTTTCACAGGTTATGTTGCTTGAGGATGACTAGTCGAAACAACACGAATTGGCTGTTTTGATTTCATCTTAATATTTCTCTGTATATATAACATTTACTGGGCCTGTTCTTGGATCTTGCTCATACTGTACATGACCACAACATCTTAAACAGTTTCGTTGGCGATCATTATATGAAGAGCTCCTTGCAAAAAGAACGATAAACAAATAGTCAAATAGTTGCCTTCAATTTGGACCAATTTGACCCTTTATATTGATATGAGATGTGATATGCTTCTAGTTTATCACCTCTGATCATGTCAACTTATTATACCCATGCATCCTTGTCAAAAAAATAAGAAGAAAATAGATGACTGAATAAATTAAATAAATAAATAAAAGAGCGAAAGTGTGACTTGGCGGCGTCAATTTATGGGTGGTAGCACTTTGCAATTTCAGGGTGGTAACGGTGAGTAATCTTAACCAACTAGAAACTGTACGACTCTCATGCTCACAGCAGTGGCTTCCCTGCGCGACCTACTGCTCTTCCTCCCCCCTCCTCCCTTCCTCCCCACTCTCGTCAAGCTATGAATATAACACTTTTAAACGTTCACGATGCACGTTAAATTGAGCGCTCGTGGTCTGAACTGCTATAGATGCCCATCTCCACCGTTGTACTGAAATTAATTAATTTATTCATTACAATTCATGTTGGATAAAATGTAAGCCAAATGAAGGCCTTCGCACGCTTTGAGGACCTACTCACATTGCAATGATTCTAGCACGGAGTACAGTGTTCCCATTGTGCCTATGAAAGTATGAAGGTAATCAAAACGAGTATATTAGCCGCGAAAATGTAAGACGAAAATGTTTTCCTCATACTTGACACGACCCCGTGCCTCTCGGTAACCAGTAAGGAATATTTTGTTCTAGGGGTTGTAAATAGCTTTTTGGTACCGCTTAGCATTTTCCCATTTAGGGTTGTGTACATTATGCTCCAGTTTTTCATTATCATGCTAATGTTCGATGCTCAAAAAGTCTCACTGAAAAAGGTAATATTTTCCCTTATTATAGGGCTAGCTCCGCGAGGGAAACTCTGAAGATGGACCAAATCCTGTGCTGTGATTGGCTATCCGAGCGGGCAAGATGGCGCTATCCTGCCTGCTCGGGATTACCCGTAGTCCCGCAAGAAAGCATTTTTCCCGAACCAGATGCCATATTAATAATCCTTTATTGCATGCCCAAGCCTGTTCGGTCAAGATAGCAGGACTGACTGGCCAAATTCTTTTTTGCGTAATGGAACTCGAATCCGTCTTGGTCCATAAACACGCAAAAATAAACCTTGCCCAATATCCAGCCATCTTTACAGCGTGCTTGGTCAATAACCCATGTTTAACGCTTATTATTAAATTCTCAACCTCGGATAATGCAATTCTAGCTTTCTGATTGGTTCACTGGATCTCGGTTACCAGCCATTATACCTGCGTTTGACCTTATATGGAAATGAATGCGATAAATGTCGCTCGGCATAAACTTTTTCGCGGGAAGCCAAGTTTCGTCGACAAAACAATGGATGAAAAAAAGCAGATTCGGTGAGCTATCTACAGAAGAAATATAGAAAATTATGAACAATGCCGTCCCAGTAACAACAAAAAAGCCACAAAGTTCGAGATTAGCTTATTTAACGGTACGTATACGTTAAGTTTCCTTTAAAAGTTGCAAAATTAAAATATGACCGTCGAGATTTTACGCATTCATGAAGATTATGTAACAAAAACAATGTTTACCTTAACAAAATGGCTTGCTAGTCCTGGTGGCACCAAATTTCGAAAACGATATAAGAAATGTCAAAGGAAGAACTGAATGTTTGTTTGAAGTGTTTTTACACGTCTGCGAGGAAGAAAGATGGCACGTATTGCGAAATCCATTAGAACCGCCATTGATCATTTCCTTCGCACGCCGCCGCACAACAAACCGTTTTCCATTTTCTCTGACCAGGCAAATAAATTATTAGAGTATTTGTAAAAGGCCTCAAGAAAACAGGCATCATTGCCGGCGTAGTCCATAAGAAACCAATTTCCAATTAGCAGATGAGGAAACTGTTCGACTAAAGCGAGCTCGGATCGGCCGAGAGCAAAAATCCCGCATAGCTACAGAGGACATACATACATACATACAACCTTTATTTATACACGATAAAAGACGTCAAAGCTAACAAGCTTGTGGGGTCGTGTACTAATAAGATACATAAAATAACTACAATTAATAGATAAATAATTAAT
>Ga0126339_10001978_pt1 | contig 14459 bp, 4 predicted proteins | sample OrbTmetagenome_2_FD_92532 | JGI IMG/M metagenome (GOLD analysis project Ga0126339, IMG submission 92532) | Coral microbial communities from Petempiche,Puerto Morelos, Mexico - Orbicella T R C metagenome | ecosystem: Host-associated > Invertebrates > Cnidaria > Coral | place: Petempiche,Puerto... | reverse complement strand
TAAAACGATGAATTGAAGTCTTGCTACCATTGTTTATTATCTACACTGCTCCTCTCAGAGTCGAGCGCTCTATAAATTTATTCTGTTCAAGTTCAAGAAGTATATATATATATATATATATATGTATGTATGTATGTATGTATGTATGTATGTATGTATGTATGTATGTATGTATGTATGTATGTATATATATATATGTATAACATAACTAAAGCAAAGCGCGCGTTCTGATTGGTTAATTTAGCGTCTACTATTTGCCCATGGGTGTACGCTGCTGACGTGTGTGCTAATGTTTACAAAGTAAATCTTTTGACAGACATTGTTTCCAAAGTAATGGCTGACGTCCTTCTGCCAGAAATGCGAAATTGTCTTCACAGTTGTCTGAAGATGAAACTTTATCGAGTTACTGGTGTGCAGTCGGTTGTCATGAATAAATTTTCGCGCTTGTTTTCTCTTGTCATGCAAGACTACACGAACATTTTTTTGTGATGTAGCTCAATGAAAGGACTTCTGTTCTTCCAATGTCTCAATGTTATGTTATAAAACAAATGGTAAACGCCATGGCGTGCACTATTGAGTTATGGATGCACTTGGAACGTTTGCTAAGCACTCAAGAAGCTAGAGTCGCACTCGGCTATCGCCTCGTGCGACTCTTACACTTCTTTCGTGCTTAGCAACCTCCCGCGTGCGTCCATAACTCAATAGTGCACGCTATGGCGTTTACCATTTGTTAAATATAAATTAATTTATTTCACGTACAACAAATTACAACACACTAGCTAAACTATACTACTTATGAACTGAAACTTATACTATTAATAATACGGTACTAAAACGACTTAAAGAAATATGAAACTACTTACAATACGATATTACTAACAAAACGATACTTATGCTACTAAGAACCATACTAATACTACGGCGAAATCTGGATCGGACCGGACCGGATCACGGATCGGATCACGGACCGGATCACGGACCGGACCACGGATCAGATCACGGATCGGATCACGGATCGGATCACAGAAAAAAACAACAACAAAGTTTTAAAGAAAAAAAAATCCAAAAAAGATCAAATCGTTTATAAGATAATAATAAATAAAGATAAAAGTGGAAAACTAAAATGTGTTAAATGAAAATAAGAATCCCGAATTTAACGCAATGACCTGTTAATTACAGAGAATGACAAGAGGTCATTTAAAAAGCCACATAAGCACCTAATTTACGACGAATTTAAATTGTAATGAACAGGCATATGTAGTTATATTTTAACGTTAGTTGGCTCGAAGCTTGCGTGACCCTCCCATTCTCGTTTTTGAAATTGTTGTTAGTATCAGTGGCTAATTCTCGGCTACATTTTCGTGTCAGATGTGAGCGTTACAATTGGCGTTACAGTTAATGAGAAAACTTACGTACGAAAGCTTAAGGACATGCATAACTTGCTTTAAAGGAGTACGTCCCGATTTGCGCACCTTCAAAAAACTAGCCTAGTTTTTCAAGTTCGTCATTTGCAGTCCTCGTTAATCTTTGCCATCCTTAACGATCCTCATTCCGTTTTGATAGTGTTCTTCACTCTTAAGTGTTTTCTATCCTAGAACACGATCATTTTAAGGTTTTATTCTATTTAAAGGCAACTCTTTACGACCCATCGTGACGTAACTCCTAAAATGTTGTTTATTCTCGGGTTGCGTTATCGTTCTCGCTATCGATGTTATTCCTATAATTTTTTGTAAAACAGCTATATTTCCTTGAAATACAAATGGTTTGTTTCGTTTTATTCCAGTGCGAAATATCGCATTCCAAACTCACATCTTGTAAAAGTATAGACTTGTCTCAGAAACGGAAATTGTTTGAAATCATCAGGTGTTTAATTTTTTAGTGTTTATATTCATACGTTCGTCCTATTATTACCATGCTGACTCGTCTTATGACAGTTTACCTTTGATGCAGGTGGATATACGAAGTATCATTTATCTGAACTGCGGAGAAAGATATGAAGACATAATTAATCATCGCAATTATACACACAACTTGAGCAGTTGTGAAATTAAAGCCTGAAAAAAAAATTCAGGCCGGAACGGGATTCGAACCCACGACCTCTGCGATACCGGTGCAGTGCTCTACCAACTGAGCTATTAAGCCAACTGGGAGCTGGTCACATTGTGAGTTCGTAATATACCCGTAGATGGTGAAGAGTGCAAGTGAATATACGAAATATCATATAGTTGAACTGCTGAGAAAGATATGAAGACATGATTGATCATCGCAATAAAAACCCAACAGCCTGAAAAAAATTCATCTGTGACCAGTTCCCAGTTGGCTTGATATTATAAAAGAATAAAGGAATATCACACCGGAATTAAATAAAACGTTCCGCTCACAGTAGTCACTCTAGTGTAATTTGCTCAACAAAATTTTGAATTTTGAATCTTGAATTTTGAATTTTTTTTTCCTTGATCCGATCCGTGATCCGATCCGTGATCCGGTCCGTGATCCGGTCCGTGATCCGGTCCGTGATACGATCCGTGATCCGGTCCGTGATCTGGTCCGTGATCCGGTCCGTGATCCGGTCCGTGATCTGGTCCGTGATCCGGTCTGTGATCCGGTCCGTGATCCGATCCGTGATCCGGTCCGATCCAGATTTTGTCGCGGCCGCGATACAATGCAATTACTTACAAACTGATAAATTTAATCGTTACTTACAAATGGATAGTAGCAATATTTGTATTTGCACGGCTAGCCTCCAATAGTTAATTGTTTAACTGAGTTGGACCATTTTTTAGTAAAAGAAAGTAGTTTATTTGTTGTAATCGCAATGTATTTTTTGTTGGTCACCTGCGCATTACAAAAGTGAGCTATAAAACGATTAAAAACTAAAAAGTGTAATAATGTAAAATGAGCTAAAACCTACAATAAAAACTACATAGATAAAGATGTTGATGAAACAAATGATGTTTGGCCAATAAGGAATTTTTATCCATTGTTGCGATCGCTTCTGCGTGTTTTTTGACGCCTGTTTTTAGTGCACATGATGTCTGTCTAATGTAAACACTAAGGCTATCTAGGTACTAAACATTGTATTCCAACGCATTTAAATACAGAACTTGACGTTTCGTAAACTAGCCAACATTCACCTTTAAAAGAGACCCTTTCAAAGTTTTTGAAAATCCCAGACAGACATGGCAAAGGCCTGGGAACGAGTTTGATTCATAATCAAGCTACGATGGCCTAAGAACAAGAGTTTACGCAGGCCCTATTTTTGATCTTTAAAAAAAATCTTGCGTAAGGACCACAAGCTATTGCCCACCAAAAAAATCATGCACAATCTAAAGGTTGAGAGAAAAAATTGCCCAACCAACACCCAACGCCCAACGCCCATCGCCGCCCATTCGCAAGGCCTTGTGGTATATCTTACGTCATACGGATAGAAGCACATGCAAGGCGCCGGCAATCGGACATATTTGTTCCACTTTTGACTTACAACTTCTACTTTTTACATTCTTTTGGGATCATCTCTTAGGATAAATTCTGATGGAAATTAAGGAGTACAGAATACCTTTGCCGCTTACTGTCGATGAATATCAAATAGGTCAGCTGTACGCTGTTGCAGAAGCAAGCAAAAATGAAACTGGAGGAGGAGAAGGAATCGAAGTGGTTGAAAACGAACCATACACGGGCCATGAGAAGTACCCCGATGGACAGTACACTCACAAAATTTTCCATTTAGCTTCCAAGGTACCAGCGTTTGTTCGTTTATTGGCGCCAACTGGCTCCTTGGAAGTTCACGAGAAGGCGTGGAACGCTTATCCGTATTGTAGGACGGAGTATTCAAACCCATACATGAAGGACAACTTCTATATCTTAATTGATACTTGGCACAAAGAAGGTGAAGGCTTGGAAAATGTGCACAATTTAAACGGCGCGGAACTAGAGAAGAGAGAAGTTGTTGATATAGACATAGCCGATACTTCTGCTGTTTCCACTAGCGACTACAAAGAGGATGAAGACCCAACCAAGTTCCACTCGGAGAAAGCAGATCGGGGTCCTCTCGTTAAAGGTAAATGGAAGAATCAAGATTATCCCAGAATGACGTGCTACAAGTTATACAGAGTGTACTTTAAATGGTGGGGACTACAGACGAAAGTGCAGAACGTCATCTTCCGTGCTGTGAAGCGACTGCTAACCAACTTTCACCGCCAGTTGTTTTGTTGGTTGGACAAGTGGTATGGCATGACTATGCAAGATATACGAGAGCTTGAAGATAAGACCAAAGAAGATCTGGAACAATTGCGAAAACAAGAGCAAGTACGTGGAATGAAAGAGAAATAAACACAGCACAGGGTAACTTGTAAAATTAAAAAAACAAATTAGCGTAACAGTAGATTGCACTTTGAAACACGTTTGTTGCTGTTGAATCTCGAAAATTGAAGAACAGTGTTTTTTTTCTGTATTTGGACAAAGCTTAGTTGTTTAAAATGGTTGTTAGGACTGCCCAAGTGTTGGGCCCATATTACATTCAGTTGTTCTCTATTTATCTGACATGAGTTTTGTTATGTAGTACTACTTTGTCAATCAGTATATACTGCTATTAATTAAACACTTGGTAATTATCATCTGTGAGTTGATAAAGCACAATTCACCACCGTGGCAAACATGGAAAGCTGATGTTTGCAGCCTCTCATAGTTGATAATTAACTAATGATTATTGTTTCACCTGCCTGCCAATGCAGTGCAACACTATCTTCAGAAAGTTATAGCCATTCTGTTATAACATTACCTCCCCGTGGAGTATTTTGTTTGTTTCTTAGTACAAACTCTTTTTACTCCTTCTCTATCACCCAAATTTCTTCTGTATGGTAAATATACATAGTTCATACATACTGTAGGTTTCAAATTATTTGCTCATTATGGACTTCCTAGCATAGGCGTACGGGCAATTTTTTTCCAGGGGGGGGGGGAGCAGTGAATCACCCTCCCAAAAAATTTTCATTCACAATGCACAGAATGATCCGTGCTCTGCAAAACATGATTCATTCATTGATTCATTTCACTACAAGAATATTCACCACATTGGAAAACTCTGGCGATATATCAAGATGTCAAGCAGTTCATTCTCATGCATTGTCTGCAGTATTGAAACAGTTGTGAGTGGAACCCATACTCACGATGGAAACTCGCGTACATTTTCTTCTGGGCTTCCAGAATCTCGCCATCAATGTCGTGAAATTTAGCGATGCAGTAGACGCTTTCTTTATCAGGCGCCCCCTTTGACATGTATCACCCAAAGCACAGAGTATTTCCTGGTCATTTCCACTGAACCGGACCTCAAGCTCTGACAGCACCTTGTAGAGGGAGGCATAGTGTTAATGCTTAAAAAGTGGGCATTGAGAATGAAAAAAATTCTGGATTCTTACTAAAATGACAATGTGAGAAACGAAAAAAAAGGGGTGTTAAGAAAATGCCAACTTGCATTACTTCTGAGTATTGAATTGGGCAAGTCAGTATTGGAAATACTGACTTGCCCAATTTTTTTTGGGGGGGGGAGGGAGGGGGCTGCTCCCCCCAGCCCATACGTCTATGCTTCCTAGCAGAGTTTGTTCTCAATGTAGTTGATTAGGTACTATGTTATGGCAATTTTGTTGAGCCTTCTAGTTTTTGTAGGCAAAGTTTGTTAATGAACTTACCAGGGAAATATAGTTTTCAGTGTGCAAAGAAAGCTGTGTCAGATAGCCAGGGGTTAGTGGACTACAGATGTGTTAGTGGATGCTGTCCTTGGACTCTGTCTTAGGAAAGTTTTTGAGGAAGTCTTTCTCTACTTAAAGACTCTCTGTTGACCAGAATGCTTTGCGAGCATTTATTTTTGTTTTGATTCTTTCGCTAAAGAAAGTGTTAGAAAAATCAGAAGAATTTGGGGGCATTTGGCAGCCTAAAATATAATTTACTGGTAGAAACTGATATGAGATGTTTGTTTTCGTCGCAATTTGGTTTAGAACTACTGTATTTTGAAATTCTGATGTTGTGTCGTGAGGTGACATTAGGTCATACTGGTATTCTTGGTATTGGACTGAAACTAGCTTGCAACGGAGGCTCATGCGAGGGAATATCATTAAAAAGAGATTAATGTCATTTACATTTGTAAAGATTCTCCGCATTAGCCTCAGTTGCAAGCTAGTTCCAGTTGTATATCGAGAATACGAATATCGTCTATTGTCAGCTATGGTTCTTGCCGCCATAAGTATCCTGCAGAGACTTGAAACAGTTCAGAAGCACACATTCAGAATGTGCAGTACTTACTATGCTTAGCATGTAGAATAAGAGTAAACAATTATTATTTTTTTCTGTTGATGAATTCATACTGCGTTTCAGAATCCCTACAGAGTTATTATTGATAACTGGTCACTCGCGTATGGATACTAAAATGTTTTCAATTCGCTCTGGTTAGTTTTCTTTACCAGGAATTGAACGCAGCAGAGAAAGCACTTTTCACTTTTCATTGAAGCAAATTTCAAGAGATCTTGCCAAAGTTAACCTCAAACTGGATTAATTGACAAGCGATGTGATAGTCTTTGCAGAAGGCTAGCATTGCAAAGGAAAATTCAATTTACTGTCACTTTCTGCAGCAAACAGGGGTATTTTTTCTTGTATCTGAGTACATCTTAACTGTTTCTCCACCAATCCTAGTCAGATTTTCTCAGATAATTTTCTTGACGAACGTCTCTGGTCCACACCTGCCAAGGTTCTTTGTAGTCTCCATGACTGAAATCACATTGTACCGGCTGTTCTCTGGCTACTCAAATATGTGAAAAAACTAACAATTTGCAATCATATATTCCCCTCAATGTTAAGGGCAATAATGAATCTTGTCTTTAAAGGCCATAAATGTAGAACAATCCGGATGGATGCCTCGGATTGAAGAGCGAAACGATCAATAGCAACAATTGGAGGTTTCGGGGACCATGAAACCTCTGATGACATGTGCAGTGCATGCTGGTCCAAAGAGAGTCTTTAACTTTATTCTTTGTATTATTGTGTATCGTTAAGTTTGGCTATTTGTTTGTGTGAATAAAATTGTTGTTTGGGTTGGGGTCTGTCACTTTCCAGTTTTCTTTGCACCCTGGGTTTTGCTTTATGTTAGCTTAAGTATACAACTTTATTTTACAGCAACTAATATGTACATGTATGTCATGGCCTAAACAGGCCATTTTCTCTCTTGCATTTGAACTCTCTATTTTAGATTGCCTTTAGCACCTATGTTTTTGTATAGCCCATCTCAGTAAAAACAATAGTAGCAAGATAATTATTTAAATCGAATAATAAGACAGTGCAGCTTATAGAACTTCAAGGTCATTTATTTGTGAATTTAAAAGCGTTGATGTGTCAAATCTTTGTATACCAACCAATTGTAAATGTGTAGTCAATAATTTTGATAGCTACATGTAGTAATTTCATTGTCCGTAAATTTTTGTTGATTTTTTTGAAGATCTAGGAGAGACCATGTAGGAAGAATTTTTATGATTGCAACAGATTTACTCAAAACACATTATATTGTGAGGAAATAAAATTGAATGTTGAAACTTGGAAGTGGATCAATAATCAAAGAGATTCAGAACTGGTTGAGTTGTGGACAAAATGAAATTGAAGTTTTTCTGCCAAACGCATAATGGTCTGTTTTGTGTAGACCCGTGGTGTAATCTGTTATTTATTGACACATGTGAATGTTGCTTCCTGCACCCTATATACAGACTGAAAATAGGAATAATGAAATCATTTTGTGGAAATAAGATTTTATGGGTTGTACATTATTATTGTTTAGCCCTATTCTCCCAGAGGAGAAAAGGAATTAAGTCAAGTAAGTCACATTTATTATTGTTGGGTAATCTGGTAGATTAATTCGTAAAGTAGGATAATGTATTAGTATGAAATCAGTCATTTTTTAAAAATAGCTGACTGTGTTATTCTATTTTTCACTCTGAGGAATTTATGGTACTTAATTTTATGAAGAACGTAATAACCTATGACTTGGTAAATCATAAAATATTTCCATCAAACAAATTATCATGTTTTTGAATAAAACCATCAGGGCATGTGGTTGTATGGTATTAATATTTCAGAGCCTTAAGAGTCTGTTTCTAGGTCTTAATAAAGCCAGATGGGAAAAATTTGTATTTGGAAATTGCTACATGGATAATAAGGACCTGCTGAAGTTAACAGCATCAAAACAGTATTATCAGAGGTTTTTAATTTAAAGAAACCGTTGGGCTGTGTTGTTGGCCAAGTGAAACACTGCTATTTATCAACTTACCACCTTCACCTGTGGTGTGAAGGTGGGATTTCAAGCTTTGGCCCCTCATTATGTTGAGTTAACTTTTCTTGATAGGCCTTCTGGTTTGGCTTCCAAGGTTATCAATTTGGTGTTTATATTTTTGCTTTGAGTAGAATTGATGATTTGCCATGTACAATAATTTATTAACTTCTGGTGTAGGACCACAGCTAAGCGGTTGGGCTATTCAATTTTTGTGGTTTTATTGGTGGTTTGAAAATGTTCCAAACCTGTTGTTAGTGGTGTTTGTCATGATACAGGTACAACTCAAATGCTGAACAATTGAGCTTGTGTTAAACCATAGCTGTCTAAACAAAGTCACTTATTGGCTCACTAAACAATATTCATTTATAATATTTAAAAAGGGTTTCAAAGACCAATGAATGTAGAGTTCTGCAACAGGTGCAGCTGGTGTATAATGTAGGATTCTCTTGTTGAAATCTGAAGGAATTTCTGTGTAAAGCAACCATTTTACCAGTTACAATTTGAGGAAATGCCACCCATCAACCGAAGCAACAACTTATTGAATGTAAAAATATTTATGCTGGGCAGAAATCAAGTGAATATGCAAATTATTGATGCAAGGATCAGATTTCAAACATGCCTCTTAAGGTGGCTCCCTATAGTTTTACAATCGCATGTGTGCTGAAAAAATTAGTAACTTGTGTGTGCTTGGAGGAAAACAGTGTTTTTCAATATTAAATTTATGACATCAACATGAGCACAAGAAGCAAAACTGACAGTGAATTATCTCGTGTTTCTTTCGGTGAAAATCTGTAAACTTTGGCAGACTAGTAGTAAATATTTTACTTTAGCCAGAACTTGTTTTTCAGGGAAATCTATATGACCAGTTTTTTTTTGCAGTGGTAAAAGACAAATTTGCAAAAATTGGGAAAACTGCCTGTACAAACCCTACTTTTTTTTGTTTAAAATTGATATCCTGCAGGATGCAATGTGCTGTGAAAATTTTGGAAGATTTCACCAAGGGAAATTCAAGAAAATCATAAATAAAGCCATAAAAAAGTAAAAAACACATTTGTCTGGACATTTATAATTCATGACTAAAACCCAAAATTTTAACAGGGATGATAGTAAAACACAATTTAATCATTACTCATTACATGTTACAAAGTTTGAGGAGTGGGTGTAAAAACGAATGCAAAAACAGCATTCAAAACATAACACTTGTGCACACAATGCCATAAATGATTACCCTATGGAGCCGACTCCATAGAAAAAGTTCATGTCACCAGGTCTGGATTAATTGTGGGAAAATAAGCCTTTATTGGAATGAACATTAACATTTGGAGATGAGTGATGTGGCAAGATGAAGATATACCTTGAATGGAAATCAAAAGATTATGTCATTACCGTAGAGGGAATGCTGGCAATAAATATGCCAAGCTTGATTGCCCCTATGACTTGCACAACTGTGTTTCAAATATGGCTGATATTGTGTAGTTTAGACAAAAGAGCAGTTAAAGTTTCAGTGCCCATGTTTAAACTGTTGTTATTGCACACTTCTGGGGTATACCATAGTCATCATAAGGACTGGTCTTCTGAAATTACCGGTAAAAGAAAAGTGTTAAGAAAACTGGAATCTGCAGCTGAGGGGTTTTGGGAGCAGAACTTAAATCAAAAACCTCCCAAACAACAGCAAGTACTTCTGATCAAAATACACCTTTGAAATCTTAAATGTAATAGCGACTGGAGACTGTCAAATATAGAAGGTGTTAGTGGCTGGTGGGGCATCAGGCTAACACCTATCTCCATATTCCATAACATGAAGCTACTTGGAGTATTTGGGATGCCAATCCCAGCATTTAATTTACACTGTTGGGAGCATACATACTATGACAGTGTCATGCCCAATAACCTTGCTAGGGCTTGGAGTGGCAGGGACTGAGGCACTGTGACCTTTCAGTGTCTTGTTCAATAACAAAACATAGTTACCGAGTTCTGTGCACTAAGCTTTAGCCAGACAGCATGCCTCCCTTCGTATGGAATGGAGGTACTAAAAGCAAGAGAAAACATGTGCCCCTTGATTGTTTCAATGGAAAACATGAGAAAACCGTACCAACAGCAAACTGAAAGAAATTTGTAGCCAATGCCCTCCAAAAGGTGGACATGGCTATCTCCCAAGTTGCAGTTGAAATTCACTTGTTTTTCTGTAACTGAACTCTGTAGGGCAGACACCTGTCTAAAGCAAACATCTAGAGCCACTCCTGAGTGTATCCAAGTTACAGAGAGTTCACTGTAAGCCCTTTTGTTGGACCAACTGTACCCCTTTCCCTTAACTGATCAGCCAACAACACACTAAAAGCATGATTAAAGGGCTGCCGGTCAATTTAATAATTAAGATGGATTCCACTCATAGTTTGAGCAATAAGTGCAAAAATTCGTTACTAACAATCTTCTCAGAGCATGGTAACTTTTGGAATACTACTTAAGACAACTCACTTTCCTTCATTTCTCTAAGTGACTCTGTGATTAAATTCTCATGCATTCTCGAGAAAGTTACATACATACATACATACATTCTATTTAATCTTGGACCTTGTAAAAATGCTTAAAGCTTTTGTTATTGTGTTTTTAACTAACACGAAATGTCTGTTTTCATTGAAATATGGATAACTTCAAGTTCAATTTTCCCTCGTGGGGTCAACTTGAGAGCTAAAGTCTCGATAAGTTCTTCTTAACTGTATTCAAAATATTACCATGCCATGAGGTTTTTTTGGTAACTTAATTTTTGTCAAATGTTATCACTCAAATGTTCTGTGGAAGTCATCTTAAAACCATTAATTTTGCTCCCAGAAAGGCCGACAGTAGTAAAATATCAGTACTTGAAACAAATATCAGTATTTGACTTTTATTACAACTGCTCCATTTTGAAGCCTACAGTCTGAAAGTGAGGGCATATCTTGTCATCAAGTTGTCAATATTTATTTTAAGAAGATTCCACACATCACTATTAACACTTCTGCTCTTGCAGCTGGGTCCTTAACATCACTTGTCCTTTTTCTCAGATGCAATTCCATTGTGAAGTTCACGGACATCTCTTTCAAGGATGTCAAATAACAGTGTACCATCTTCATCAAACCATGAAGCCACAGACCTAAAACACAACACAATGACAACAGTCAATCAAAAATGTCTGAGTGAGGACTTGTCAATTATACTGAGCAGGTATTATTTCCACCTTTACTGTGTCGGGAATTCATCCAAGAAAAACTAAACAGTCAGTCTTGTACTATGAAAGCATGGGAGGGGGCCATTGCCTTTTGTTAAGTGAGCTGGACTCTGGTTTGAGCAGTCCTAGTTTGAGCCCTGGCCGTGGACATTGTCTTGTGTTGTTGGAAGCACACTTTACTCTCAGAGAGCCTCCTCCACCCAGGAGTATGAATGGGTATCAGTGGATTGGCAGGGCAACCTGACAGAATGCTAGCAAGTGACATTTGATGGACTAGCATCCCATCCACTGGGGAGAGGCAGAACCTCTAGCTGACTTCATGCTGCAGAAGCTGGAGGTAAGCACAGAGAACTTAGCCAGTGGTTCATCAGAGGTTCTACTAGGCTGAGGGTGAAATTACCTAGTCTGAAGCAAATATCATCTCAGTCTAATGATTTTTACATGTAAGTGATCTGTTCACAGTTCCCACATTTCACGGGCTTTCAATCAAGGGTTGAGAACATACTTTTTCATACTCTGCTCTCTTTCCTTCTTAGTGACACCATCTTTATAAATGATTGTCAAGGTGTAATATTGATCATAGCGCTTCAGTGTAGAATGCAAACTCCAGTAATTGTTGGGACCCTGTGAAAATATTTAATAAACTAGTTTTAGAAGTCAGAGTTCTTAATGAGTGTAAGATTGTAAATAAAGGGCAATACTTGTCATTTGGTACATTTTGAGCATTGATGATGTTCAGACTTTCACTCCTCCTTACTATGCACATATTTACATATATCAAGCCATTGCAAATGTGGTCATTAATAATATTGATTTTGCTTTCATTAAGGACTGTTACCAGTTGAATCAATTTGCTTAATAAATCCACTTGTACAATACTTTGCAAAGAAATTGCATTTTAGAGATTTCTTTGCAATATTTTTACACTAAAAGACAATGAGGCCATATAATCAGAATGAATATGGCAGACCATCATTGTTATTTTTTAACATTTCTGACATGCAAGACTCATAATCTAAGGGTGATGAATGTTCAGGAAAAAGCTGCCCATGTTGGAAGATTTTCACACAAATGTCCACTACACTGATTGCTCAAATTCCACTAAAATAGAAGACTGTACAGCTCCCATAATTTACACATGATCTTTTCTGATAAGTCCAGTATGTAGTTTGCATTTCTTCATTAGTACAGTAAGAAAGTCAAAATTAACTTGCCAGGACTGATGTCTTCATTGTAATGCTTACACACAAGCGACACAATTTAATATGATATACATGCGTTGAAAAACTGAACAAAGGTACTGACTAGAAACTCACCACTCCTGCTTCATCCTTCTGCACAGCAAACATGATGTAATTTTTCTCAACAAAGGTTGTAAAGATTGTCAAGACAGTCATTAAAGCAAAGTATCTTTTCTATTGTCAAGAAAATCATTTTTCAACAACAGTGCTTGCTAAGATAAAGTTGTCAATCAAATGGTGACGTTAAGATCTACAACAGAATCATCCAAAAATTCAAAGGCATTAACTAACAGGAAGAAAGGAACACAGGCCTTCAAAGAGAAAATAGGGACTTCTGGAAAGACTATTCTTGTACTGTGAAAAGGCATTAAGCTCTAGTTCAGTAAGGTTAGAACACATCTGCAAGTAAATTTACCAGTTGTGCTAAAAGTGCCAGTCACAGTACAGCTGTACATCAAGACAAATTTGTGATCACCACTCCTGAGTAAAGGGACCAGGTAACCTGCTTTTGGGTAAGACATGTTCAATAATTTATTTTTTACAAATAGACATAACAATAACTGAATAAGGTGGAAATTGTAATTGGCAAGTTAGACAACTTCTCTCCAAAAAAAAAAAACACAAAGTAAAATTGCAATGTTGGATTAATTTGGATTATGAAAAAAACAGTATTATTTTGAAACAGAGGTATGTGAAGACAAGGACGTTTTGCTGACATGCCTAAGAGAAAATAATTTTTAGGAACCTGAAGAATGACTTTGCTGTAGTTTGTATATATGGTATATATTTAATAAAAGTTACTGATACTGTTTCGTGTGGGGTAACACTCACAACTGTCCTTTACTAATAACAGGACTTCTATTTCAATAACCCTTTGCAAATAAACAGACACTAAATTTATTGTATATCCAGTCTGATAATCAGTCAATCATGCTCAGCACTTTCATGTTGATATCAGACGGTACTTAGATGTGATAATAAATCATACTTGTTAAATACATGATATAATTTTAAGTGGATACGACAGTACACATGTGATAAGGACAGGCCGTGAAACTGGAAAAGGGTAAAGGTAATCATATATCAAGGCAGCGAGGGCAAAGCAGCAAGATAAAGTACAGATAGCCAAGCGAATATCAGTAACTTTGAAGTCTTCCACATAGCCAAAGCCCTCACTCAGTACCTGCAACACAAATTACAATCAAAACAGTGCACTAACAAGACCAAGAATCCCTGCTATCTATTGTACTTTACACCATACCATACAAAATACAGCCAGTAAGAATAAAGGGAAGCCACACTATACTCAACAGAACTTCAGGTCCTAAATCTTAACTGGGAGCAAGCCACATGGCTTGCCAAGGACTGACAGAGATGGAGCAGTCTTGTTGATGCCCTATGTGTCAGTTGGCATGTTAAGGATACATGATCACACAACAATATATAACCACAATATATAACACTCAACCTTGACATTGTGTGCTGCATTGATTGTGTTGGCCACTGTCTTTTCTATGGTATAGTATAAAACAGTTATGCAACACTTTTTCTGCAGCATACCATGGAATATCCCACTCACCACTTGTATGGCAAGGGACATTGTGGGGGGGGGGGGGGGGGTGCGAGAAACGAATAAAAATAATGCAGAAAACACAACAACGAAGAAAGATATACCATCCCAACACATGCTGTCTAACGCCAGCAGAAG
>Ga0126339_10001977_pt1 | contig 14460 bp, 9 predicted proteins | sample OrbTmetagenome_2_FD_92532 | JGI IMG/M metagenome (GOLD analysis project Ga0126339, IMG submission 92532) | Coral microbial communities from Petempiche,Puerto Morelos, Mexico - Orbicella T R C metagenome | ecosystem: Host-associated > Invertebrates > Cnidaria > Coral | place: Petempiche,Puerto... | reverse complement strand
GAATTATTTCAAGAACTTTTTAAACGCTGAAACCTGAGTCAAAGCGAATTTTAGTTCCTATCCATATTCTTTCACACACGCAGCATTTATTATTCAGTAAATCAACTGGATATAAACCCCTTAACATTGGCCTTATAAGTAATTAAAGCCTTTATCTTCCAATTAATTTCCATTCAAAGAAAATAGAAATTGCTGCAGGGATTCTATTTTTGGACTGAGAATAGAACTTTTCTTTGACTAAATGATTAGAATTGAGCTGTGTTTGGAGCGGTATCCACGGAGTTAAGTGATTGATTTAGGATAAAATGATTGTTCGGTTTCTTTGAAGATTTTATTTGCTTCCTTTAAAACCACAGGCTAGTGGTTGTTCTTAAAAATTTGGCGGCAATATTAGTGAGGCTTAATGGACCTTATGGATTCAACAAGGACTGCTGACGCATGAAACAGCATGAGGAGCTGTTGACAATTAACTTGCTGATCGACCCAGCACGCAGACTGCAAGCCATCGTTTACCCGCTTTAATTTTACATTTGGCAGAAAATTTAACACTCGCAGAATAGGTCGATTCTAAAGTTCAAGACTCGTCCTATTTTTCTGTTTATAAACGAGTAAAAAGCTACAAATGTGCAACTGAGGAAATGCGCTAAATCAACGACAAAACGACAGGAGGATTAGCTATGTTTGGTCTGTAGAAAACGGCTTTTAGCTGTAAACAGGACGTTTACAGATTTAAAATTGTTTACCACCTGTACTCGAAAATAAGTAAAATAGTAAAGTGAAACTAAAACCTATGTAGGACCCCGTGAAGGAAATCCTTTTTTTCTTTGAATTCATCGAAGAAAACAGATTTTGATAAAAAAACTGATCCCTTTGTGGTAATATTTGATGTTCAATCAGCGTTCTCACTTTTGAAAGATATTTTACTTTAGTCGAGAATATTTCCCGTCAGAGCCACTTGCGAGCAACCAGCTGTCGCAATTGGCTTGCATACCCGGTTCCAAATCTCGGCTTGACGTGCATTTATTTAGGCTATTTTCTGCTCCCTATATAAAACAATGGTTGTTTTAATTTCTCAGCTTGGGAGAATGCCTTTGTGTCGGTAGTCAAAATTTAAGCCTCTTCAAAGGCGAGCTTATTTCATTCAAACCATCAGTTTCTGTCATGATCACATCACCAAACAGAGTTTATTTTGTATGTTCTACGCAGAGAGGATGTAGGTTAATAGAGTTATCTACACAGTAGAGGTCCCGGGATCGGGATTTGACCAAAATACGGTGCGGGAATCGCGAGAAGGCTAATTAACGTGACGGGATTTGGGATTTGACTGCTACCCGGGATGCGGGCATAATTTGGGCATAGGATGCATGATTTTTTATTTCTATCTTTTGGGAATTCGGGAAATCGTCACTACCCATGCCAAATAAACGTTAACGTTCTAGCAGCCAAGGCGAATCAACCAGGTGAGCACTAAGTGGTCTCTCCTTTCAAACCAAACCTTAGAGTGTGACTGGTTGTAACCAGATTTTTACACTTATCCCCGGTGTAATACCTGAAATTTGGTTTGGCTTTACATGACGGCGTGCAACCCTTTAGTACAAACTGCGCACATACTCAGCCAAATAACACTGGTTGAAGGTGTCCTTTTATCCCCTTTCCTGCATTTTATTTCGTCATTTTGTAAAAAAAAAATTGGCTCTTCAGTATTCTTTAGGGGGAAGTGTTCTTTAGCCTTGAATTACAGTCTAACCGGCTCCTCTCGCGGGTGATGTACGTAACTTGCGGTTTTTGTTGTAAGTTTTGCGAAACTAGCCTAACAAAATTAGACAATTTCTTGTCCTTAAATCACAATCTCAATTTTTATATCATTTCAGATCCAACACAATGAGATTTACAGTTTTCGTGGTCCTTCTTCTTGGTTTTGCTGGTCTTGGTAAGGAATCTCCAGTATCTCACCTCTATTCTAGATCCTATATAAGGGCAAATGAAACAAGCTTGTCCCCAGACCCAAAAGTGAAGGTAAAGGTAACGGTTAAGTCTGCATGCGAACCAAGTGGCCCATCAGGCCGGCGCTTATTTCCGGTTTCAGTAGCATGAAGCGACTAAGCGTTTTTCGTCTTCCTGTTGATAGATGCTACACCCAGCATTAAATTCGCCGGTACCAATGTATACACCTGGTTGGAGAGAGAGGCACAAAAGCCCGAAGTAAAGTGTCTTGCCCAAGAACACAACACAATGACCCCGGGCAGGACTCGAACTGGGACCGCTCGATCGATCCAGAGGCGAGCGCTCTGACCATGAGGCAACCTCGCCTCCCAAAAGTTACTTCATGTGAACGAAGCTGACTAAAGACGTTATTTCGCATGTAACTTGTGTCAATTCAAATCGTGCACACTGATAAAATAATCCCTGAATTACAGAGGAAAAGCGATAAATGTCTGATTTAATTTGAGAATCAAGGATAACGATAACGACTCCTCCTTTCCTTCCAACTTTCCTTCTCTCCTTCCTTCCTTCTCTCCTTCCTTCCTTCCAACTTTCCCTCCTTCCTTTCTTCCTTCCTTCTTTCCATTTTTCCTTCCCTCCTTCCTTTCTTCCTTCCTTCCAACTTTTCTTCCCTCTTTCCTTCCTTCCTTCCTTCCTTCCAACTTTTCTTCCCCCCTTCCTTCCTTCCTTCCTTCCTACCAACTTTTCTTCCCTCTTTCCTTCCTTCCTTCCTTTCTTTCAACTTTCCTTCCCTCCTTCCTGTCTTCCTTTGATCCTATACATTTCCCAAAAATTTATCATTGCGCGATTTGCTGCGTTTGAGTGAAACAAACTTCACCAGATTTTAAATATTGTTTTCATTTCACCTAAGCGCCTTACCTACGCTTTTTCGAGTATTTTTTTAAGTCTTTGCCTCGTTTATTCGCTGATTTTAAGCTCCGTTGGCTGTTCCTATATTCCAAAAGGAACGTTCCTCAAGCATCGACTGTCCCTCGTTTTTGTGTTCCTATTGACCATAAGAGGACCAGATTTTTTACAAGGTAGGAACAAAACGTTCACTCTAGTGTAAAAGAGGAATATTTCGTTTCGAGTTCCAAACTGTAAATGGTACATATTGGACTCAAATTGATGAATTAAGACTGTTTTGTTCCAAGTTCCTATCTGTGCATGGAACACATTGTTCCGAAATTGATAAATTAGGACTGTTTTGTTCCGAGTTCCTATCTGTTAATGGAACACATTGTTCCCAAATTGGTCATTTAGGACTGTTTTGTTCCGAGTTTCTATCTGTTGATGGAACATATTGTTTCCAAATTGGTAAATTAGGACTGTTTTGTTCCGAATTCTCATATGCCAATGGAACATGTCGTTCCCAAATTGATATTTTAAAGATCGCTTTGTTCCGAATTCCCATCTGTAAATGGAACAGTTTGTTCCCAAATTGGCCATTTATTACCAAATTTTAGGACTGTTTTGTTCGGAGTTCCTATCTGTAAATGGAACAGTTTGTTAAACAATTGGACATTTAGGACTGTTTTGTTCCGAGTTCCTATCTGTAAATGGAACGTATTGTCCCCAAATTGGTCACTTGGGAACAGATTTCGGATCATTTTTTTTTTAACGCATTCTGATTTTGTTCCCAAATTAAGGTGCTCTTTGTGAATTAGGCAAACAATAGGGCGCACCTAGACCTGCTTGGGCAAGTTTGGTTGCATCTCACTGTCATGAATTGTGCACAATAGTAATGAGGGCGGGCAAGTAAGGGCATGCCTTGGCAAATACAAACATGTATGCAGTTCCTTTATTTGTCATCGACTCCTTGGTTATGGTTCAGATTTAAAGGAGATCGTGTTGACCAAATGCTCTTCAAAAGGCAAAGTGAGCAAGTAGTGCAAAGTCCATCGGATATCGATGGAGCATCACCCAAACCAAAACGGCTTCACCTGGAAAAGGATGAAACCGACAGCTTGTATCACTACCCAATACAAGAGTGTGACCATGATGGATTTCAAAGTCAAAGAGGGTGCAGAAAACATGTTAATACGAAACACAGTTGATTATTTTATTTCGATGAGAGGCCCAATTCGAAAGAAATCACAGAATCGCTAAAGGTAGCAAGAAATGTTCCAATTCCAATTCAAGATCAAACAAGTGAGACCACAAACACATGCCGGAAAGTTACTTCCCTCATTTTAATTGTCGTGTGACATTGGCAAAGTATTCACGAGATGGTTGACTGGAGTGGTGGCGGTTGCAAGAAAGATCGCGCAGCTCAACAAATAGTGACAAGATGCTTTAAGTTTCTTAGATTTTGTTTTGAAGACGAGGAAGAGTTGACCTTTGACGTGGTGGACTTTAGTTTGTGTTCTCCCAATTTCTTGTTCAAGTTTATCGACTACTTACGAGACGAATGCAAGCTTGGACATGGTTTGCGTTTAGGCTACATAGATGCCATTTCTGAAATAATCGACTTCAGAAAACTTCATGGCGCGCCGGAGGCAATTCTTCGAAAGTTCTCTTCAACAGAGTTGTACCTCAAAAGAGCGCGAAAGACGGTTGCAGAAATGACGAGATTGCAGTGGACGCAAGGTTTTGACATTGAAACACTGGAAGCAAGAGGCCACTGGGCAACAATGGAGTTGTTGGAGGTGGTGAAATTTCATCTGCCGCGTTACGAAAATACCCCGAAGATTTGCAAATCGAGTCCAGCTCAAGTTAATCCTTAAGACGTGACATTTGCCACGAAATTCGTTGCCATGTATCTGTTCATCAAAGTGAAGGGGCCGCGTCCCATGACTTATCAATATTTGACGGTGGACACGATTGCTACAGCTAAGGAAAAGGGTGGATTCATTGATCAGAAAACGTTCAAGACTGCTGGAAAGTGTGGATTTGATTCTTTGATTCTGACTGATGCAAACATGCAAGTTCTCAATGGCTACATCTTGTACGTCAGACCGCTGCTCAAACCCGAGTGTGATTTCGTTCTCGTCAAGAGAAATGGCGGCCAACACGGTAAATTGGGCGAAATTATGAGCAAACTGGTTTTGATACTATTGGAAAGTACATTCATCCTACGCGTTATTGCCAAATTGTTGAGACGGAAAGCCTCAATCAACTCACCAGTGAGGAGCAAAGGATTTTGTCGGAAGACCAGAAGCACAGTTCTGCTGTTGCCAAAGTTCACTATCAAAAGCGGAGATCGCGCGAAGCTGCTGTGAAGGCTCGCGAGTGTCTACAAAAGCTTTAAGGAAGCAAGGGTTCAGAGATGGACGAAGATGTACAGGCGAGGTTTGGCGGTTCAACTTCTAGCTCGACACTGTCGGTTTAAACTTTGGAAAAGGCAAGCCTGTCTCCCCCCAGGAAGGTTGTCATTCCCACTGAGAACCTGCGAAATCAGAGGAGACTTCATCGGGTGATGAAATTCACGGCAGACGAAGACGATTTTCTCAAGCAAGGAATTAACAGGCACGGATATGGACAATGGACGGCCATTCTTAGAGATCCCGATTTCAAATTTCAAGAGGGAAGAACAGCAGATTCTCTCTAGAAAAGGGCTGGACTCAAAATGCCGCTAGTTTAATAACACTACAAACGTGTACAAAAGTAGTCAGTCTTAACGTCAAACTCTGTTCCTCTTTCAACTGCATGTACATATAATCATTAAACAATTAGATGAGTCAATCGTAACTTCAACTTCAACTCTTTCTGCGCCTAAACTTGGTACAATGATATTCGTTCCGTTATTAAGTGTCATTTCTATTTATGACTGAAGTAATTCTGCAGTGTTTTTTTGCGGCCTCTTCTCACTCACTTGACTGTGAGCACGACGCTTTGACCTCTTTCGCGTACTACCAGTGCTGTTACGCATTAACTCTTCTGAAACCGCCAGGTCGTAGACGTTTGAACTTGCACGCGACGGCGAGGTCAGTGGAGCATCCCTGGGCAGCGGCGTAATGAACAAGCTTCTTTCGTTCTCACTTTCTGACGCTGTCCCAGGCCGTGTCCCTCCTGTCTTCTGTTGTGAGCCTGTAGGCAAAGATCCAACTTCTTCTTTGGTTGGCAAGGCCTCAAAGACGCATTTCACCAAATGCTGGTGTCCCCTGTCTAATAGACCAAGGGAGACGCACGTGCGCCTCCGCTCCTCTAAGGCCTCTTTAGAGCCAAGCGTGCCAAGGTTTTTGTGGTGGTTTCTCGGCTTATCTTCCCATACTTCCCGGTATGCCTCCAATGAATTTCTTGTCGCGGGATGTTGGGTAGAGTGCAAGCGCCTTAAACAGTCCCGCAACTCTTTTTCCATCTCCTTCAGCCACGCACCCTCGAAGGCTTTCCGGGCAGATTGGCGACGCGTGTCTTGTTCGGCTTCCGTTCGGGCGCGTGTAAACCTCTCGAGATCTCTCGCGATCGGCGAGGGCGTTGGTTCATCAGATTCCTCGGGAAGAAGCTCTGCGTTCTGGCTAGACACGCCTTTGTCCTTTAACCAGGCTTTTCGCTGAGCGTAACGCTCCTGCTCAAACAGGACTCGTCTTTGTTGCTTTGCCTGCTCCGTTTCCAGCATGTGGGTTATTATCCTATGTTGAAGACTCTCTGGCTTCAACGTTCCAAGCTGGTTTTCCAAGATATCTACGATGTCGCCTGATTGGCTGCACAAATCTGACTCACTTTCAGTGTCTGGCGCGGCGTCTTGTGGGGTTTCGTCTTCTCTAACAGATTGATTGCTTGTGTCGTCCGCTCCCTGGTCTAAACACAAAGCGCGTAGTTCGTCCTTTTCCTTTTCTTGCAAGATCCCTTCTTCCAGGAAAGATTGCTCTTCGTCTGTTTCAATTGGGTCTCCTTCACCATCATTTCTACGTGTCTTAGCCTTTTCGGTGGCCCAGAGTACACAGTCCATGGGGCCACGAGGCTGCACTCTTTTGTGGGTTTGGCAGGCTACGGAATTCGTACTTGGACAATCGTCTGTCCATTGCAGGCTGGTCGGAGGGACCGAAGTCGAGCTTCTGCTGGCTTATGATGATCATTGCGCATCTGTTGATAAATGATTTTGTCGCCTGGTATTTGACGTCGTGTGCCGAGTAACCTCCTTGCGTCAACGTTTTCCAGTCGTCGATGTCAAGTATAGATTCTGTAGCTTCGTCTATGAATATCACTTCGGTGAACTCAGAGATCATAGACTTGTTGAATGCTCGTTGTTTAGTCACCGTGGCAACGTTTCCGTGGTGCACAAGGCCCAGGATTGGAAAAAAGAGACTTGCTTAACCGCTGTTTGCGTCTCCGACTAAACAAGGCACTTTATATTTGTGCTTCTTCTTGTTGTAGCTAAGCACCTTCAAGAAATCTACGCAGAAGTTTGACTGTTCTTCTGGACTTAGGCTGTTTTCTAGGATCTGGCGAAAGTATTTTGGATCTGGTTCTTACGTCGAGTCAAAGGGAGAAAACGCTCTGGGAGATACTTCTCCAATTTTATCTTCTTGGATGGCATCATTCACGAAGGACCTTTCTTTTAGCGACCAACAGACACCTTGGTTGACTTCGATTAGGTCGTAGTCAATTGCCAGTGGTCTAAACAATTCGCAGTAGGGGTCGGCTAATAGCTCCACCACTTTTCTCATTTCTCGAATGAGTCTAGGCCCTGCTTTCCTTTTTGTAGACCTTTCTCCTGTAAGTGGCATAATTGAACTTTTCCATTGCAGTGGAAATGCCGTCAACTTATCTGAGAACCTCTTCTCGTCGTTTTGCACCATGGGGCTGAGTTGTCGCGCTGCGATGTTCGGGGATGTGAATCCGAACTTGTCAATTTGTAACTTTGCCTCGATAAGGCGTTCTATCGCGCTGGCCAAAGATGATTGAAACTTCTTGCTGATGATGGTAACTCGCACTACATTCTCTTTGCCACACTCTTCCAATTCTTGCGAACTGATTAAGTCGATATCATCGCCAGTAACTTTCACGGCTTCTTGTTTGTAGCAATGCCGATACGATGATAGAACGAGGTCCTGCATACGTTGGTTTTTGTGGTCTTTTAAAACTTTATGAAGCTCTTTCATGGCAGGATATTCCTTTCCGTCTTGGAATTGAATCTAAAAGGCATAAAGTAGAGCGTTTTAAAAACTGTGTTGAAAATTTGCAAGATTTTAACCGGCTGTCTGACTCCTCTAGCACCCATGGTTATTCCAAACAGCCAGCACTTTATTTTTTTGCCATGTAGTTTGTTTTCCTTAAGACTGTAAACTTATTTAATTGACTATTAATAGGTGTTGTTTTCGTTTCTCGAAAACGTGTACACTCATAAATAAACAGTGTGCATTCTAAACAAGATGCTTTACCTGATCCACAATAACGTCCACTCCACAATTCAATAACGCTTTGTGCACGGAAATGGGACTTGCGGGAGCACCGTTTGGCGTCGTTAGCGCGACCCAATAGGAAATCGCCGGGCAAAGGGCTTTGTTGACAGAAGCCAAATTTCCATCGAGCCACTGCTGTGAAGTGGAACTAGGTACTTGGCTTGATTCGAATTCTTCGTTACTGTTATCACTTTCATCTTCACCTTCCTGGATACTTCCTTTTTTTTTTTCTTGAGTGCAAATTGCACTGAAGAAGAACGCTACGCTTGATATATCTGAAAGAAAGTAGGATAATGTGCGTCAAGAATTGAACATGTGTTATACAATCTCATTCTGTCATTTCAGCCTTTGAACAATTACAAACCTGAAATCGCTCTACCACAAATATCACGTTGCTGGCAAATCGAGTTCCAAGCCTTTGGCAAAGCCTTTTCTTTCACGTTACAAATGCATTTTGCACTTACAACACTGCATCTCCCACTGATTACGGGAGCCAATTAACAGATTGCAGCGCTCTTGACCGTTTCGCTGTTAAGCTGTTGACATGGCTTCTTTGCTTTCCTCTGTCGATCGCTGGTTGTAAAAAAGCTACAAGTCTCCTGCTTAAATATCATTGATGGAAACTTGTGACTAAATCTGACAGAGCTGGCACATACCTTACCATATATGTAATATGTGGAACGTTAAGGTGTCTCACTGATGACCTTGTGACCGCTACTATGCATGAAAAGTTGACACCGTTGTCATTTGCCTTTCAACTCGAGATCAACGTAAACAGTTCAAGTGTTACTGAAACCATGCGGCTTCTTTACCCTGACAATACTTTTTCCTTTTCATCCGGTGTATAATCTTTCAAATGAAATGTGTTAACGAGGAACCGATAACAGTAGCGTAATTATCCCAAAAGCCCTGGACTTGTTTTTGGGGCCCTTTCTGCACCTCTAGGATGAAAAGAGCTTGTTACTTCAACTAGATATGAAGGCGTTTCACGCCGCTCATCAATCTTAATTTGCCATTGATGATGAAACTAAGGTCAAATGCAAATCACTAACAACACTACTGTAATCAAGGGAGCCTTTTCTGCTTCAACAATAGATTTGTCTTTCCACATTACTTTATTGCGTTCTCTGGAGAGTTTTCTAGTCATTCAGGCTAATTCACGTCGAACATAAAAAATAACAGATTATCATAATTTCAACACGTAAACAACTGCTTTCAAAAAGTGTAAAACTGTTTGTTAGAGTCTTTAAAGACTGAACTGATTTAACGAAATGAGCACTCAAAACAAGACGTTTCATACTTTCAATTTGTTGTACAAACATCTCTGAGTTATTTGAAGCTATTTCAGTCAGTCAGAGAAATTTAAGAGTACGGAAAATCCGAATTTTCCGACCCCCAAGTAAAGAAGTTTGAAGTCTTGAAACTTACAGTATGATTTAACAGCGAGGGGAATACATTAAGCCATGAGGAGTTCATTTGAGATGGCGGAAAAGACGGATTTTCCGGATTTCACTATATTACTTCCCTTTATTCCTGTAAGTATCTTATATACTATTATAATAATATTATATAAGATACTTACAGAAATAAAATGAAGTAATATAATAACGGTGTTAAATATTCACATTTCCGTGAAATCCGGAAAATCCGTCTTTTCCGCCATCTCAAATAAACTCCTCCTGGCTTAATATATTCCGATCCCCTTGCTGTGAAATCATACTGCAAGTTCCCAGGCTTCAAACTTCTTTACTTGAGGGTCGGAAAAGTCGGATTTTACGGATTTGATGGAAATATAAGTAACCAAAATCCGTTATTGCATTACTGCTCTTTTTTCTGTAGGTATCTTTAGAAATTATACGGTAGAAGTTCCGGTTAGGTTTGTTCCGTTTGGTTTGCAAGTATAACCCCAATAACTTGTAGCCGTTTCGCCCTTATCACAAATTGCCAATTTTGCATCAAAGTTTGAAAGAGGGCACGCCAGTAAGTCACAAATTTGATCGGTAAATGGTCTGAAGGAGTGATACTTGAACCAAAGAGGAAAAGAACCGAAAAATTTTGGGAAACGATCCAACTTTCCTTCCGTTCTTCCTTTCTTCCTTCGATCCAACTTTGATTCCCTCCTTCCTTTCTTCCTTCCTCCCAACTCTCCTTCCCTCCTTCTAACTTTCCTTCCCTCCTTCCAATTTTCCTTCCCTCCTTCCTTTCTTCCTTCCTCCCAACTATCCTTCCCTCCTTCCAACTTTCCTTCACTCCTTCCTTTCTTCCTTCATTCCAACTTTCCCTCCCTCCTTCTAACTTTTCTTCCCTCCTTCCAACTTTCCTTCCCTCCTCCCTTTCTTCCTTACTTCCAACTATCCTTCCTTTACATCTCAAAATTTGCTTATTTTCCTCTTTCCATAGGGCAAGCTGTCACGCGATGCCTGTCATGCCTCAGTGATGATAGCGTAGAGGACTGTGACGGAAAAGGAAAGGAAGTCATATGCCCAGAAGAAGAAGTTTGCACCATGTACATTATCTCAAAGGAATTGAAAGGAGTGTCAAATCACCGTTTCATAAGATTTTGTTCGTCCTCGGGACAAATTGAAGTCTTGCAAAAAATGTGCTCCCTTGGACCGTTGCCTATCCCTGGGCTGGGAACGACTAGGTGCATTGCCTATAAAGAACGCTGTAGTTCAGAAGGTTGCTTTTACGATGCATGAAGCAGTGATATGGTCACGCATGTAGTTTGCACAAGCTCATTAAGCGCAATTTCCTTGTAGAGAGGTAGAAACCGCCTAAAAACACACTGTATGTTGTTTGATCGAAGGAAAAACGTAAAGCTGCATTAAATACTATAAAATACTACCGCTCCCATTTTTTATTGATCTTTACTATACGGTATTGCAAGGTTTAAAAACCTGTCCAGGTGGGAACGATTTTGAGGCGAACGTGCACCATTGTTAAAAAGAGCTCAAAATGTAGTCAAAGCAAAAAACGAGTCAAAAAGTCATACATTTTTGGTCCAGTCCACCAATCGCACTTTTGGATTTAATGATGCCAGGCGGCTGAAAATTGGTTGTCTATCTTAAGTGTTTTTTTTTATCCTATGAAAATTCAATCAGCACACGACGTCATGAGATTCAATACGGTGATCATGAGAAGGCAATTAGTTGGGGCGGAGCGAATTAGCCCCAGCAAAAATTGAAGCGTCGAAAGTTTATAACTGAGGCATTAAGAGGCCCTGGGACCTGGGTCTTTCCGGACCATTTCCAAAGGAGCTCTATAAACGCTGGATCCTGATTGGGCAAAAGAATGGTTGTACTTTTGTGTCCAATCGGCGAACAGCGACTTAAAAGAGTCGAGAATGTCCTGGTCCCTCTTAGCAGCCGAGGAATTGGCTCGAGGAAAGGATGGCTCCCGGTGAAACATAAAATAAAGAGATATCACCGTTTGGTTTGAAAGTGATTTTTATTCTCACAATCTGTTTCAACAACTCAGTGTACCAGTCCAGCGCATATATGGTCCCGAAAATGAGCTCCGAAAGACTTTTAGAGCCAAGAACATGATTTAATCCAAGACGTCCCCGAAAGTGGACTAACGAAATTTGGCAACCTCGTCATAGTCCATATAAAATGATTTCTGAGAGGAAGTTACCAGTCTAGCGCATGCATTAGCGTCAAAAATGAGCAAGGATATGATTTACACCAAGACGTCCCCGAAAATGGACTAACAAAATATAGCAACATTATCATACTCCATAGAAAGTGTATTCTGAAATAAAGTTACCATTCCAGCGCATCTGCTCCCGAAAATGAGTTCAGGGAAAGTTCCAGGGCCAAGGATATGATTTAAACCAAGACGTCGCCGAAAGTGGACTAGCGAAATTTGTCAACCTCGGCAAAATCCATGGAAAAGCTTTCTTGGAAAAAATGGCCGAGTTAGGGGTTAGTGCGGGAAACGTGCAGCCGTGTAAAAAAGGCTAGATGTAGCTGATTAATAGACAAAAGAAACACACAAAATAAAGACAGAGCATACTTTGTGTACAAAAGGAGTTCGTAAAATTACAACAGTTGACCATGCTCCGAAAATTAGTTCCAACAACGCTGATTGGCTGCGGATAAGAATCAAACCAAGACGTCTCCGAAAATGGGCAAGCGAAAGTCTTATTCAAACCTCCCAACGAAACTGGAGAAATTTACGAACAGGTTAACTAAGAATTCGTGATGTGATCAGCTTGGAACACTGAATGTGAAATTATAAGTTGGTTTAGACAAAACCATCCGCCGGATGTGGTCTACCAACGCCTACAATTTGTAGACGGTCTAGCTTTCTACGCCTGCGAAGTGCAATGCAAGCGGATTCCTTAGAGAGGACAGTACCACGAGGAAAAGAGACGTGTATATCTGGCTGTTAACATTTCCCGTAAACGAGCCTCCAAGGAATTTTTAATTAACTTGTAGGCTATCCTTACTAACTGTCAAATCTCTCGATAGATGAGGGTCTTTTCGTAGTATGCATCTTGTTGGTCAAGTGTCTGGCAAGTCGGGTTTGGAGGTCGCCTACGCTAAATCATGTAAGAGATCTTCACTAGGGTGTGTGCTCTGTCCCAGATACCCCTTACACTAGAGTCTGTACTAATTACCTACTTGCAACTAGAAAACTTGCAGCTTAATGTAACAAGTGATGACAAAACAGTCCTACGTTAAGCGTTCGTTCTCTAGTTTCCTAAGTTTAAATTAATAAAATTAATTGTTCGTCTGGATGAACCTTGAGCCGAAATAATGACCCCGTTAATAACAGTGATAATGCTGCCATTAAAGGGAAAAGTTCTTGTCAGTAACAGTGATATTGCTGTCATTGAAAGGAACTCAGTAAGAAAAGAAAAGTCTTTTTCAACATTTAGAAAACACTAAGCGGGAGATTGCGCAGAAGTCGAAGTGATGACGCAACGAAGCCTAATTGTGCCGAAAAAAAGCCGAACATTAAATCTTGTGTCAAACATTAAATCTTGTGCCGAATAATTTGATTCAATTTGATTTTACGTCGATCGTGACTGAATTTTCTATAACGCCTCATACGTGATTACATGTATGATTTTTTTCATAATGTTCTTCATTCACGAGTAGAAATACCGATGAATTATAATTAAAATAATAGTGCATTAAGTAACGCTGAGGCGCTTTTGGTTTCATCCGAGCCATTCTAATTCTTAAATTCTGGCATGCCTTCCTTCCACTCCTAGTTTACGCTTCTCAATTTGTGTTTATCAAGAACTGACCAAAATGCAATGTAAAAAACAAACAAACAAACAAACAAACAAACAAACAAACAGATGAAATACACTAGCAAGGATTAAAATAGCGGAAAAAACTAAGCACTCAAAATTAACAGAAAAACCTACATTTACCTAAAATGAGTATCGGGTTTTTATACTGTAGCGTTTACATCTCATCGCCATGATTACATTGGCAATGCTTGTTTGAAAGATGTTGCGTCTGAGTCGTGGATTTGGGTAATTCGCTCAATCGCTACCTCCAGACTAAAATGAGCAAGGAAAACCAAATTGAATACTTCGCCAAGAACATTTCTGGTTGTGACTGAAATTGCTCGGTTGAAAGTTAACTTCGACACTGTCAGAATAAGAAAGTTTGGTTCATGTGAACTCAAACCAAAATATTGTATCTTACTTACCGAATCTTTCTCAACCATTAGGCTGTCTTGTGGGTTTAGACAGCTCTAAAGCTATTTAACCTTAGCTTGGTTCTGTTGTGACAAAAGTGCAAAGCTCCGGGAGTTTTAGTTTTCGACAAATTCGCCAGCGACTTCGTTCCTCCACGTGCACTGTATGAATAACTAATTAATCTGTAGCAGGGCTCCAATTGTCTTACTAAAAGTTCTTAACCAAAAGATGGCATGCGATTGGTTCACATTGCCAAAAGTCGCACGGGATTTCGCTGTGTGTTGAGTGCTATATGCTAATCAAATAATTGTCTCCTAGGTAAAAAAGCACGAAGTGTTGTGCGAGGTAAAAATATCTTTCTGAGGCCCGGTTCATACGTCGCATTTCTGCCGTGTCGAATTCAATTCAACGAATTAAATTCGACAGAAATTCGACGTATGAATCGGCTGCCGCATTTCTGCCGCACGTTCGACT
>Ga0126339_10001975_pt1:0-12500 | contig 14467 bp, 7 predicted proteins | sample OrbTmetagenome_2_FD_92532 | JGI IMG/M metagenome (GOLD analysis project Ga0126339, IMG submission 92532) | Coral microbial communities from Petempiche,Puerto Morelos, Mexico - Orbicella T R C metagenome | ecosystem: Host-associated > Invertebrates > Cnidaria > Coral | place... | reverse complement strand
AAAAGAAAAAGAGTCAGTTTCAATCAGTTGCACACTTTGCAATAGGATATGGAAATTAATACTTCTGGTGTCACGGGGACATCACAGACACAACCTTCACGTGTTCCAACGATTTGACCGTCACAAGGATTTGACTGACTGACTGTCATGGGTTTTTGACCGTTACGAGTTTTAAAAAGTCCAATCTCGTCACTCTCTTGAAACTTTTGCGCAACATGGCGGGCGTTAAAAAAGCACTGACAATCTTTGCAGTTTTCTTGGTGTTCTGTCCCATTCCAACATCTTCACCTGCATCTCCTGGATTACTTTCCAAAGGCTATGCTCAGATCGCACAGCACTTTGGCTTTCCATTTCCGAAGCTTCCAAATATTTCTTTCGCGAACGTCGGCAAGCAGTGCAAAGAAACTGTGGAGAAGCTCAGCACAAGTGAACTTGTCCTTTGTGAGTATTTTCAAGTTTATTTTTCCGTACACGTGACAATAAAATTAGGTTAGCGCGGATTTTATAATCTTTATTTTCTTGTGTATTTCTTTGCAGACCCCTTGACGCTGTTACTTTGCGAAATGTGGTCTGGCAAAGACATGGTCTAATGCCTAATCTTGATTAATATTTCTTCAGATCTGGATGCTATTGGTAAACCTCAAAGTGGACTTCGTCTTGGAAATGTTGGCTGGTTTGGATCCTACAGTCAGTGCACTAAGTTTATGGTTGATGCTCATTATTGCTTGGCTTTTTTCGCAGTTTCTGCTCTTGATGTCTCTCAGGTGAGTAGTGTATGTATGGACTTGTATTGGTTTTCCTTATAATTGAACCGAATGACTATTTATGTCAGTCTAAGTTGAGCGTTTTTTGTTCATGATCATGTTAGTTATATTTCTAATGAAAGTTCCTCTTAACTGACAACTTGTTTGGATTACATAATGTAAAATAATGAGTCACCCCTACCACTGATCGTTTGTGAGGAGAGAAAATCAGATCATTTAGTATAGTTTACATATTCGCTTTCGCTGACAAAAAAAATATAGAAATCCAACGTAGATATATTAGTTTTAGTTCGTTTTACATTTCTGAGTTACAGGTTACTGTTCCAGTTCATTAACCGTAACAAACACCTGCTATTTTTGTTGTAGGATCACAACTGTAATAAGCTTTGAACGGTAATTGCTACCTGCGATAGTCTTTTGTTAAACTGTTACCTACCTGTATCGTTTTGAAAGTTATTAATGTTGTAAATGACAAATTCCGTTATAACCAATCGAGCCTTCTGAAATGTATGAGATAATGTTTAGTTAAGACTTTTTTCATAGCTTTACATGACCTGGGCCCGCAGTAATTGGCTACTTAGCTGTTGGGATGTCCCTTCCGAACCTCTACATATTGATTGTAATTTTTTTTTGTTTGTTTTTTATTTTTATTTTTGTAAAATAAAAATAAAACAATCCTATAGAATTGTGCTTTCGACTTAAATAGTTGTGTCTTGTAAAATATTCTTTGTTATGTTCCGCTTGCATTCTGGTTGTGTTCTTGGATTGAAACGATATCGTTGGACCTAAGTTCTGAGTGCTGTTGATGTCTCTGAAGATAATTCCTTGTAACAGATTCTGGTACTGATCCCCGCAGCAAGAGTGTTTCCCCAGGTTTTTACAGAAGTGCTTTCCCGGGCCAAAAACCTATTATCACAGTGGTTGGAGAAGCGTGGTAGTTACAGAGGAATTAACAATAGCCGTTTGAAGCAATCCAGAACGGAATGTAACCCCTTGGAGCGAACGACAAAAAGAACGCCAAGTAAGTGAAAAAAAAAATTGGCATTTCATGTCGAAGTTATTCAAAAGAAAAATAAAACATATAAGTTGACAAGCCAGAAGAAATTGTACGGAAGAAGTACGCTCAAGTCGAAGGTTGACGCCTGTGTGGAATGCGATTTGCCCTTCGATGAAAGTGAAATAGCCCCCAAGTTACGACGCGTACGAAGCCCCAGAGAAGGAGAAATTTCCGAATTACCAGAAGCCCGCCCAGATATAGCGGATAGAGTAAATGAGACGAATTTGGAACCCATTGATATCAGCGTCGAGCCCAGCCACAGAGAGAGTACCAGCCCAAGTGAACCACCCACAGATTCCCAGAAAGCCCATTGTTCGCGACAGGAAGTTTGCGTTGAAATAGAAGAACAGAATACCGCTGATCCTGACGAATTTTGTACAAAAGAACGTTTAGAAAAAGGCAAAGAAAAAGAGAGAGAAAAAGAGGACATCACAGAAGAAAACAACCTCACAGCAGGTGGCCGACAGGTACCAGTTATAAATTCACCTGCTGATATTTACGAACACTTTCCCGTAAGGTTAAACTACGAGGAAAGCCTAGAAAGGGATCCTAACGAATCACATTTGGATTCGAAGGATAACAGTGACTCTGAAGATTATTTTAGTCACAGTGGTGTAAGAGAATCACCCCTATTTACAACAGACAAAGAAGAATTACATACTCGTGAAACTCTAGCAACCGGCACTGTGCAAGCCGAAATGTTAGAGCAATTACAGGAGCAATTGAACTTTTTACAAGAACTAAGGAGTAAACAGCAAAACCATCGGGAATTTCGCCAGAGAACTATTAATGCTTTGGAACAAGCTCCAATTCCGGACACATCTAGTTCACAAAGGCCCGCTCCATTTCACGGTTTCGATTCCGAAGATATTAACCGATGGCTTGACAAAGTGGAACATTATTTAGACTTACGCCGAATACGTACAGACAGTCCCACCGCACTCGCAGAACTGATATTAAACCTTGCAGGACCCGAAGAGGATTTCTATTATTCCTTGTATGAGAACAGGAAGGATACATTTGTAGCATTGCGTGAAGCTTTGAGGGAGAGATTCGCGAACGAGAATCAAAATTGGATCATCTGGCAAGTAGTTACGACCCGCCAAGAGGGACCTGTTGAGTCTATCGACACCTAACTGAATGATTTGACCAGCAAGTTTCGCAGAATAAAGATCTCGGACGCAGACTAGATGAGACATTTTGTGCAATGTTTAAGAGCTAATTTACGTGAGAATGTTCTACTAAAGCAACCCAAGAGTTTCCAAGAACCTGAGGAGATGGCTCGTCTCGCAGCCGCAGTGAAAACAACCATGAACAATTCCAATGAAACCATGGCCGTCCAGTTAAGTAACTTGACAAAAACACTAGGTACCATGGCAGAAGGTACCAGTAGCGCAGTAAATAATCAACAAGCCCGCTTGCAAGTGCAAATGGAAACATTGACAAAGAAAATTGACACCCTGCTGCCGACACAAGCCAAACCAGACAAGGTTGCGGCATATTCAGAACCTGGAAAAGATGAGCAGATCATGAAACTTCAGAGAATTATTCGGGAACTGACTGACGAAATGAGAAGTCTAGACCGACGTGTGGATGCACTAATTGATGGAATTGTTCAACGTGGAAGGGATGTAAGAGCCAACGCGCAGAGATCAAGGGATGGAAGGCCTTTCTGTTTTTATTGTGGAGAAACTGGTCACATTCAAATTAGTTGTCCACAACGCCGTTCACGCGAACGAGGACCAGTACCCAGGTACGCGCTGCCGCCGCCAGGGAACGTTGAACGAAATCGTAATCAGGCGAACTCAGCAATTGATAACAAACAAATTACTTGTGGCCTATTTCTCGATTTCTCAAAGGCATTTGATACAGTAAACCATGATATTTTACTCTAAATTATATACTTATGGAATCCGTGGAACTCCATTTAAATGGTTCAAAAGCTACTTACGCAATCGCACTCAATTTGTAAAGATTGATGAAATTGAATCCAGTATGGAAACTATTACATGTGGAGGTCCCCAGGGTTCAATCCTCGGACCATTGTTATTCTTGCTTTATATTATTGATTTACCAAACTCCTCTGAGAAGCTTTCTTTTAGAATATTTGCAGATGATACTAATATTTTCTTTACCGGTAGTAATCCAAAGGAGGTTGAATTTACAATGAATGAAGAGAATTAATAAGCTATAATTAATAAGCTAAGACACTATCTTGATTTTCATATGCTCAAACAGTTATATTATAGCCTTATTTATCCATACTTAAACTATGGTCTTGCCACCTGGGGTGCTGCTTACAAAACTAGATTAAATAAAATCTGCACAAAGCAGAATAAATGTACACGAAGCTTGTTCTTTCAGTGCTCATGGCAGAGAACATGTCAACCCCTATCATAATCTTCTTGGAATCTTGAAATTTGAAAATATTTACAGACTAAAAGTATCACTTTTACATATAAACTTAAGAATGATAAAAGTAACACCCCAGCTGTACCACTGAATATTCTCACATCTGCATCGAGATTCACTCATACAATACCAGGTGTGCTGCAAATCAAAACTTCTTTAAGCTATCAGTACTTTCCAGATTATAGGAAAGTCGTTATATACGGATAATAACCATTCTTGTGCTAGAATATTGAGCGTAACATGCACGCACCTAGTGCTCATAGCGCTAGCAATGTCGATGCTACTGCTATCATTCCACGCGAAGTTCACCGACGCCGAAGATCTGCCAAGTTTGCGTCAAGATGTTGAAGTATTGTATCGAAAAAGGCAAAGATCCACGTGGAAGATCTTTTGTGTAGCTTGCACGGAATGCAGCCTGGTTATATAACCTCAGATTTCAAACAGGTATTAGGAAACGGTTTTTCAAGTCTTCCGTGTTTAGTGAAATACGTAATAAGAGAGTTCTTGTGTTTGCAGTAATTTTTGTCTCATAAATATTCGGTTTTGTTTAGCCTGGTCAAATATTTAAAAGTAAAATGCGATGAAGTCTTTCCTAAAATCCACAAAGACCGCAAAACCAACGTGATGTAGTCTTCGATTGTTGTAGTTTTCCCTTCGGATTCTTTAAGTCTTATAGATGAACACTGATAAAAGCTTTCATTTCCTGAATAAATCAGTGATTTTGTTTTACGTGTCACTGTTTGCTAATAATAATCCAACAAAAGTCTAACTACTGTTTTGTCGCTGTCAGATACTAATTAAATGTGACTTTTATTAGTGCAAAACTAGCATTTTTCTTAATGCTTTGGGCAAAAAATAAAATAGTTGTGAACTTGGTCACACTCTACACCAGAAGATGTTTTGGAATAGTGTTAAAAGCTTCGATGCAAGGCTAGCCTGTGTATATATTAGTAGAACCAAGAACAGTAGTCTGCTTGTGATGTATCAAATGTGTCCCCATCAGTCGGTAGCGTAATTTTCCTCAAAGGGACAATTATTACAATTATCTCAGAGTGTTGTTTTTGTTGTCATCTGAAAGCTTAAGTTGATTTTAAGCTTAAGGGGTTTGCGAAAAGATACAAAGAAAGTTTGGACACTGGGGCCTTTCCACGAAGGACATTTCTCTCCCCCTTCTTCACAAAATGCTAATTGCAAAGGTTTTCCAAAATTCGCGTGGCTGTATGATTTAGAGTGAGTGTTTCCTTCCGATAATTTGTTTGACTTCTCAAACAATTCAGTGTGATGCCTCGCATTGTTGTGAGTGTATGCACTGCTTATTTGAGGGCTGAACTCTAACATTCTGGACCCTGTATACGCGCTGTTTAATCTGGGGCAGTGCTAATCATGAAATGTGACACTGATCTAGTAGCTGTGCTAGGCTCTTTAGACTGCTTACAAGTTGTAATATTTAAACCCCATCAAATATTCAAAGAAGACAAATGAGATTGAGAAAAAATGTAAACCACGAGGCCTGCTGCCTCGTGGTTTTACTTTTTTTCGAGCGTTTGGAAACCTGGTAAAACCCGAAGCACGAGTTTTTGAAATTACTTCTCCAACAAAGAAAATTAGTTTCAACTATCATTTGAATAAGTTTTTTCAATTCAAATATTATATTTGAGACGTGCAACGTGATTCTATCACCTAATTGCTGCTCTGTGACAATTTTTGAATATTCATCAATGTCACGTTGTTACCTGGCTGTTTGTCAGTTCTGAGCGAACACGTTGCTTCGCAAAGCAAATAGCAGAGTGCAGATTTAGACCTCCTAAATCTCGCGAGGAAGAGGTAAAGTTTGTGGCCAGCGCTATTCCGAGGTAACGTGTACATCTAGTCTGTTAATGGATGGGTAGATAGTAAATTAGTACGCCTTAGAACTGGGAACTTCTAACGTTGGTGCCATTTTAGGTCGGAATTGTACAGCAACGTTGAAAGCGAAACAAAAGACGCGGTCGCCACCATTGAGCGAGAATTTAAATTTAGAAAAAGAATGGCTCTTTCTGTTTTGGGGAGTTTAATAACTGTACCGTTACATTTAATGTCAGCAGTAAATAATTTAGGTCAAAATGAGTGATTAAATAAAGTTGTCTATCCTCATGTGTTTTTCTTGCTTTATAAATATGCATATTAAGAATATTTGCATCGGTGTTTGAAATTATTTCCAAACACACCTTGATTTTCAACTCGTTTTTCATTGGGTTTCTAAACCCATCCACCTGACTAGAATAAGATGCTCTGGTTGGGTAAGAGCTGCATGAATAATGAATGAGTTTGAGAATAAAAGTTCGACATACAATATTATTATTATTTTGACTTTTGGCACCCTCTTGAACCTGAAAACAAAGTAGACAACAGAATTGAGATAACAGTATTTGTTATCAATAGACATGGTAACTTAAAATAACAATGCGTTGATCACATGATTTGTTTCATTTCACCAATTCCGGCAAACGGCAGCAACTCTTTAACACTTCTAAATAGTTGTCCATATTATGGCCGGACATCCTAATAAATAAGAAACAAGGGAAAAAATGATCATTGACCCACGGGGGGACATACACCATGTAGAAATGTACATCAGTGCATGTGCATGATACATGTGCCCCTTATCAAACCTACACTTCAGTCAAATTCCAGCCTTCTCACGCCGATAAAAAAAATCATTTCATAAATCAGCTTACATGATTCAGCTATCACAGAATAACAGACTCTCACCCTCTAAATAAGACTAACGAAATGCAGTGTGAAAACGAAAAAAAGACTCGAAGTACTCGCAATACATTGTATGTAAACTTCCAGTTGTTTTCCCGTCAGAAACCATTTCTTCTGACGGCTATTTTCAATATGTGGTTGCCATTTTTACTAGCTTGTTGCCACCGATGAAACTTTGGCGACACAACACTCAAATATTGTAGTTTCGAGGAAAATTAGTCACGATATCGAAAAAATTCAGCAAGCTATTGAAATAAAAACATGTACTTGCATTCGACGCCCGTCAAAATCGCGGCGTCTTCTTTGAAGGCCGTTCCAAAATAACACGGATTTTATCGATTCCCTTTGCGAAACGTTCCCAACTCTCACGCAAGGAGCGTTCGAGAGCGAAGGCTTGTAATGAGACTTCAAAAGTCCCAGATATTAAACGATGGAACCTAGAACAAAGCTTTTCCAAGAGCCCATACTTTTTTCGCGATTATTGTTTGCGATTTTGGCGAAAAAATAGAATCCTGAGCCCTGAGCACACTTTGTGATTCTCTGTAATAGCACCCTATTCTCTAAAATACCTCATATTTTCATCTTCTACTATCGATCACTGACCTTTTGAGCTGAAAATCTTGGTAGTGTCTTTCATTTTTTTCATGATAATTCAGTTTTATCCCAATTACAAGTATAACTTGTAAGCCACACATGTACGCACTGCCGACCTATTTTTGTCCAATGTAAATATCGATGTACGACTCCTGCCTTAACTAGAAGACAATGTATAAAATACAGCGATCACTCCAGTCCCGATACCTGCGTTTAACAACTGGAAATCTAACCAAAACGGGTTTAGCTCCCAGTTCCCAGTTCTCCTCTCTTCGATCTAGGATACATCGTGCGCGACACCGGAGAAAAGTGCGACATCATTTATCCAAAGGAATATCGTACGCCAGCATTAAGCGATGACGTCATCATGTCATACGTCATCGCTTAAAAATGTCACACTGGTTGAGAATAGTTATTAAAAATCTTTAAAAACCCAACGTTTCGGCTATTAACATAAGCCTTCTTCGGGGGTAATAAAAAATATGATGAAGTGACAAGTTTTTTTTTTAGGATCGCGTAGTTGCAAGCATGTTACAAGCATGTTAGGAAATAACCAAAATTCTTCTGCCGCTGGGCTGTACTTATGCAAGCTTTAGACTTGAATGAGACTTGAATGACCACTTTTCCAATTGTTTTGCTGTGCTACGCAATGCCTTTCGTGCCAAAAAGCGGTCTTAGAGTGTTGAAACTGGTGAACCAATTGTTAGCTCTTTGAGCTTCTTGTCTTATATTGCAATATAAAAATGTTGTGAATAGTTTGTCATCAGGACACAATAATTAAGTTTCTAAACAGCAGAATCCTGATTTTTCCAACCATTACAGTATTACTATACTTGTATCAATTGTTAGTGCACTGGACGTTAGGTTGGCAGGTCTCAGGCTAAGGAGTAGCCTACAACTTCCGACTGGCATTAATTCCATCCATGGAGCTTACTTAGATACTGCTTGTCACTTCATGTGGCATAAACCAGTGGCAGATTTAGGGGGACCCAGGGAGCCCGGGCCCCCCTTATTTTGGTTTAAAAAAAAATCGCAGAAGGAAGAAAAGCCGACAAGGCAAGCAAACCTCTTCCCCATCCCCCACCCCCTTAGCTCAAGGTCTGGATCCGCCACTGTAAACTAAGGTTATTCAGGCTTGTCTACTTCCAGGATTAGAACTACTGCACATGTGACTATCTCACGATATTTTTAAGTCTTTTTTTAAGTCTTCTTTCAAATCGAAGGAAATTCGAAATAAAAAGAGAAAAGCACCAAACAGAACTATTAACACGAATTGCAAATGACAAACTTGGAAAAAGGCTGTGTCGTCCGCGACCCAACTTCTTTATTCTTTTGACTATTTTGTTTTGATTGTTTCTTTTTTTTTTCCACAGGATTATCCCATTCTTTGGGGGATCTGTGCACCTAAACAGTGCAGTGAAGAGGATGTGACCAACGCTGTACAAGATATCTTTTCAGGTACATTTGCACCCTTTCCACACACACATCTCGCACGCGTTACCGTGACCGGCCAGAGACAGCAAAATTCGAAATCTTACGTTTATTCCCCTACTAAAAGTGTACTAGGACTAAAGAATACTTGTCAACGTCTTTGTTTAAACCAAGTTCGAGTGAAATAAAGCAGACTTCAAAATTAGAAGGGTTTCGACGGCCTTTACTTTTGTTCACACCGACGGTGATGGGAACTATGTACTCAAAACCGGTCACCAGACTTCGAGATTTCGAGAGTTGGATTAAAATTGCCAATACGTACCAATTTTTATTTTTAGTCGTACGTTTTTGACACACTTCGGCAGCAGATGAGGAGAGTTTGATGGAGCCATGGTTCGTCAAGCTAAAATAAGCGCAACGACACTAAACGAGCTCGATATGCCGCTGAAACAAACCAAAAAGGTGTGATTAAGTATTTACCGAGCCCAAATTTGAGAGCATGATATTGTAACAATATCAGGTCAGTGACTTGATATCGCGGGATATCAGAACAGTAGACACGGCTTCTGATTCGCTCATCGCGAATTTGGTAACCAAGGCAAAACAGATACCTCACGTTTTTCGTTATAGTCTGTCGTTTTTGAAATCCTTGCCTGTTTACCAGGGTGCATGATAATGACGGAATGGAAATTTCGCCTTTTTTATTTAACTGAATGTTATGCTGTAGAATTTCAATTTTAGTTTCTTTTTCCTTTCCAGAGTGGAAACATTTTCCAAATGGTGTCCTGTGTTTTGTCACTTTATTTTCGCAAATTACCGTAGCTGATCTGCCCCCGTTCTACTCTGTTGTCTTGTCTACTTCATTTTGCTTGTTCTTAGCACAAAAGTGTTATCTTTGCACGTCAATTTCCTTCGTCACGAAAGTTTTCCTTCTAATTGACATAAATTTCCTTTACTAATAATTCACTTCCATTTGCTTCAACTTAAAGCTCCTGATATACAGACATTCATTGATTTCCTATGCTAAGGTATTTGTTTAACAATCTACTCTATGTCTGGCCTGTTGCATTCGTCTCTACCAGGAGCTAACCAAGAATTTGATAGCACAGTGTTCAAGCTAATCCCACACACATTCGATGATGCTGCCGCTAAATCTGTTTTCTGTAACAAGAAGTCAGAGTACACAACCGGAGTAATCACAACTTTGTAAGTACAGAACTTAAAACTTGCTTGCAAAGTATCTGGCCAATGTTTATAAATGGTCCTACGTGCATGTGTATTTATAAGAACACATACCGAAAAAGTATAGTTCACTGGACAAACGTAGGTTTTATGACAAAAAATTTAAACAAGCAAAGTGATGTAAATAATTTTGCGATTTTCCTAAACCTTATTAAATTCCACATATGGGAGGTTATTTTCATATAGATCACGCAAGCGAGACTTGTGTTACAGCGAATCTAAATTTGCGGACTGAATGGCAGAAAGTACGGAAAATGATGCGATTTCTGAGAATAGTTTTGTGATACCTCCCAACTCAAATAAGTTTTCCGATTGGAGGAGAGCATGTCACGTGTCGTGAGTCAAAACTCACCAACTCCCAAGGGCGAACAAAACTCACTAATTCCCCAGGGAAACAACAACTTGAACTTTCGACTCACACGTGATCAGGTCGTGCTCCTTGAAACCGCGGCAAATTTGTGAGCCAGCCGGCGTCAAGCAAGCGATTTCTTCGCAGTTTTTTCTATTTTTAAGTTGGGAGGTATAACAAAACACTTAATAACTGGGCCCGCGGGGAACAGTGCGTTTTGTTTTCCCTCGACCTCAATGTTCCCCTCGGCTTCGCCTCGGGGAACATTCAGGGTCTCACTGTCTCCCTCGGGACCAGTCATTAAGTGCTTAATGGTTTACATCGACATCGTAGTGTTAGGCCAGTGTTGTTGTGTGAAGAACATCATTTTTTTTCATGACTGAATTCAAGGAGATGGCATGAAAAAGCACAGGCATCCCAAACTCACGATTCGAGAAATTGACCAAATATTAGTGATTTACGTTAGCGTATCGAGTGGGACGCGACTACTTAAAGTACGCAGTGTCGTTTTACACTTCAGGTAGTTGAGAATTTGAGCGCTCTACAAGTCATTGTACGGAGTTTAAAATAACGAAGAATAAAAACGCGCAGCAAAATAAAATGTTACTTTTTGAGTATAATAACTATACTCACCTTCGCTGGTTTCTGTTGCCCAGTCGGCCTATTTCATCGTTTTGTTTTGCTTTGTTTCGTTCTGTTTTGTTCGTTCTGTTTTGTTTTTGCTGCTTCAAACACCTCAAAGTACCAGAAATGGTGTTCCTTAACCACGGTTAAAAGTTTGCCAGGGAACAATTTACCAACTTTGCTCGTGATTGACAGTTTGAACACACTGCGGCCTCACTATCTCATAGTCAGTCAAATAACAAGGTAGAAAGAGCTGTCAAAATAACCACGGATCAAAACATGAGGTTAGGAGCAGTGGGCAAGATGTCGGGAAACCAATCCTGGATTGGTGAAACACCCTAACAGGGGGCATGGGTAGCAGCCTAGCACAACACTTACATTACATGTTTTGCTGCGTACACACGTGATTACTGTGACCACAACTAGTAACAGGTATAGCAGAGAAAATCAAGTTACTGCATCAGAAAACAAAACTTTCACATGACAGTGGCTCAAAAGAGTTGCTAGACTTAGGTAGCCTCTGCGAGTATACCCATCATCGTCACAGAGAGAGGACAAATAGCAACTGGGTACATGTTTGCCACAAACCGCCCTGTGGTTCTACATTGTCGATGTCGGCCGGGACGAATACCGCAGGAATTGTAAGTTCCTTATAACCATCCTGAAACGATGTTACGAGATTTGCTGTGTCCCTCCCTAGGTCATTATGAAAGGATTAATTACATTCCAACGTTGTTGTGTTGCGCTCAAAAATACCGTGCCGATGAGAGAATTTCTACATTTACTTGTAAACAATGTTTAAAGGAATACTTTTAAACCCGTCATATTCATTGTATTGTCAATTTGTACAGGGTCTTGTGTGGTGTAATCCTGTACCTATGCCTTGTTGGAACGATTGTCGACATCGCTGTTAGCTTTGCCAGGTCGAACTCCTCACCTCTCAACGCAAACAACGAACTCGTGTCAATCGGAGGTGTCTCCATAGCGCCAGACCAGAGTATTCCTGATGCTGATAAAACAAGTTTACTCCAGTCCTCCTCTGAGTTCAATCTTAAAGAATGTACAAACCATCAACAGGAACCAGTTTTACCAAGTGAGTATGCCATGGAATTGAGCCATCTTTCATTGGTTCGGCTCTACTGAATCAAGTCATGCTCCGTTTCGTTTGTTTTGACACAGATGTGGTAGTACGCTTCTTCTTGTGTTTCTCCTTAATTCAAAACACAAACCGTATTATGGATACCAAGGTGCCACCCAGCGTCATCTCTTCAATCAATGG
>Ga0126339_10001974_pt1 | contig 14468 bp, 17 predicted proteins | sample OrbTmetagenome_2_FD_92532 | JGI IMG/M metagenome (GOLD analysis project Ga0126339, IMG submission 92532) | Coral microbial communities from Petempiche,Puerto Morelos, Mexico - Orbicella T R C metagenome | ecosystem: Host-associated > Invertebrates > Cnidaria > Coral | place: Petempiche,Puerto... | reverse complement strand
CAAAAAAGGCATGCGAAATATCTTTGATATTGGTGAGATACTCTTGGAGAAATCAAACCTGAAATATTCTGAGGGGGAGAGCCCCGACTAAAAAGCCAAGGAAAACTGCAGACAATAAATAAAGTGGCAGATATTTTTATTTCACTCTTCAGTGCCTATTTTTATCAAAAGGGATCTACTTCCGGTTAAGCGGTTAACTTCCGGTAATTGCGTCCTTTATACCTAAAGTTGTGGCATAACTCCACATGGTGTCGTGGTGGCGTAATGGATATTACGTCAAACCTCGACACTAGTTTTCCCGGGTTCAAGACCAACCCGGCGCAATTTTTTTTCCTCACAAAATAACTATTTTTGAAGCGTGTAGCATGTTGCACATGAAAAAAACCCAAAAAATGAGCAAAAAAAAAGATTACAACAAAAACAAACAGAAAATTTCACTACAGGCAATATATAGAATGGCAGACACTTTTATTTCACTGTTCAGAGTGTATTTCCATCAAAAGAGGTTAACTTCCGGTTAAGCGGTTAACTTCCGGGAAGTTACTCATTTATACCTAAAAATTGTACATAAAATTAACTGATGATGAAATTGTACAATGTTAAATGCACATTTTCGTGATCAGTATTCTCGGGTTCGACACCAACCCGGCGAAATTTTTTTTTCCTCACAAAATAACTATTTTTAAAGCGGATAGCAAGTTGCACGTGAAAAAAACCCAAAAAATGAGCAAAAAAAAAAGATAAAATAAAAACAAACAGAAAATTTCACTACAGGCAATATATAGAATGGCAGACACTTTTATTTCACTGTTCAGTGTGTATTTCTATCGAAAGAGGTTAACGTCCGGTTAAGCGGTTAACTTCCGGGAAGTTACTCATTTATACCTAAAAATTGTACATAAAATTAACTAATGATGAAATTGTGCATTGTTAAATGCACATTTTCATCATCAGTATTCCCGGGTTCGACACCAACCCGGCGAAATTTTTTTTTTCCTTAGAAAATAACTATTTTTGGAGCGGGTAGCAAGTTGCACGTGAAAAAAACCCAAAAAATGAGCAAAAAAATAAAATAAAATAAAAACAAACAGAAAATTTCACTACAGGCAATATATAGAATAGCAGACACTTTTATTTCACTGTTCAGTGTGTATTTCTATCAAAAGAGGTTAACTTGTGGTTAAGCCGTTAACTTCCGGGAAGTTACTCATTTATACCTAAAAATTGTACATAAAATTAACGGATGATGAAATTGTGATTTGGTAAATACACAGTTTCATCATCTGTATTCCCGGGTTCGACACCAACCCGGCGCAATTTTGTTTTTTTCCTCGCAAAATAACTATTTTTGAAGCGGGTAGCAAGTTGCACATGAAAAAAAACCAAAAAATGAGCAAAAAATAAAATAAAATAAAAACAAACAGAAAACTTCACTACAGGCAATATATAGAATGGCAGACACTTTTATTTCACTGTTCAGTGTGTATTTCCATCAAAAGAGGTTAACTGCTGGTTAAGCGGTTAACTTCCAGGAAGTTACTCATTTATACCTAAATATTGTACATAAAATTAAGTGACGATGAGATTGTGAAGTGTTAAATCCACATTCTCATCGTCAGTATTCCCGGGTTCGAGACCAACTCGAAGGCAGGGAGTTCGAGCCCTCCTCAGAACATCTATATGAATTTTTTTCCTTTTTTCCTTTTTTTAAGAGTGTCTGTTCTTTCCCACTTGCTAAATTTATGAAAAAAAATATTTTTTTCATTTTTAAAGATTTTGTTTGCGGATGGCCGCCATCTTGGATTTTTGTCCAAAGGGGTTGATAGGCATTTTGGTCAAAATTTTGAAAGTGTCTAAAAGACTTTCTTTCACTTAGTTTATGGGGAAAATAGTTCTTTTAGCTATAAACTAAGTTAAAGAAAGCCTTTTAGACACTTCTAAAACTTTGCCCAAAATGGCCATACAAACCCTTTGGAAAAAATCCAAGATGGCGGCCATTCGCAAAACAGTTTTTCAAGGCAGATATCTTCTAACCTTTTTAACTAGAAAGAAAAGCAAATACATAGTTAAATAGCCAACTGATCAGAGAACAGGTACGCAGAAAATGTTTAACATCCATTAAATATTGTGCGAGTAAAATCACTTTAAAAATGGTAGAAAAATAAAAGTCAAAATATGGGTGTGAAAAATCAAAAAATTTAACACCCTTTCTCACGGAAAAAAAAACTATCACATCTTAAGCAGCATCCCACACTGAACATTTCCTGAAATTTTCAAGCAATTCGCCCACAATCTGACAAATCTAAAACAAATAATCCTGTATGCAAATTTTATGCAAATGAGCTAAGGGGGCCAGGAACACTTTAAGAGGGCGAGGTGCAACCAAGGCGGCAAGGTGCAACCGGAAGGGGGGCAACGTGCAATCCTCAGGGGGCGAGGTTCACCAAAGGGGGCAAGGCGCAACCAGAAGGAGCGCGGGATGCGACCAAGGGGGCGAGGTGCAAATTTTGGGGGGGCCAGGAACTACTGAGGGGGGCGAATCTACATAGGAATAACCCTAACCCTAACCCCGAACCCTAACCCTAAAACCCTAAACCCTAACCCAGGTGCTATTCCAGCTGGAGTTCCAGGTGGAGGCATTCGCGTGAGTAAATCTAATATCGGTGGTATGCTTGCACAATTTGAAGAGTTTTTTTAGGCGATTCCCAATCCGGTTCCATAGAGACTGGCTCGCACTTTGCTGACATCCAAAGCAATAAATGCTACACTGTGTATCCCTGAGAACAAAGCATGGAGCGGTGGCTATTTTTTCTTTGCATGACATTTGTCCGTGTGGATGCCAACACGGAGAGATCGGCTGACGGAAAGGTGTGGCATTATACCCCCGAGTCACAAACAACGCATTGGCTCTTTCCCTCTGACATAGCGACCGACCTAGTTTTGGACACTGGTTGCGTTCTATTCCAATGCAAAAAGAACGACTCCCTCGTGATCACGTTTGACCCATTCTCTATAGCGACTGATGCACTTGACATTATGGCATTAGTTTGATGTGAATTGGGATGCCATGCTCGCTTGGAAGAGATGGCATTTGATGGCCGATGCAAGGTGATTAAACCACCCAGCTGTGTTTGATTCATTCCAAAATTTAAACGTATCACACTTTCTAGAAACTGGAGAATTTGTAGGCAGCTCTCCAGTTTCCAATGTCGGAGATGCACTCAGCATCGAGCAAAGCCACGGGGACATCCCTTACATTATCACCACCAGATGTTGAATTCCTCAACGAGGCAGTCTTGTACTCCGCCACGCAAGATGGGTTGGTCAGCGTCCTGCAATCGTTGGACTTACAATGTGATTGGACATCACCTGTAGGAAAGGGTACCTTTTCCACTTGTGTAAAGGCTCTGAAGGGGGGACCATCCAGTGTGTGGTTAAAATACCGCGGTTTATCAATTATGACTACTTTGACAGGGAGTTGACCGCGATGTTGCAGTGCAATCGCCATAGACATCACAATGTCGTGAGGTTGTGGTATGTATCCATGCCACCTCCAGGTGCCGTTGTGTTGCCTAGGCTTGTTATGCCCCTCATCGATGGAGTCATGCTGGGAAGTTGGTTGACCGACAACATACCAGATTTTGAAATGCAAGTGTACGTGTAGCATCTCAAGTAGTGGAGGGAGTTCGTCATTTACAAGACGTAGTCAGAATCATTCACGGGGACCTGTCAATGAAAAACATCTTGATTGACAGGAAACACGATCATCTTGTCACCTTGATCGACTTTGGAAGTGCCCGTCCGGTAGCCACTGGAAAAAGCCAAAGACTGGTACATGGACACTATTGCTTTCCCCTCCTGAGGCTCTGTGTGACTAGTTATGCGATCGAGCCTGGCAGAGACTCATGTTGTGGGTGTCCTTTTGATCTGCATCGATCGTGCCAACATGAAAGGATTGATGGGATGTCCTTTACCCTTTCAACATGGAAAAGACCCAGAAGATGTCTGTGCCATTGCCCATCTGGTCACATTCTGGGGCCAGTCCAGATTGTTTCCTTATTCGAAGACGTTTCTACAGAAAGCAGGTGACCGAATAGAAACGATTGGCGGCTCTTTGAGCGTCGCCATTACTGGTAAGGTCGGTGTTGCGGGGGTACGTCTGGCCGACCCAATAATTTCTTGACGTCAGTCACTGGCGGAAACATTATGTCATTTAAATGCATGATGATTGGTCAATAAAATTTTAAATAGACTGTACATGTCAGTGGCTTTAGTTTTTATCGATAGGTCGAAAAGAGTCTATCGAAAAAAAGAGAACACTGACATGAGGGTCGTTCACGGATCACCTCCACTGTACTGCAAAGAGATGGTGAAATTAAAAATCAACAATGCACGTATTCAACAGGCCCTGGAGAGCGGCTTCTCCGTGGCCGTCGAATCTCATTATGACAGCTCTAGGGATGCCTGCGTCTATGCAGTGTATACCCCTTATGGAAGTGAGAAATCATACATGATGTTGACCGGGACCGACGTGCCACGTCGCATCTCTAATATGTGCCATGTTATTATAGATGAACACTTGATGAACAGAGAAGCGTGTAGTCCGAGCAAGCTTTTGGGACAATTTTTTATTGACCCAGCTAGAGTTGCATCATATGCCGAGAAATACGGCATCGAGTCATACGACTATGCAAACAGGGCCATGAACAATGTTGCCTCTTTACCAGTAGGATATGTAGATGCCCCTTAAGAGACTATGCGCCCAACTATGTTCGATCGTTTCCAGCTAAAGGCTGCTGCAGTTTTTAGTTACGACATTCCCACACCTCAGATAGGACAGGGAGGTGCCGAGGCAGCAATTCTCACAGGTGATATGGCACATATTTGGCACTGGACACGCATGGCAAAGATGCCATCACAAGAAAGTATGGAAAACATGTTTTGCCAGTGCATCGGTGCTAAAGAAGAGGAATCTTTTGAGAAGCGCATTGCAAACTCCATGAAACGCATTCGAGACTTGCCTTTATTTTACGTGACTGACGTAATGAAGGAGGGTATGACTTCACCAAGGCGACACGCTTTGCCATTTTGGCGATGAAAAGTGTCCCGTGCATATTGGACGATGCAATCGTGAGGCAGATCAACTTGGCCAGGTACGGGGTGTACGAGTTTAACGAAAAGCCCATTGTACCTGGTTCGATTTTCCACTCTGTCAGCGATCAACATCGGGACGGGTTAGTGGAAGGTCAAGTTGAAAAAATTCAACAATTAGTCGAAGGAAATGGCCAATACTTAAACAATGCACTAAAAATTGCCCGAGAATTGAAGCAAAAGTTTGCCAATAGTGTCAGTTATCATCGGCATCTTGCGTGCAGTCAATGTGGTCAAGACATCACTGCCCAGTTCTCGATCAGGCAAGAGGTGACCGACTCCAACCTTTCTCACTGCCAAGCTGGTATTTGAAATGTGGGTAGATTTACCATTCAAACGAAGGCCGTTCTTCCCACTTTCAGTCTCGATTGCTGTCGCCAAGTCCGTCGCTTTTGTCGGGGTCTGCCTTGGTACGAAAAGGAGGGCGAAAGAATTGGCATCTTTACGGAAACCGAGGTCAATCAAATCTTTGAACGCCCTTGTATAATTGCCGACAGTCTTCAACCCATGATGTGCCCAGATATCGCGAACCAACGGGCAAAGTACGTGTCTGTGTCTGTCTATATCTTGGTGCCATTTGATCGTCAGGCTACCTTGGAGCGTCTGAAGTTGGATGGTGTGCAGGATCTAGTCTCACTTGTTGAAAGTGTACAATGTCGTCGAGTGTATCGTGCCCATATACTCCAGTACTGAGGGGTTGATCGAGTACTGCTTTGAAGCAGTGGCTTTTCGCGGTAAGCAAACGTTGTCAGTGCAGGCGTATGGAACAACTCCAGTGGGTTGTATTCCGTTATTTGACCCTTCCACAACAACTAAAAGGCTGTCTACCGAGATCCTTCAAGAAAACGGTCAAGCAAAGTTCCATGGGTATGAGCACACCTTGGATTATAAGAGCAAACGGTCCCTTAAAACGCAGGGAACGATGTTTAGCACCACAAACTTTAAGCAATACAAGAAGGGAGAGGAAGAAGTCGTCGTTCCTAAGGGAGGGCTGGACAACTGGTCAAAGTTCGGTTACACTCTCGGAGTCATGGTGGCCAATTTGGTAAGATGTGCCAAATACGGAGATGACTTGCTGATGCCTCCCTTGCACCTGCAATTCAAAGTCATTACCGACACAAAGGAAAAAACGAGAAAGACCAGACAACATTCGCAAAAAGGAAAAAGGAGAAGGGAAGATTCGCGTACGGAAGGCGTGAATGAAATGAAGGATGAGTTGAATAAGTTGCAGTCTGCATTGGAAGAGGAAAAGCAATGTATGGGTGAATTGTCAGACAAACTGAACCTTGCTCAAATCAACTTAGAGTATCACAAACTGATAGAGGCTGATTTTAAGCAAGAAATTGAAAGACGTTCTAGCGAAAAAGAAAAAGCAATCCTGCAGTACAATAATCTTAATACTGCCAAAGATGAGGAAATAGGCAAACTGGAATCGTGCATCACTTCCCTGACTATGCAATTAAAAGAAATGATCGAGAAAAAATCAAAACGACCAAAGTCCACTCGTGAGATAGCCAAAAAATGCCAAAGTGGACCAGATGTTACATGGGTGGAGGAATGGGGAGCATTGATCCTTGCAGTTTAGGACACATTTAGTTGAGGCAATATCCAAAAAATACTTCACGTCCTTACTTTGTTCCAAAGATCAAACACTAGATATACATGTGAAATAAATCATGCCAATCTCTCGAGACTCATATTCATTTTATTTCAATGAATGACAAACGAGCTTCGGTCATTACAACGCAGAAAAAAAAGCCACGCAATAACTCGAGGCAAATTGTATCTTATTTAATAAGAACGCGTATGTAGTAGAGCTGCAAGTCATATAAAACATAACGAGGCTCATCCATGACCTTCATGTGATTCCACAACAATATAATGCAACGAGGTGTAAATAAATACTAAAACTGAAACATGTTTTAATCTAACTTGATAATTTGTTCAAAGGTGTTTTCATCATCATTTATCAAAATCTCTTCAGTAACCACCCGGTTCTCGTCATCTTCAAAGTCAGGCAAAGGTCTTAGCATGTTCACTATATCAGTCACGCGTTGCATAGCTTCTTCCAAGGGTCCCTCTATACAGTTATTTTTCTCCTGGTAGTAAGTTCTTTCACCAAACTTCTTGTAGTAGCGTCAATCACGAAGAAATGATGGCATCTTAGCCACAAGTTCAAGAACGTGTGGTATGCAAGCGATTCCGGTCGTACAAAAAAATCTCTCGTAGCACTTTTTGTACAATGGTTCCTTTTCGTGGTCTGGATGAATCAACCGAAGCGGTCTAAATAGGATCTTGCGATGTTTGGTGATGGCGGCTTTCATGTGCTTTTTCAATGGCGGCGTGGACATGGTGTAATGTACAAAATAAGAACTGTTCTGCCCTTTGACTGGGACACTTTCCAAACGGTCTCACATACTCGACAAAAAGCTTTGAATCTTCTCGAGACCAATTGCTGCATTCTCGTGGTTGGGATAGAAGAGTTGGAATTTCAGGCTGTTTGCTAAGAGAAGGTGCAGGAGTGGGCGCGATATTTGGCAAGACTTGTTGCTTGATCAATTGTCCTTTCCCAGAGAAAGAGTCTGCATCCATTCGGGTTCTGGATACATTTCCATGTTCAACGTCAGCAAGTGCGCTTTTGTCGGTTCCAGGATCAAGGTCAATGTCAGATCCAGTCTTGTGACTGGCATTTCCCTCTTCATATCTCATTTTGTCCAAGTCTCCCTCACATTGCAATACAGTGTGAGCTCACGCCCCGATCGCCATAAGATTTTCTCTCATGTACCAGATGGTGGTCGTCTGTTCTGAATGGCACAACTTCCGCACATTGCTGTCGTCGATGAGAGGGTGCCCGGTTCTGATTCGTTGCTTTTTATTTGCCTCTTCCACCATGGTGACAATGCACTTACAGGAGTCTGTGCACAAGACACGAAGGTCTGGTCTGATACCCGTTCAGTTCCATAGATGCGTCACGCGGGTTCCAATGGAGCCTTGTGCAAATGGCTTCCCTTCTATCGTAACAAACAAGTGGTGTTCGTCCGACGATTCTACAACCATCAGGCGAATGTTCCGAATGTACACGCTGACAAATTCGTGCAACAGTTCGTCCATGGTAACGATGGCCGGCCCATCAATTTGCCGTTTGTGTCTTGGGACCAACATCACAAAGCACCGAAGAAACCCCGAATCCCGGCTTACTTGCCTGAAATGCTCAATGGTAGCCGTCTCTGGCGGCCCCGGATGAGTACCGCACGAGACTGCTAGCCACGCAATGAGATCATCTCGAGCTCTCACAAATTGAAAGAGTCCTTCACATTTAGCCGTATTAAAGAACAGAGACTCTGCCTCTAATCACAGGCGATTCCAGGAAGGCTTTGAAGTCTTCCTTTGTCAATTGTCGCTCGCATTCTTTCAAGTAGTGCTCGTTCTGTTTAACAGCCCGTTCTTTAGTTATGGTCCCCCGCCATCCACTGATGGCGTCGAGAATGTCACAGAATATCTCGCACTTATCTTCAGAAAGAGATGGATCACTCTCGGTGGACTGGCGATGCCTCTGACGCTTGACGACAAATTTTAAAAATTTACTAAGACTGCCCAGATAGAAAATGAGCGTTCCGGCTGCAACGGAAGGGTCCTTGAGGTGCGGAGTGATCCATGTGTTCCATACAGCCCGCCCTTCATCTGCTGCCAGTGGCTGAATGTCTTTATCCCCTGGGTCGATGTCCGAGAATTTTCCTCACTTTATTTGCATGCTGAAGCCAGATACGTTCAGCTTTTTGGCTGGCATCGACTGTTCCCAGGTGGAGGTAAAAGTCCACCACACGTGAATGACAATCTGTGTTGATGTGCCGAGTCTCGAAAAAAGCTTTAGCTCCTGGCAGTTCATAATCATCGTCATCATCATCATCATCAGGCTCAGTATCATCTTCCTCTATTTTAGTTGCTGACATGGTAGACTTAGAGGGCATCCGGTTGGGTTGGTAGATCTCTGCATTCTTTTGAAATTTGTTCAAAGTTTGCAAATTTCGTATACCGTGACTCTGCTTCAGATGGTTGCGCAGATAGCACGTGAGAAAGTTAGTCCTTGATCGAGCACCACCTATACAATAACTGGTTCTTACCTTTTCGCGTTTTCCCCTTGTCAACGAACTGCACGAGGGTGTTGATTTGCTGTGAATCGACCTCATTGTGGTGCTTTTTGGACTGCAAATGGCGTCTCAGATCACCTCCAAGGTAGTCACAACCTTTCAGCGGACAGCGACATCTCTTGTGGTGCGTGCTACAAAACATTGTCCTCGTACTAAACAAACAGGCTTTCTGGTACTTATGTGGTTTATTAAAGTGTCTAGTGACGTGTCACGTTACGTGTTGTTCCATCACTAAATACGTCAATCGTGAAATGTAAGATGGAGGCCATTTCATTGAATCAGAGACATGACAGCTTTAGCGTCTCTCTTTGTCGATTGATGTAACGATAACAAAGACTTGGCGGCATCGAAGTCTTCCTTGGTTAATTGGCACTCGCATTCTCTTACGTAGTTATTGTTCTGTTTACCAGCCCATTGTCTAATGTCGTCGTTATTGTCATCATTACCATCATCGTCATCATCAATGTCATTATCAAGCTTGATATTGCTGGTCACAACAGTAGGTACTGACGAGCTGTTTTTAGAGCACAACTTATTGGGTCGATAAATCTCTGCAGTCTCTAGAAGGGTTTTCGAAGCTTCCCATTCCTGTATTTTATGTCTATGCAGTAGATGCGAACGCAAATAGCAGGTGACGAAGGTACAGCCCTCAATCGGGCACACTCTGTAAAAATGGGGGTTCCTTTTTGTTCGCATGCCCCTCTCGTCGACAACCTTCATGAGGATATCAATATCTCGTGGATCGACCTTAACGTGATTCTTTTTAGATCGTAAATGGTGTTTGAAATGGCACGTGAGAACATTGCAGTCCTTGATTGGGCAAGGCTTGTACGATAACCATGTCTTTCCTTTCCCTATCTTCCTCTTGTTGGCGGACTGCACGAGGGTATCAGTTTGTTGTGAGTCAATCTCACTGTTGTGCTCTTTGGATCGCAAGTGGCGTCTTAGACTAGACCCGTAGAAGTCGCAGCCTTTCAATGGGCAGTGACCAAGCTCAAGGTGCGAACTAGAAGACATCGCGCTTCTACTAAACAAGGGGCCTCTAGCTTTTTATAAAAGTTTTCAGCGACGTAAATATGGCACCTGTTGCAGGTAAAATTGAATTTTAGCAAAATCAGAGACATGGTGGCTTAGAGTCTTCTTTTGTCCTCGACTTTAGAAATCAAACAATGACTGTGCATAACTTGGAGCTTTACAATAGTAACATCGTCACACGAGCCAGAATGAGTAAAGTGCGTTGATGTTAAGCATATAGTCTGGTACATCAAGTCAACAGATACTATTACTACTACTTTTGTTACTATTATTATTACTACTACTATTACTACTACTATTACTACTACGACTACTAATATTAATAATACTAATAATAATTATAATAATAAAATGATAATAATAATAATAATAATAATAATAAAAAGGATTCACTACTATAGCGTCAGGTTAATAGTTTTACGAGTTAACTATTTTGGCATAATGCGATGCCCGGTGTCTGATGTCTTGACTTGTTACTCGATGGCACTTTTATGTAGGCCCTCAACAACAAAAAATAAACAGCCTGACATATAGAAGAGTATTGCTTCATTAACTTCCTTTTGTTTGAACTCTGGTATACAGATAAATTTATACTGGTTGTCTATTGTACTATAAATATGTCATCATCGCTACACGACATCCCTTCTATTCTTTACTGTGGTATTGGTGAATCGACTAGAGAATCAAGGGAACAACTCCTTCGATCAGAGACTTTAGAGGCTGCTTTAACCAGGTTGATCACTACCACGGGGATCATTCATACAGTGGCCTACAGAGAACACTTTGCAAATCGCCAATACTATATCATAAATTACTCCTCTTGCTGGGTCGAGAGTAATTTTGTCGGTGGATTCAGAAATAGTTTTGTCGTGGGAACCAAAATAGTTTTGTCAGTGGGCTAAGATTTCTTTTCTCGATATGTTGAGAGGTATCAGGATCGCTACAGATTGAAACAGTTGTTCATGTCGTGTTACAATATCGAACAATAATAAATGTAACCACCCAAAACTGTTTTAATTTGACCACCACATTATTTACTGTTGCTAAATAGTGTTATTAAACGATTTTGGGCTTCACCCACTTTGGCCTATTTATCAGGTGATGCCTTAATTGATGTCTTACAATTTACAATTTTAATATTTACCTTGTTTTAATCTTATGTACATACCTAATGCTACAATAAAACATTATGTTAGCCTAGTGCAACAAAAGTATATTTTATACTGGCAACATGTCATGCAAAATTCCAAAAACTAGAATTGTTCAACACTTTTAATTCAGAACGAATGTACACCGTCCTCTTATTTAGGTTTAACAAGCAAGTAAAGGAAGAGAAAAGAACTACTGCAATTTAGGATAGACAATCACAAACTGAGGATTGAAACTGGTAGATATGATCAAATTCTAAGGTTTAACAGACTCTGCCCTATTTGTGAATCTAATCTAATTGAAGACGAATCTCACTTTCTCACATATTGCAAAAATACTGCATTCTAAGAGATGAATTTTATAGAAAAATAGGACATATTGTTCCGACTTTTCAACAATTATCTTCATTTGCAAGCCATCGGCAAACTCAGTATGACTTTTACAAATCATTATATTAATATTTGCAAAATTCAGTTCATCTTCCTGTGATCTATGCAATATTCCTCTCACATATCAAATCCAAGTAATTTGATTGCTATATTAGAACCTTATTATATTTTCATGAAAAAAATTACTGTTTTAGTTTTAGTTTTCAAAAGCTTTTGCATCACTACGTATTTACGGTCATACAAATAAAGCTAGCTGCTATTGTTACAGAACTAATGGCACAAATAATGGTTATTGTCTACGTGCTTTGAAATGTTCAGGAAATTATTAATTTGTGAACGATCAATTAATTAATCTATTTAGATTTTTCAACTTTGAGAAGAGGAGACTAAAAAACTAATTGCAACAAATGATTTCACCTGATACCGAATTCATTTTCTCTAGCAGTACTAAGAGAGAAAGCAGCAATATACCTGGACCAAATTTGTTTTAAGAATCTAGTTGCTTTTGACGCTGCAAATTGCAAAACGAGGTGAAAAATTTACAATAACTCATAAAATTTTTCTGATTCATGTAAAATAATGATCCTTTTGTGTACTGTAAGCATGAATTAGCTTGCTCGGCTGCCTGGCTGTTCAAGTTGTACCACTGAGGAAATCGCGAGAGGTTGTACACCTCAGGGCAACCTAACAAGAGGAAACAGAAACAGCTCCATTCAATTACACAATCTCTAAGCCAGTGTTTGAGAAGCTCAGTGGAATTTTGTCTCTAATAGAATTTTAAAATCTTTGATGAAACCATCTATGATGTTCAGTTGAAACAGATACCCAAAACACTGAGGAATCTTTCGCTTTCTTCATTTAAATTGTAACATCATGATATCAAATGCAGTAATTATATTTAGGTAAGGTTTACCTGTGTAATCACGCCAGTGCAAACGATCCACAAGGAACTGAGTCTTGAAGAAAACAGGATCCCGATTCAGGGAATAAGAATGCAAATTGCAAGCATTGTCATACACAATCAGAAGGGGTGCTGAACAATATGAAATTTGCTATTATTTAGTAGTTAACAATGTCTCTTTGTACAACATATTATGTAGCAGATTTATTTTTACCATGGACAGTCTATAACACATAATAGGGAACTATCTAGTTTATACAAAACACCATTTAGGCCACAAGTTCATGAGAATAATGATGGATACCTTTAGAGAAACATGTTCTAAAGACGGTAAATGGGATGTTGGGAGATTCATTGCAAAGCATCATGTTAAATCCATATGTTATACCTAAGGAGCAGAGAAAGGAGACAAGATAGAAATTGTTCAGAAGACCGTGTAACCAAAAATTGCCTAGATAATGGTTTGTAAAAGAAAACCATGTGACAGACTGCCTTTACCACATATAGTATTGAGGGATTATTGCACAGATAGGAACTGTTCAACAATTCCATAACCACAAGAAAATGCATATTTTGACACGCTATATTAGTCTATTAACAAACATTTTTCTTCCCATTAGAATTAATTCTAATGATAAAACTGTCCACCAATAGATGAATACTGGCACTTCTGACTGTGAATATGAATAAAATTGCTACAAAGATTTCACATGAGGTAAATTATGTCCTACCATGTTGACAATGTAGCAGGAAAATCCCAGGAAGAAGCGATGGATGTCTACTACTCCTTTTCGTACAAATGTTTGGGGAAACTTCTTCAAAGGAATAATCACCACGACTTCTCACAATTGGCAATGCAGGGAAGTATTCAAGATCATGAGCCTGGCTTGTATTTTGTGACACATCATCAGTTGACACTGCTGATATCAAAAGCTGTTCTACAGATTCCAAGGGTTCAAGAACACTTCCAGAGGACATTGCTGATGCTCTGCCTCTACAAACAGGATGGACCCTGAGCAAGCCAAGAAGCAATGTAAGATTTTCACAGAAGGTAAAGAATACCTGACGGTACGGTTCTCACTTGGGGAAAGAAGTGGGCACAAAGCCGATCCTGCCCAAGTTGCGGTAGACATGTGAAATGCCAAAAATGAGTGTAATGAACGTCTGTTCACTAGAGCAGAGTGGATGACGAAAACCCAAGTCCAGAGCTTTATCTCACGACTAGCAGCATGACTAGCACCTTTCATCTGCCTGTAAATGTAGCTCAGGTCCATCCATCCATCCATCCCTCTGTCTGTTTGTCTGTCCATCTGTTTGTCCATGCTTATTTAAAGCAACCCACTAAAACAACTTTTTCTACATCTTAATGTAATCTTAGGCAAATATCTTGTATAAAAAACACAAATGGGATGAGGTCATTTTTTACTATCACCCACATGGTGTGGGTGACACCATTTCAGTTTATGGGTCACCAGGCAATGCAGCCAAATTCCTTGGTCTGTCTAACAGTCAAGAGAAAATGCCTCCGGCAGGAAAGCGTGCAATGAATCTTTTTTAACATTTTATAGATCATATAAGATTTATTTCCAATACCGTTTGTCCTAGCGATTATGTCCATGTTCATTGTCAGAAACATTTGGAAACATGGGTTTCTGATGCTATAAAATAAAACGTCTGGCAAGACCAACTCTGGCT
>Ga0126339_10001972_pt1 | contig 14472 bp, 8 predicted proteins | sample OrbTmetagenome_2_FD_92532 | JGI IMG/M metagenome (GOLD analysis project Ga0126339, IMG submission 92532) | Coral microbial communities from Petempiche,Puerto Morelos, Mexico - Orbicella T R C metagenome | ecosystem: Host-associated > Invertebrates > Cnidaria > Coral | place: Petempiche,Puerto... | reverse complement strand
GAGGGTTTAGTGAAGATGTTTTATATCTGGATAACTATACGATGCTATTTTGCTTCTTTGAGTATTGATATATTTGTGTTCTTCACTCGATATTCTTTGAGATATTTGTCTCTGAAATTGTATGTTTCATCTATCAAATTGTTATGGTACAAAGTGTATGGCATTCGCTTTCACTCGGAAATCTGTTCGTCCTACCGAATAACGGCCATCGTCCTTTGAGCGAGGCCATTTGGCTGTGAGAAACTAAATAAAAGAGATTTTAAACTCCTTAGCCGATGTTTCTTTTATCTTTGTATTTTGCGTTACTCACTAAAGTTAAAATTTGGCAGACCAGCGAGGCGTACTCTCCCCAGACCTTTTCAGTCACGGCAGCCGTAGTAGCACCAGCCGTGGTGATTTGCTTAAACTCCCTGCTATCGACTAAGGTGCTCAGGACCTCAACCACCGAAACTTTACGGACTACCGTAACTGCACAAACCTGGTATACCGATGCGACCTATAGTATCATTCTGTGGGTCCCCTACGTATCAACTGTCTAAGTAATTGACGACCATACTGCAACCCCTTATCAAGACGCAAACTACAATCTACGGAGAACTTTATTGACGCTATTAAGACAGTACGGATACCTGACGACTACAAACTTGTGTCTTTTGATGTGAAATCACTGTTCACCAGTATTCCACTTCAACTGGCATTGCAGTGTAGCGAGACCGCCATTCAACTATCTACTGTTAAACTACCGTTACCCACAGAAGACATCATGGACTTACTGAACCTTTGCCTTACATACATACATACATACATGCATACATGCATGCATGCATACATGCATACATGCATGCATACATACATAAACTTTATTTAAGCTCGCCTTACATCGACTTACTTTCAGTACAACGGTAAACACTACAAACAGTTGCATGGAACAGCAATGGGGTCGCCTGTTTCTGTTGTTGTCGTTGAAACTGTGATGCAACACGTGGAGGAACGTACCCTTGCAACTTGCCGACAAACTATACCGCTTTGGTTACGCTACGTTGACGACACCTTTACCGCCGTTCATAAAGACGAAATTGACGACTTTCACGACCACCTAAACGAACAGAACCCCGACATCCAATTTATTAAAGAGATCGAAGAAAATGGAAAACTTCCTTTTCTAGACTGTTTGGTAAGCCGCGACAACAACGAACTACGAACGACAGTGTACAGAAAACCGACGCATACTAACAGATTACTTGACGAATCATCCTACAACCCGACTTCACACAAAGCCACGACTATAAAGACTTTGACGAGACGAGCGCAACTAGTTTGCGACACACCGGACAGCTTATGTGACGAAAACAGACACCTTGAACGTGTTTTTCACAAAAAACAACTACAACGCTGACTTTATTGGACGAAACATTTACCGACCTACTGAAGCTGACCCTACGAAGAGGAACCCTACACCTGTTACTACAGTGACTATACCTTACATTAAGGGCACTTCTGAGACCATGTCACGGATCCTACAGCCCTACAACATCCGTGTAGCTCACAAAGAGAAATCGTCGTTACTAAAGCTTGCAGAATAATTAATGAAAACCGTAGAGCACGCTAATTTCATATATATGAATTTAAGCTAACGCTTAAGCATTTTCACACATCGTGATGGACGCGTCCCAAAGTCTGTCAACATTCTAGAGACATTTAATGCGTATCAGTACAGAATTTATGAGTTAGATTTCTGCTCCTACAATTTCCATATCTTTTGATTTTCACCATATGGTAAAGGGAGGTTAATGTGTATCGTTTCATGTCCAAATATACTTGCGTTCGACAAAACGCAGTTCTAATCGTGTGATGCAGAAAAATTCGAGATCTATAAATCTGGAGACACCAATTTGGGCCTCCAAAAAATTCTTCAGGGGCGAATGACGTCATGTCCATGTTTGTCCGTGTGCTTTCTTTCGAGTGTTGCGCAATATTGCGGACTTTTGAGTGTCCAGGAAGCTTATTGTGGACTGTAACAGATACTGAAGTTGTTTATTTAAAGTTCGAAGTCTGTGTTAATGGCATTTAAAAACCTTGTAGACATGTCTTCACGAAATGTGTACGACTTTTCGAGGCAGCTTATTGAAGACTGTAGCGGATAAGTTGTTTGTTTAAAGTTCAACGTCAGTGTTAATGGCATTTAAAAACCTTGCATACGTGTCGTCTCGAAATGTGTGCAACTTTTCATGCGAACAGAAAGCTGTAGTTTGGCTGAAGCGGACTAAGCATTACGGACTTACATTACGGCATAAAACCTGCGCAGACTCGTATAAAATTCAGACTGCGGACTAAATGCGGCCTCCCGATTGCAGTCCATGTTTTTTACTGACCAGTCGTAACTAATATTACACAATACATGCATAAACGAGAACAAAACCTCTCTTATGCACGTGCTTTGCGATCAATTCATTTGTTTTTGCCCCTGCTGAGGGGAGACCAATTTCACGCCTACCTAACAGCTCAGGCACAAAATGCTTTCTCTAGAATTTTTTTTTTTTAACATACCAAGACTGCTTTGCGATCAATTCATTTGTTTTCGCCCCAACAGCACAGGCACGAAATGCTGTCCCTAGAATTTTTTTTTTTTTTTTAACATACCAAGCCTACCAAAACTGGAACACACTCTTTTATCTACGATCACTACTAGTTTAGATCACTATGTGCTTTTTTGCCACAATCTGTTGTCGCACCTCGCTATCGATGCGTCGTCATGCATGAAGTTGTAGATGAATCACCGCGTAAAAAGTGTTCCTATCGACAGAGTGTGCCGCAGCATTACTATTTTTTAGATACCCTAGTTCAATTTTTCTTCAATAAGTTTTTGTTTGTTAAAGCACAGCTTGACGGTGTCTTGTTGTTATTCTTCATCATCGGTTTGCGAGCTTCGTTCTTCGTTCCTGTGAGCTTCATTTTAGTCTAATCCTCTTTAGATTATCTCTCTTGGTAGAAGTGTTTGTGTCCTCTACGGTCACCTCACTGTTCGTGGTTCAAGGTTATTTGCCATCGCCAAGCATGTTTTTAAGCAGGAATAGCCCCCAGAGCAGAGAAACTGCCATCTTCACTTCGTCCCAGGCTCCATCCCAGGCTCCCAGGTCTCTATATTGACCAACTACTGCCCGGTTGTCGACCGACTATCGACCGACTGTTGACCGATAGATCGACCGACATATTGGTCGAGACTACCTACAGTAAACACGATCCGAGTTATATACATAAAGCTTTTTTTATGTTGCACTTTAAGGCCATGCTTCAAGACACTGTGCATTGCTTGATACATCCTTGTCCAATACTGTCGCACAGATACAACCCGTCAATGGCTTGACAGGACTCGGACGACTCATACGACTCGTTCTACTCGTACAGGTCGTGAAACCATGGTTCATGAGTCGCACAGTTCGTGGAAAAATGGTGACCTGCATATCATTAGTAAGACAGCTCTTCTACCTCGACAGTACAAGGTCGTATGGATTGATAAACAATGGTTTACGAGTCGTACAGGTCGTGGAACAATGGTAACCTGCATATCATTGGTACGACAGCTCTTCTACCTCGACAGTAGGAGGTCGTCCGGGTTGAGAAACAATGGTTTACGAGTCGTACAGTTGGTGAACTGCATACATAATGACAAACTAAGGACAATTTATGTTCCTCGTTCCAAAAACGTGAATACCCCCAAAGCGCAAAAATAACATTTTTCGTTCTCAAAGCGTGAGAGCCTAACAGCACTAAATACAATGTATGCTCATCTAAGTCCTAAAGCGGGAGAGTCCAAAAGCGCTAATTAGAATATATATTCTTTGTTCTAAACGTGAATGCCCAAAAGCGCAAAACACGATGAATATTCTTCGTTCTCAAAGCGTAAGAGCCCAATAGCGCTATCTACAGTGTAAGCGCTATTTAGAATGTATATTCCTCATTCTATTTCTGTTTTGCTGTTCTCGTTTTTAAGTGCATGTCGGGATGTGCTCCAGAGTATTTGACATCTAAGCTCGTCAGAAGATCTGCCGTTTCGACAAGGTTAACCAGGAACTCTGTGAGTGACCTCTCTGTGGAATGAGTTGCAGCCTGCACTCAAACTTAGCGCATCCGTGACGGATTTCAAGTACCTACTCAGGCAAAAGTTGTTTTATTTAATTTTATTCAACCTTTGTATTCTGGGAGTTTACCACTGTAGTTGAACAAGAGAATATGATCTGCGAGAACACATCCCCTATACTATGTACTTACTGACTGCGTGGGAGGGCCGGACGGGAAAACATTTGGCTGGTTTTTAAGTGCATGTCGGGATGTGCTCCAGAGTATTTGACATCTAAACTTTTAAGAAGATCCGCCGTCTCGACAAGGTTAACCAGGAACTCTCTGTGAGCGATCTCCCTGTGGAATGAGTTGCAGCCTGCGCTCAAACTTAGCCCATCCGTGACGGATTTCAAGTACCTACCCGGGCGAAAATTGTTTCATTTAATTTTATTCAACCTTGTATTCTGGGAGTTTACCACTGTAGTTGAACAAGAGAATATGATCTGTGAGAACACATCCCCTATACTATGTACTTATTGACTGCATAGGAGGGCCGGACAGGAAAATATTTGGCTCGAGGTCAGGACATAAAGACCGAGCACAGTCAATAAGCATTTTATAATATGACCTAAAAATTTTGAAAATTCTGTTTGAACCTAGGAAGAACGCAATTACATAACATCAGACGGCTGCGCGTGGAACAACCACAATTAACCCATTGACTCCTGTGCCGGCTGTAACCGGCCGTGACAAGCCTTAGCCTTTCTTCCACTTCTGACGTCATCACCTTTGACCAAAATTGGCATCATCTATGCTAAACTTCAGTAGGAGGAAAAGATCTTTCCAATGATACACAGATCAGAGTGATCGGCCCAGTGGAGCCCGAGATATGCACAAAAATGCTGAAAAAGTTGAGTGAAAAACTCAGAGCAAAATTTCCTGCCAGTACACGTGGCTACTCCATGGTAAAAATTGCCCGTCACGATGACGCTTTCTCAGAAGTTTTTGAACTGGAAGCAAGCCCAGTAGAAGGTCAATCACTACAGCAAAAAGAAAAGAACAGAAGATAAAGGAAAGGCGAAAAAAAAAATTAAAAAATCGAAAAGCCTAAAGACGTAGGTCACTTTCTCGTCCAAAAACCCAAAATTTTGATTTCTGCGCATGCCCGAGCCAAAATGTCGTAAAACGCGATGCTAATGGAAAGAAAGGCAAGCTTTCATGTTGCAAATGCCTTTTGAGTAGATGAGAACTAATTTGGCCTATATCCAGCCTGAAAATCTCCAAAATGTCCAAAAAATGCGTGTTTTTTTTTTTTTGCAAAAAGCTCCAGGAGTCAATGGGTTAAGATTTTACAATAAAAACTTGTCATTTATTTCTTCGTGTCGAACAAGAAACTCATAATTCATCGAAAAACACGACTATTTTTCTCATTTTTGTTTTTCAATGTAAGTCCTCAATTATCTTTCATGCTAACGGGATTGGCCAGCCTGTTTAAAAAACCAACAGAAAGTTGACATAAAGCTGTCAAAAATATGTCAAAACCATCAAACACTTGGCGAGTGGCAAAAGTTCGCTTCACGCTTCACTGAAATTGTTCACAAATCGTCTTCGTCTGAAGACTCAAGAAAATGTCAGCGTCGTTTCAAGCGTTTTGTCGACCTCTTGGATTCTCTTGAACAAGGGAGAACCAGCAACTTAATATTAATGACACCGATGTTGGCTCAAGCAAACAGTGTCTGGGTTTGCTGACTTTGCTGGCTTTGCTGTGTAGTGGAAATTACACCATTATACACAAGCGAGTTTTATTATCTGGATGAACTGTACGGTAATGAACTTGTGTTCATACTCAGTTTTGTCTCTTCAAACAACACTGATGTACAAACTCAAGAGCAATTTACACTACTGTACACAAGGTAAGTTTGTGATTTCTCTGGTTTAACCAACTCCCAGAAACTCTGGAAACTCGAAGAAAACATTCATGTCGTACTTTGTTTTTTTCATGTTTTTTTCTTGCTTTTGACCTACGAACAATTCTTTGATGCTTTCCACTGAAAGAAGTTTCGCCTCCATACTGTTTGCTTATTCCAAAGGTTAATTATCGGACAGTTCATCCGGAAAGGTTGCATTCTTGATTGCCTGTTTGCTTGTTGTTGGCTTCTGAGAAAGTTGTGAACTTCATTTGCAAAGAGTGTTGACTTTCTTTCTGTGCTTTCGGACTGAATTGACGACTGAAGTAGTTCTGCATCGGACAGTTCGCCTGGATAGTAAAATTCGCTCTCAGAATGTTCATTTTTATCACTCATTTTGAAGAGAACAAAATTTTGCAGCGACAAAATTGTTTTTGTCATTGACTCACATCGATTTTGCCGTACGCCTTTCTAATAGGGCCGTACGCCTTTCTAGTAGGGTCGTACGCGTTTTTCCAACCCTATCACTTCGACGCGTACGGCCCTCATACGGGACCTTTTCTCTTATGGTTTTCCAAGGAGATTGCACGCGGGGCCGTACGGGTCATATGATAAATGGGCTTATTCCGATGATAATCATTTCAATCTAATTTTAGCGCGTGGTCAAGCTGCGAGGCTATTTTAGGAAAATCACAATACCTTCGCGGGTGCCCTTCAGAAAAAAATTCGTACCAGTGTTGTTTTAAAGGAAACTACCACATACTATTAAACAATTAGATTATGAGCTAAAGATTTCTATCGCGTGACAGTTGACGAGGGCGGAGCCCGAGTCAACTATCACGCATAGAAATCGTGAGCGAATAACCCAATTGTTTTAGTATAAATCTACCAGTCGTTCGAAACTTTATCCTCTTCACAGACACTTCGAAAACGCCAAGAAGGGCCGTCATTTTGTTTACAAGGGCACGCTGCTACGCTACTCACTATCTATCACAGAATAACAGTGTTTGAGCCAGAAAATTTTACTTGAGGGCCAAAGTGGCCCCTGAAGATCTTTTTTAGGGGCCAATTTTTTAGGAAAGGGGCCAATAAACTGAAAGCTACAGAAGGAAGACATGCATCAGGGTACCAAGGAAAATAAAGCAGTTTATTAGGATCTATGATAAAATTTAATAGTACGTGCTTTTTGAAGGGTTTCTACTCAATAAAGTTTCTTTTGAATCAGATACTAGTATGGAGGATCCGTGCATTACAAGAGAACAATCCGTAGGCCTACATGACGTAGTCAATGATCAAGGGTTTGCAATGCATTATAGGGCGATTTCAAACTCGGTCAGCCATTTGGAAGTTTTCCGATATGAGAGAATCAATACAGCAAAGCAAAAGTACAGATTGACTTCGTTTCTTATGTTGAATGTTTTAGAAACAAAGATCTTTCAATATGATTTTAAAGGAGGACATAAAGTGTGTCAAAATAACCGTTGTTGATCATCAACACAGAGAAATGTGGTCGCCATTATGCCGTACTATGACGACTAAACCAGAATGTTTGGTCGCCAAGGATGAAATGCTTGTTGCATTGGCGACCGTATCGATCACAATTTCCAGCACTGGGATGGCTTTTAAATTATTATGCCTGTGTTAAGCCTGCAGTCTTGTAAAAGGAAAGGACCAAATTGGCCCTTTTTTCGTTTTTCTGGGGGCCATCTCTAATTGTAACGCGGGATTCCCGCAATGGCGCGCTCTGGCGGAAACACTGCAGAATAGATAGTGAGTAGCGTAGCCAATCAGAGAACGGCAAACTGTAGAAATCGGAAAAAAATATCTATTGTTGTTTTGGCCATGCCTTTGTTGAGAAGAAAGAAGCTGGAAAACGTAAAACGACCGACTGTCATTCGGCCGAATTAATCGGGTATCAAACGCAAGCAGTAATGTTTAAGAACTGCAAAGTGTTAATCAGCTAACATCAATCCCTCAAAGAGTGTCGGGGTGTTCTTGTATTCTTATATGTTATCTTTTTATAGACCGGTAAAGTTATAGCATCAAATAATTTGCCGACCCTGCTGCGTTCGCGCCTGTCACAAGAGAAATATCTATGACAAAAATTCCCGACATGCTTTTGTTCCTCGATGCTTAAGGAATGTTCTGGCCCAGTTTCATGATAATCTACCAACCTTACATACCCTATTAAATCGTTTAAAAGAGATGGTATTCTCGCGAAAAAAATATTGCGAGTTATAACTGTTTGAAGTTCCGTTCCCAATATTGTACCTACTTTGCACTAAAAATATGGTTTTTGACATTTCTTTGGCAAAGTTTTGTTTCACTTGGTGCAGTTGCCCAGCAGCTAACATGCAAACAGGTTTCATTGTTATGGTGTTCCCACAACAATGAAAGTTCTCTCATGCAGGTAACGTTTTCTTTCTGTAAGTAATTGGAAACCCCAATAGACCATGTTCATATTCTCGGCCTTGGACTGGAACTAGCTTGCAACCGAGGCCAATGTAGGGAATCTTTTCATATGTAAATTACATTTTTCTCATTGTAATGATATTCCCCCGCATGAGCCTCCATTGCAAGCTAGTTCCAGTCCAATACCGAGAATATGAATATGGGCTATTCTCTATTTTCCAGTTCCCCATAATTCACTCTGTTTGTCCCCCTAATTTTTCGATAACTATTATTGTGAAATGCTCTTGGGAAGTCTGCATATTCCCAAGAGCTGTTCACGAAAATAGTTTATGCAAAATTAGGGGTTAAAACAGGGTGAATTATGGGGAATTAAAAAATATTGAATATGACTGCCATGCAAATGGTCTATTAAATGAGACGTTCTTGAAATATTGACCTGCTTTTCTTCCTTTTTAGATGCTGCTTACCCAGCTTATCTAATTGGTACTATCCGCAAACTCTACAAAGCCCACAGGGGATGGCTTTCACCCTTTCCCTGGCGTGAAGAGTTTCATGTTCTCCTTGATGATATTACTACTAGACTGAGAATATCCTGCTTGAAAACAGAGAGACGAATGGGGAGGAAGGAAATCGAAATGTCTTCTATCTTTAAAGTACACGAAGGTTGTACTCAGCGGCCAAGAAGAGTGCTTGTTCAAGGAAGGCCTGGATTTGGAAAGACAACCTTCTGCCGAAAGTTGTGCTATGATTGGGCTAAGGTGCAACAAGCAGATGTTGGTTTGCCAAAATGTGAATTGGTGTTGTTACTCAAGTGCCATGACATCAACTGTGATCTTTGGGAAGCCATTGATGATCAACTTCTACCTCGTAATATTGGTACAGAAGAGCGGGAGCAGTTCTTTCAGTATATCCGCAACAATCAATCGAAAGTTTTGTTGGTACTTGATGGACTAGATGAGGTACCTTCCGACAACACGCCTGTGTTTTCTGAGATCATTCAAGGCAGAGAGCTTCCAAACTGTAATATTCTTGCTACATCACGAGAGATGGATGGAAAAAAGGTGAAGAATTCCTTTGGTACTTTGCTGGAGATCCAAGGGTTCGCTGAAGAAGATGTCAGGATCTTTATTTCAAGTCACTTTAAACGCATAAGACCGTGTCTGGTTCAACAGCTTCTCCACAAGGCAAAGCGTAATCACAAATTGAAAGACATGATGGTAAATCCCCTCACAACTTCACTTCTTTGCCTTCTTTGTGAAGACTTAAAGGATCATTTACCAGAAAGTAATACACAGCTGTACCGGGAAGCAATAAGTTCGGTCTTGAGAGGATATCCTAAGAAGGAAGGAGTAGTCACCACCAACGAGCATTTTACTGAGATTGACAACTCAGAGTTGTTGCAGCTTGGGTCATTAGCTTTTTGTTCATTGGTTGAGAAGAAGATTTACCTTGAAGAAAATGAGCTTACAATTAACTTGTCTAAATTAAGATTTCTGTCCACAGAGAGCACTAGCCACGCCAAGAATTCTAGGTATTTCTTTGCCCACAAGAGTTTTCAAGAATTTCTTGCAGCCGTTTATCTGAGTCATCAATTGATGTGCGGAAAAATGGATCCGGAAGTTGTGGTGATGCAACATTGTCAGGAGCTAAAGGGGGTTCTTCCCTTCACGACTGGCCTGATATGGAAAGAAGACACAGCCTTATGCCTCATAAAGAGTTTAACCTCCCAAATCAATCGTGTGAATATTGATAAAGGCAAGGAGCTATTCCATTGTGAAGATTATTTCCGTGTTGCCTTGGATTGCATTGGAGAATGTGGGCAAGAAAATCTTCGCAGAAAATCAGCCCGTTTCCTTGGATCTCGTCTTACAATTGAAGAAGTGGCTTTTCGTGATGGTACTTCGGGTGACACACTTGTAGAGTTACTGAAAGCTAATGAATCTCTGAAGAAGCTCAAACTTTGTAAGAGTAGGATTCGTGGTGATTGGAACAACATCTCCTTGTTCCTGGCAGAATTTCTTCAAGTTAGTAGAACTCTGACAGAGTTGGAATTGTCTGGTTTTGGAGGAGGAGATGCATGGAAACTTCTTTTTGAGGCCCTCAAAACAAATACCACTTTACACAGATTGCAATTGTGTGGGAGTGTTATTGACACTGCTGATGCATGTTCGCTTGCCGTGTCTCTAAATGTCAACAGTTCTCTGACAACACTAGACTTGTCTGACAATGAAATCGGATTTTCTGGTGTTGGTGTTCTTGCAGAAGCCCTTAAAGTTAACATTTCCCTCGCAAAGTTGAATTTGTCTGGCAATAACATTGGTGATCTTGCTGCTGTGGCCCTTTCCGAGTCGTTGAAGTCAAATACCACTTTAACGAGTTTATACCTAAGCAGAAATGGCATTGGTGAGTACGGTGTCCGTTCACTTGTAGAGGTGCTGACAGTTAATGCTTCTCTGATGATACTGGACTTGTCTGAGAATGAAATTGGTGATGCTGGTGCAGTGGCACTTGCACAAGCTCTGAAAATTAACACTGCCCTTGCAGTTTTGATCTTGTCTAAAAATGGCCTTGGAGATGTAGCTGCCCTTGCTCTTGCTGAGGCACTGAAAACCAATGCTTCTCTGACCACACTGGGATTGTTGGAGAACAAAATAAGTGGTTTTGGTGCAAAGTTCCTTGGAGAAGCTCTCGTAGTAAACTCTAAGCTTTCAACTTTGGACTTGTCTTCAAACTGTATTGACGATACAGGTGCCAGTTTTCTTGCTGAGGCACTGAAACATAGAGAATAAAAGTGAGATTAAATGAGACTGACAGGTAAGTTCATAAGAGAGAGTTTTTGCTTAGCAATTATCAAGCCTGACTGTTTGGTGAATACTGTAAATAGTGTAAATTGATTCTGCCCCATGAAAACTGTATACTTACTGTGCGACTACTGTAACCAAGGCCGCCTGATAAAATTTTCTACAAATTTAACGTATAAAGATCGTGGAGGTTAACAATAGTTTTCGAACAAATTATTGACGTAATCAAGCTGTATATTACGAAGGCAACAGATTTTGGTCATTTTGATTAGTAACTATTTTAAAACTTTTAAAATGCTAGCGGTCAATTTGCAAAGAATTTGCTTAAGTGTCACACTGTAAGGCTTTTTGACAGAAAATAGTTTATAGCATTAAGAAAACTGCTCTGAAACCTTGTTTACCGTGTTAAAGCAATACAGTAAAAACTCACGTATAAGAACCTAGATTTTTTCCAAGTTAGCTTAAATAGGTTCATATCTAAATGGTATGACAGGTTCTTATGTAGAGGGGGTCTAATGAGAATCTCAACCCTGCAGGGTCTTAAATCCGGGTTTTTATACGCGAGTTTTTACTGTAGTTTAAATAATCTTGGCCCTCATTCAATGATGAAGCAGTATAGAACACCTAACTAATGTGGGCGGATTTCTGTTTCACTTTCAAACGTTGATACCTTGGATAGTATTCAAGAATTGTTTAACAAATTTCTGGCGGACGTTTCTCGTGGAGCTTGTAGGCAGTTATGTCTTAGGAGGGATGTTTACCTAAATTTTGAATTCCCCTGTCAGATTTATCGTTTTGAGTAATCTTTAAAGGTTGTTGTAGTGGATTTGCTATTTCACTTCATATTTACATTCTTTCGTTGGTTTTTTAAATTTGGAGTCAATTACAAAAAAAGTGACGTCCTCTTTGATAAGTTGCTTCTGGAATTCTCGTCTTGTTACATGCCCTGGACCGCCGACAGAAGGGTTTTACACTGGTCGCAGGATTAAAATCATCTTTAATAGTAGTAGTAGTGTGTTTTTGCATAGTACAATATGATCACGTTTTTCAGAGATTTCCCGCACTACAGCATTACTACTGGAGAGTGGCCTTTAAAAAGTGAAGTGAAAAAATCGGAAAACCAGAAAAACGGTTAATGATAATGAAACAAAGTAAAAAAATAAACCGATTGTTGCAATAATTAGCTTCAATTAAAGTTAAAGGAAAAGTGAGCCTTAATGTAGGAGAAACTTGTAAATGTGGACTTGATTGAATAATAAATTGTTGCTCTCAATCCGTTTATTTTCAAGTGATAAGTGAGGCAGGAAGAGAGTGAGCTCTTTCTTACTGATAAGGGATTGGCACAATATGCTCCTAAAATCGCGCATTTTGCTTTTTGACCTCGCGTCCCAAAATGAGTTATTATGCTCCTAATAGGCCACGTTCGATATATCAATATTTTAACTTGGCACCGAGGCTTTCGAGTAAAAATTGTAAATTTTTTGAGTTTCTTTTGTCCCTCCATTCCCAAAAGAGACTTGGATACAAAGAAAACAACATCAAATATAGAAGTTTGTCCTGAAAGCCTCGGAGCCATGTTAGAATATTCATATATCGAACGTGACCTGTTATGCCCGACTGCTGCTGGATCAATACTACCACAGTTTATCAAGTGGTGCTGCAATATAGGTATCACATACATGCCCACCAACATGGCGGCCGTAAAATGGCAGAAACGTTTGTCATTGTAGGGCTGAACCCAGGCCCGCGGGAAAAGTCCAGGATAACTTGAATGTGCATGCTTGAAACGCCACCCTTTTCCCCTAAATCGGGGGGAAGGCCATATATGGCAGAACTGTTAAAAGCGCGTGCGCCTAGTGGCCATCTAATAATCAGAAGTAGGAACACCAGAACAACGTCCAAAAAAGTTTGAGCTAGCCTTTGGCTGCTTAAAACGAACCACCAAAAATTAACCGTTAGCCGCTATCCGCAGAGCGCGTAATTCACGATTAACAACTAGTTAATTTGTATTTTCTTGCCGAGATAAAATCACGGGCAAATCACGCAATCCGCTATGGTAAGCAGTTGACAGTACATTTATTTGTCGTCGGGTAGTCGTGTGTGGTTAGTGTCTCGGACCATTCTGGCGCTCCTGGTCTTAGTACAGATTCATGAAAAATACACTTGGACGCAATTTGTGACAAAAGCTCTGACATTTAACTCGATCGCGTAGTTGAACATGTTGAATTCGTCGTTTGAAAGGCGCGCGCGTCAACAACACACTGATTGGTTCGTTCTCAGCATGCGCATGCAAGTTATCCTGGACTTTTTCCCACGCGCCTGAGTTCAGCCCCTATATTTTGCCAGGGAGGGAGAGTTCAGGGACCGGACTAGTCCACATCCCTGCCCACTCCCGGTTTGTATTTACTTTGGTAGTCAGCTTGGACTTGTCCCCTTGCAGAATGTGAATGAGGGAAAACTTGATTTACATAATCTTAGCAGTGTGGCCAAAATCGCATATGCTGCCAAAATTTTCTTTGATATATTTTTTAAAAAAACTTAGTTGTAATTATTTGACAGCTTTTGGGAAGAACAGAAGTGCAACGTTGTGCAATTTTTTGATCAAAGTCACCGTGGGTAAATAAATTTTCTATCTATCTATCTATCTATCTACTCACCATCACTATCCATCATTCACCATCACTACCCATCATCATTTACCATCACTAGACATCATTCACTATCGCAACACCCCCCCCCCCCAAAAAGAAAACAAAAAAACAAAACAAAAAAAAACCCAGGAAATTTAAATTTCTTTTCTTGAAGCGATTGCAGGACTACGTTTTCCATCGTTAGGAGTTCCTTCAGTTTTTAGAAAGGATATGGAACCCTTAACCGTTTCCGAACCACACCGTTTCATTTTCTTTTTATTTTGTACACAATGTGTTTTCAAATTCTGTACAGATATTTACACGATGCCATTTCTAAGAAGCTAGTGATTTTCATTCGAACAAATTACATTGTACACGTCTCTTACAATTCTTGGCGGGCCGGTTAAAAAAAAATTCCACTATCATAATCTACTATCTATTTTCTCTTTAAATCTCTTTAGTTCCTTGGCAATATTCTTGTCGCGTCCTAATTTTGCAGCTCCAACTTGTGTAGGCTCGTTTGGTATATCCCTTTCTTTTGTTCCGCCTTCCGTTCGGGATCCGAAGAGTTCCTGAGCGGTGGCAGTCGGCCTCAACGAAGCCACCCGAACTTCGTTGTATTTTGTTTGGACCTATGAACAGCAAATGAGAATAACATTAATT
>Ga0126339_10001969_pt1 | contig 14481 bp, 5 predicted proteins | sample OrbTmetagenome_2_FD_92532 | JGI IMG/M metagenome (GOLD analysis project Ga0126339, IMG submission 92532) | Coral microbial communities from Petempiche,Puerto Morelos, Mexico - Orbicella T R C metagenome | ecosystem: Host-associated > Invertebrates > Cnidaria > Coral | place: Petempiche,Puerto... | reverse complement strand
AGCCCTGTTTCCATTCTGAGAACCTCTACACTCACTCCCGAAACTGTGTAGTGTTTTTGTGCGTAGCTTTCTTTTTCTTGCATGCCCTGAAGTTCCTCCCTGGCTTGATTTAATTCTGCCTCCCGTATTATCTCATTTGTTGTCTTGTTGCAACTTTCTTGTTTGGTGTCGTTATCAGTAGACTGCTGCTCAGATCCTCTGATTGCCTCAGCCACCATTTCTTGCACAGTCTTCTTTTTAGCTGTTACTTTTTTCTTTTTCTTTGGTGCCTTCACTAGGAAATATCTTATCTCGATTTCTTTCGTAAATTGTGGGCCCATTTAATTTATTTCCATCCATAAAATGACAACTGCACACTCTGGAATGCTTGTTTGGTTCTCTGTCTTTCCTCCTATTTCAAAGAAACAGATAACAGAACTTAATCCTAAACACTTGGAAAGATTTCAATAGCTCAAAATTCGTTTCAAAATTTCAACTAACTCTGAAGTCCAAAAGCTCTTTTAAATAGATTAAGTATTCCGAGTCGGTGGAAATCGCAAAAAAATTTATGAAGTTCTTTTGAGCAAAACGATAACTATAAGTGCCGTTACAAACCTTATCAGACAGATCCATCTTTTGTGTTCGTCTTTTTCCTTTTTATCACTTGGAAATGCAAAGAACTTGCAATTGTGGTTTTCTGATGAATTGTTGCACGTCGGTGCAAAGCAGTACACCATTGTGTCCGTTCCGATAAATTTCTTCGGACAAAAAGCGATAATTTTCAAATAGTACTTGACCTTTTGACCATCTGTTCTTCTTCGTGGCCTCTTTTGTAATATAACACAGGTTAATAAGCGTTTTGACCTGAAGACAAAGCGGACACAAGCACTACGTGACCCACGCGGAAGAGATTATCCGAGGTGTTTAGAACTGAATTTTTTAGCGCCATGGCAATGTGACGTCACACTTTAGAACTCTATAGAAGCCAAGTAAAACATTTAATCTATCAAATTTGACCTACAACTGTATTGATCAACATCAAAACCTGTAGATGAAGTGGACGACTGGTTAAAATTCTGGCTTAACTCCTAGTTCAATATTAATTTACATGTAATTCCTAGCAATTGTCCGATTGCCATGTTATTGTTTCAGAATTTGTATCATGTAGAGGCAAAATGGAAAGCAGCACAGAATACAAAGGGAATATTCCATTTGTAAAGAGAGACAAGTAACCTGAAATGTCAGTCAACACCAGCCCTCAAGCTAATTCCTGTGCGAGAGATGCCTGAAGTCTAACCATTACATTTCTGTTATATTTCTGTCCAGTTACATAACTTTCTAATTTACGACAATTTTTCATAAACTCATATTTTCAAACAGACACCTTACATTTTTGCATTATATTTATGTGACTGACGTTACGGGCTGAAACAAAAAAAGTTGTAAATATGATGTAATGGCCAATTCTACTAGATTTTTAAAACTATTAAAAGTCGATCACGTGAAGGGTAACTCAAGTAACATAGAAGCCTGTGTGTGCGCCTTTAAAGTCTTCAATCTCATTCACAGGGGATAAGCCCTGGGAACGACTGATTATAACTGATTTTTACACACAAACCCTCTAACTCTGCAGCATGATAAGTTTTAAAATTGCTCAAACTGCATAGCAAAAAGCTACACCTTTTAGAAAAGTTAAGAATTTTAAATCCAAGAGCGAACTTGTTAATCCAATAATTATGTTTATGCCTAATAATTATCAATATCGCTTATGAACAGGCCTTTTGCAACAGTTGGTCATGTGACCAATAATTACTGAACTTTAAGCTCCATGCCAGCTGAATGAAATTCAAAAGTGGAAATAGCAATAAATGTTCATTATGCATTACCAATGACTAAATCAGTGTGTTCGTGAAAAGCATGTCACCAACTGCTGGCAAAAGTCCTATGTCTCAAATGGAAAAGACACCACAGAGGAAAGGGAAGTCATGGTTAATAGTGTCTCCATTTCTTTTCACCCTATAATTCCCAGGCTATAGAATAACTACCAAATTCACTTACCAAAAAAAAGGTATGAAAATATTTTAGGGAATTTTGCAAGCTTATATCTACTGGTTGCGCTGTTTCACTTTGACTTATTAACTATTAGTACACGTACCAACCAATACAGAGGAAAATTCTAGAAATGAAAAATGTTTGAGTACTGTAGCATAACATTTTTGTTGATGTTCAAACATTATTTAAGATCACACAATAAACATTAAGCTTAATGTGGAGTTAACAATGTTTGCTTGTTGAATTTTGTATACAGTTTGTATCGAGTGTGTGTGATTATTATTGAAAGAAGTTAACAACCTTGACTTAACAGCTATCAGCTAGCTCACCTCGATAATTTCCTCCCATATTTTCCTAGTTCCTCTTTGCTTTCTTTTGGCAATTATAATTGGCGGTTTACAAATGACAAATTAAACCAGAGGAAGAAAGATGATGACATCAGGAGAAGTAAAGCATCCATTTTAAATTAAGCTTTATCTGAGCTGATATGAAAATGTCAGTATCTGGATCTTGCAATACTAAACAGGTGAAAATGCAACAGTGCTGCGCATGTCCCGTACCCGGTCTCTCGACTCCTCATGCAGAATATCATTAATAAACCGTTTGGGATGAGTTTTTTCCAAACTAAGCAAACCAACCAAACGAGATGGCGCTTAATTGTTTTCGGCTGATGAGAGACTCCGAAAATTTACCAAATGTTAAGGAAATTGCTGTTGTTCCGTTCCAAACGGAGAAAGAGGACTACCTCTAGGGGTAGTCTACGGGTACTTTCCATTATGACAAAGATTCCTGAAATTTCGGTCGGAATTGAAATGGAAAGGTCCGTTTCAGTTTCTTCCGAACGGAATATTCAGGACCACCTCTGGAGGTGGTCCACTTATTTTGCCGTTCCATTTTCGACCAACCGGTTCATTGGTTGTGTCCTGGTGTACCAGTACACAGAGGGAATATCCATTGTACACCTTTCTTTAGGAACCCTTGTTTAGCTGTTGAACATTGTTGGGTCTTTTGTATCGGTTCTTGTGAACCGGCACACAAGGACAGAACCAAATATCTGTTTGGCAAATGGTAAGCACCCTCTGTTTCTCATGGTCATGTGGTCAGCCTCCACAACATTTTAAGACGAGTAGCACTGGGGAAAAGAAGGACTGCTCCTGTTTTTTTTTTATTGTCATATTTTTTTATAATTGATTAATAATTAATCATTAAAAAATAGTAAATTTATTATTAATTATTGTTAATTAATAATCAATAGTTAATTGACAATTTTTCAATGATATACTTTTTATTAAATAAATTAACTATTAATTATTAGCTATTAATTGAATTTTCTAAACGAGTCTCGTTTTCTGAGAAACGAGACTCGATTTTCGCTCACTGAAACGAGTCTCAGTTTTAACAAACGAGTCTCGATCGTAGTGGTATCCCATCGAGTCTCATTTCTAAATCGAGTCTTGTTTATAAATCGAGTGGTTTCCCAGAAATCTTGAGAGATCCAAACGAACTTGGCAGCACTTACGTCACACCAGCGTCAAACAGCAAAAATTCCTTTGGTCACTTCGACTGGTATCACTCGCACTCGAGTGGCATCACGGCTGAAAAACGTATTCGTTTGCACCCGCGTTCGAGCGGTAAAAAATCTATCCTCAATCGCTCTCGACTGGTATCACTCGCACTGGAGTGGCATCCCACTCACATTGAGGGGTAGCAAATTATTTAAAACACGGTAATTGAGTTGAACTTCTTTGCACTCGCGCTCAGAGGCAATTTCCCTTCCTCAGCCACACTCGACTGGCATCACTCGCTCTTGAGTAGCATTTTACTCACATTAAGGGTGGCAAAATTTCCTTTAGTGGCGAAACACTTTTGAATGGGCGTGCAAGCATAACACGCGCTCGACAGGCTTTCACTAAAGACATACAAAACAAAACTTCAAAAGCACTAGAAAATACGGAGAGGTAGAAGACTAAGCGAGCATGAAAAGACAAAACCGAAGCTTACCTGGAGCGGAGGCTCAGGAAGTCCAGGGTTTTGGTTACCAGCGGCAAGAGCAACTTGAAGATCTTGTGGAGCAGGCGAAACAGGAAGAGGAGCTTGAGGGGCTGCTTGAATATTTGCTAGGACTTCTTGCACCCTGACTTGCAACGGGCGTTGAACTGGCGGAGGTTCGGTCATGACGCGGTGTTAGAGATAAACAACTTTACTAACAAACAAGTAATGTCGTAGGATAAAATGTGCACAAAGGAGGGAAACATGTTAATATATACAGCGCAGAGGATTGTGGGATATCTATTGTTATTATGATATTTATTATTATTTCCGGTACTTAGAATAGTTCAATTTCTCTGTTCTACTTGCTACAGCAGGGGATAAGAAATATTTGCCACTAATTTTTAACTTACTTTTGACAGACACTGCATGTCTTCAGTATTGCAATGACTGTACATACCTTTTTCCTCTTGCTTGGCTTTTTATATTTAGCCATGGAGGAAAATTTCTCATCAACGTTTCGGCAACTGGTGCACCACCGCGTTCCGGGTCAATACGAAGGCATGCTTTTCCCCACTTTATCGAAGACTTGAAATAGCCTTGCTGGTATAGGAGTGGGGCTCATCGCTCTGGAATGGCTAGGCAAAGGGCGCAAGCAAATATTGTTCCTGGTCCTCAACATATGCCAGTGATGTTCGCAGACGAAATTTCCACGCTCGACGTTCTTTACCCTGGCCATTTCTGCGTTGAGAGAGATCATTCGTCCATGGCAAACATACCTGTTCCTTGTTTTTCCCTTCAAACAACAAATTTTCGCAATTGGCAATTTCCCATCAGAAAATGCGAAAGCTAGTAGTAACGCTGCTACGATAAACACGAACTTCATGCCGACTTCGAACAAGAAATTCAACACTGCTACCACAACCACTTTTGTGTTACAAAAGATATGGGAAAGAAAAACTTTCACAGAAACTGTCTTCAATGTAATGACCTTATCTGGTTTGTGACGACCTTAACCTCCGCAAAAACAAAACATTTGCCGGGAATTTTAAATTGCCGCCATTTTGACGCGGTTTGTTTCTATGGAAATATTATGGTGCCCATTCCTTTTCGCGCGGAAATCACGCAAGTGACTTGGATCATGCGCTGTCCAAACAAACAAAACACCGCCCATCAAACACGAGAACAAAAGAAGTGTTTTAAGTTGTTTTATCGAATGTTTGATGGTCTTCAGATTTTATCAAACACGACTAAACACGATCAAACATGATCAAACATGATCAAACAGCACCAAACAAGGTGGCCAAACGGTAAAATGTTTGGTCACCAAACATTGTTCGGCAAGATTTCCGTATAACCCCATACATTTATTATGCATACAGTTCTTTGTTTAACTAAACAATAGCGAAAAAATAGCGCCCCTTTGAGACTTACTTTTTCGAATTTTCTATCTAAAATACGCAAAAACGGAAAGATTTCTTGGAGAGTAATTTTTCGGGTTTTAGGTCTAAATTACGGAAAACCGAAACGAAATATCATAATTTTGGGCGCATTTACGGTATTTTTAAACTGAGCGCAGGCTTAAAACTGCTTAAAATAATAGCGATTTAGACCTCTGCGCTAGTTTGAAAAAGCTTAAAAATACTGTTTAGGCCTAAGCAAAACTGGCTCCTTGCGGTTAGCTATAATCTGTTGCGCGGGTCTGCGACCATTATATTAATTTTGTAAATGTAAACAAAGTGAAATAAAATTCCTTCCTCAAATTCCGTCCTATGCGATGAAGCTGTGTATTTTGTTTCTTTCCTCCATGAAGTGGCGATCGGATCACGAACAGCGCATACAATGGTGCGAAGAACAATTTACGCACCTTTGTGTACTTCATATAAGTCGGCGATATGCTTGGTAATGTTTCCAAAAGGATCATCTCCATAGTGCTTACGCCTCATCCATTCCTGTAGGTAGCTTTCGAAGAGATCTTTGGATGTTCCTGTACGAGGCATACTTCGTTTGACTCCCCAACATGTATTTTCAATGCGCTGGGTGTGTGCACCTGTGTCTGGGTCTACGAAGTTTAGGCTGTGGTTAACTGTGAGATGACTATAGTCCTCGTCTTTTACGCAATCGTAAGCTTTCCACATGTCGCTTATCACGCGTGTCCCCGGCAATATGTGGGCGCGTGTAATGGGTAAGAGTGTGTCTTCATCCCTTTGCGCTACCGGAACAAGAAAGCAGGCCTTGGTCTCGCGGCAGATGCCGCCAAAGACCCACTGTCCTTCAATGTAGCGACCGCGATTGTACTTCGTTTTGCCAAACTTGGACTAGTCAATTTCAACAGTCGTACCTGGTCCGCCTATTTGCCCCGCATGATGATTCATGATTCTGTTGGCACAAACCTCTTGGCAATAGTTATACCAATCTATCACCGTTTCTGTTGACGTGGATTCGTCACCTAGTGAGGTCTCGTGCTCTGCTTGAGTAGTAGTAAATTTGTGCGCCCAAGCATACGTTAGGGCTAATACTTTTTCAATGGACAGCCTGCTTCCAGAAAACCATGAGTTCTGGCGCACTGATCCCATGCCATTGCATTTTCTTCTCGAACACCATTCGAACCCATCCTACGATGAAGCTCGTCATGTCCACGTCAATGTATTGCTACAATTTTCCCGTGGATACATAATTGACAACGGAGCAGGTTGTGTTCCTTCAACCACTGTATGCACTGATCGTGATCCTCAAGCAAGTTTAGTGAAGACTTTCCAAGTCGAAAAACGGTAAACTGTAAATGGTAACTTCCAAACGTAATTCTTACAAGAAAGTAGATGCGACAGGGAGAAAGAAATAAATCATCCCCCCTTTATATTCACCAGGTAGCTAGTGATAGACATGCAATGCGTGTTTTCGTGCAGCGTAAAACATGCTTTAAACAGATGAATAATTCAATTGTAATGTAAATTTTGGGAATGTGAACGAGTGACGAAAAATAAAAATGATTTTTCGAGTGCTAATTCTCAACTGAACCTCGTAGTGTAGTGGTGTGGAAGAGAGACTGGTAAGCGAGAGGTATGCGAAAGGTAAGTGGTTCGAGACCTGCAGGTACAAGGAGAAAAAAGGGGGAAAAAATGCGCAAGGAGCCCGGATAATATGGAGGAGAAAATGAGGGAAGAATGGAGCTAGTTGAAGAAGAGAATCAGCGAAAAGACAGCGCGCAATGAAATCCTCTTTTATTCATACAGTAAGTAGTAATTATCAATGTATATATTCAATACCCTCGGGAGTTTCTATTGTCTTCAAAAACAATAGAGCGTATACATAATTAATCATTCTGCATGCATAATAAATGTATGGGGTCATACGGAAATCTTTCCCAATGTTCGATGGTGTTTGGTCGCCAAACATTTCCCGTTTGGACAGGCCTTTAAAAGTGAACAGAAACTTGCACGCTGGATTGCTGCATATTTAATTTACGGCGACCTCCACGCGGTTTGTTTGTTTAGTTTACTCGGCTTCGTTCAAATCTATTTTTTGGAGGCGTGTACAGCTACCGCAGAACTGCCGAGAAAAGAACTAAGTGGCCACTAATTTAACACAGTTGAAATTCGATTGTTCCTGTCGTCTTTTTTTGATTGGAAACGTTCATCTCTCTTTCGCTGTGCTGTAATATTTCGTAACGCGGCGAAGAAATTATTTCTTTTCTTGTTTTCAAACTGGTTTTTACTTGTGTCTGTCGCTTTTATTTTCCGTTGTTTTCTCAAATGTTAGCCGTTATTATTCAAGAATGGAAATTTTTTTTATTTTGTCCTCCCAAGCATAACTATGTCCGAAGTCAATAGTTAACTCATTTTGCATGTTCAGTTTCTCGGCTTCTGTTGGGCATTTTGTCGCGCGGCAAAGAAGTAATATAATTTCTTGTTTTCTTATCAGTTTTACACATCAGGTTGAGTTGTTTTTGTTGACATTTTTTAATATGTTGGCCCTTCATTTATTCAACTTTAAATAAGCGATGTCGACTTGAAACCTGATCTTGTGTGTGTGTAGTTACTGCGCGTATGGTTTATTTTTAGCACCCGCGCTCGCTTTGAAATGTTAAGAATAGGGGTCAGTTGCGTGCAATTCATTCGGGCGTAGTCTGCCACACTTACTTTTACACAAGCCACTTATAGAGCGCGGGACAATCTAACAGGTTAAAAAAAAGCTGCATGCTTATGCGTATCATACGCAGGTTGCGCTCGCTTGATTAAAGTACCAACCTGCGATATTCTTTTCTAGATAGACTAATAAAACTTGTCACATACGGTAATAGAAACGGAATTTGTGTGTCATTTTTATTTGGCTTTACATGAAGTGTGACCTAGTCCAATCAATGGCGAATGAATTGAATTCTCCTTTCATCCGTAATCAATCGACGATTAACTCGCCAGATAGAGAGGGAAGGAGAGAGGAAAGGAGACCGTACAATATTCCCTTCACATAAGCTACGAGCCGAAAAAGCGAAAAAGAAAAAAAAAACGGAGTTCTCTCTTTAAGCAGCGCTGGATGTTCACATTACACGAAACCGTGGCATAACGCTGTATTCATCGATCAATTAACTGGTACCATAGTCACGTTAGAAAAATACCGGGCGAATCGTCTTCCAGTTCTGGCGAAAGGGTTTCGGGCGAACTGAATTTCAGGCGAAACGACCGGTTACCCTCGAATAAAGATTTCGAATTTTTGGTCGAGTTATCAAAACTCCTTGTCTATTTTATTTTCGTGGTGAAAAATTTCACTATGTTAAACACTCATGATGTTAATGGCCTTTTGGCGTTGGTGAAAATTGTTCCAGCATCTCGGCACAAAAGACAGCGAAAGAAATCTTTGTCAAGATTTGTTGACAATTGAAAACACCGACTCGGACTTAATTTTGAAAGTGCACGCGCTGCACTATGCAAATGGCTACTTGTACGTGTCAGACTTTCCTTTCAAAAACTTTTGCAAACTCGCCAAACAAACAGAAACAATAAGAAACTATCAAAACAGGGTTTGGCTATGATTAAGCATTGTTTGGGAAACTCACAAACTAACTCAATACCAGAGTAAAGAGTTTTCTTACATAACTTTTCTTTATAGAACAAGCGCAAAAGCTTACGCGTACAACTAGTGCGATCATTCATTCACAGCGCGAAATTGAAGTCTTGTTTTCGACCCTGAAAAACTCACCTTTTCCATTAGCTCAGAGCATAAAACTACTTATAAGAGTCCTGGTTCTTATTCCCTGCCTTATTCCCTGCCATCGCTGCGAAAAATCTGCAAGAGAATCTCGCAACTCTCACCATTTGATCACGCAACGTTACAACATCCACGCGAGAGCCCCCGACATGTGCGTGGATCCGTGCGGATATATGACGTCAGGATGGCGCAATTTGTCCTAAAAATAGAAAAATTGTCCCATATCATAGGTGCGCGCGGATCCCAAGACTTACGGTCTCCGTCCCCGATTATGGCTCCTGATAGAAGTGAAAATTGACTTTTTTACAAAACATGATACAATAGCTTATTTGCCTGTATCCAAATGCTAATTTTAATCGAAAAATAATCACAAACTAACGTGAAACTCGGCTGTTCGATCGTTTACCGCCTAATTTTCTTCCAAGAAAGGAAAGTAATGCGGCTGAGTTGACTTCATGATCAAAACTGAAGGCTTCAGCATTGACCTATGTTTAGTTCATAAACTCTCGTCCGAGAGAATGAGAAGAATGTTTTTCGTGCGTAAACTATAACTGTATACCGAAAGTAAGTCGTGCATTTTTTGGCTCTAAATTTCCGTTTTGTCGCCCCTTTTTCGGCAGGACTATTTATATACATTTTATTCGTTATCAGCATCTTTGTTAAATTTCTGGATTTTAGCTGCTTATACAAGTGAAATTCCGCTTTTTAGAGGCCAAGAATAATCAGTCGAAGTTAAAGTTAAAGTTAATTCTTACCGCCAACTACAAAATGTGATACAATAGCTTACGTACTGTCATGCAGATGTCAATTCTAGTCGATAAAATAATCACAAATTGTATTTAGTTTTAACACAAACAAATCTAAAACTTGCCGTTTATCTAAAATGAGACAAGACAATTAACTGGAGTCGGGCAGAGATTTCAAGATTTAAAGCGCAGGATTGGAAAACATTAAACGTTCAGGCCCGGGTTGTTCGAAAGGTGGAAAACAACGCTATCCATCGGATAAATCACTCTCCACCGAATAGCGTGGTTGTTTGGTTAACATTTATCCACTGGATAGCGTTTTCCAGTCTTTCAACAACTGGGACCAGGCCTCTATGCCGTAAACGCACAGTAAATAGTTAGACTTTTTCTTCTTTATAGTGCATTACAACTCCTGGAGAGAAAAAAACACCTTAGTCACTCTTAAATCTAGAATCCTTGGTAGCATTCGTCAGTAAGCCCCCTACCTGGAAGCTCTCCCCCAAAAGACCCCCCCCACCCCCATCCCGGAGGTCCCCTACTCGGAAGCCCCACTCCGGTCACTGTTAAACAAGACAAAATATGAAAACGAGATGGTTCTCAAAACCCGAGTTTTGACTTATGGGTAACAAATTAACTCTCGTCCGAGACCATAAGAAAAACTCCTAATTTCCGTTGGGCTTAAGCTCTTTGAATAGGATTGCTACCATAAGATATACTCAATAAAAGCATCTTTGTTAAATGGCTGGGTTTCAGCTGTATATTCAAGTGGAATTCCGGTTATATTTGGAGGCCAGGAGTAGTCCAAGGTGAAGTTAATACTTCAACCAGCTTCAAAATGTGAGACAATAGATTACTTACCGCCATGCAGATGTAAATTCTAGACGATAACATAATCCTGAATTGCATTTAGTTTCAGCACAAATAAATCAGAAGTCAAACTGTCCACACGAACGCCTTCTTATTCGCGGAACAACACGAGAAAGCGAAACCGTCTGAGTTTTAAAGTCCAGAAAACATGGATTACACGACAATCAACCCCACATCAGTCAGGTGTGGTCTACCTTTGCAAATTCCCGGGGGACTTTCTCCCGAGCTTCGCGCTGTATTCATGTTCAGAATCGCCGTCAATGCTATAACCTGTCCTGTCGTCGTTTTGCTAAACATCTTGGTAATGGTGGCAGTGAAAACTAAACGTCAACTTCGAACCAAATCTAACGTATCACTCGCCTGTTTAGCCACAACTGACCTTGTTGTCGGACTTGTTGTTCAACCTTTGCAAATCACTCGCGATAGCTTTATGCTTAAACATGAGACTGGCATAATTTGCAGCTGGGTAGACACGATAACAGTAGCTATTAACTTAAGGTGTATCATAGCGTCGCTCAATAATTTAGTTGTGTTGAGTGCAGAGCGTTTTCTCGCTATAAAACGCTCTTTCGCATACGAGAGCCTTGTTACTGAAGTCCGTATCATGGTAGCTTCTTGTCTGGCGTGGGCTGTCGCGATCCTCCTTCCAATGGAAGACTTCTGGCCAGCAAACAAACGAATTGTCACAAAATTTGTAGTCCTCTTTAAGCAGTTTATCTCTCTTGTATTAGTCGTTTATTTTAACGTTTCTGTATACAGGGAGGTCCGCCGCAACGAAAAACAAATTATAGCTAATCAAGTTTCCTTAGAAGAGAAGAGGAAGTTACTCAAGAATAAGAAAGCTTTTTACTGCACAATTATTGTAGTGCTCACAATTTTCCTGTGTTATTTCCCGGCAAATATCAGTATTCTCGTTATGAGATCCTTTATTGGAGACAGCATCGCTTTTGATGCAAAACATATCATGGTTTATTTTCTTACTTTATTGCCCGTACTGAACTCGTTATTTAATCCACTGATTTACGCTGTTAGAATAAGATATTTCCGCGTAGCTTTCATTCAGTTGTTGACAAGGAAAACTATTGCACGAGCAGAGAAGCTTGAAAGGAATATTTTTGGACCAAAACAACTTGGAGTTGTAGCTACTGCTGAACAAGGAGAAAGGAGAGTTAGCCGAGGAGGTGAAGTGCTACAAGGAAATGAGACATTGAACCGATAATGGCAACTTATGGAGATACAGTAGGAAGAGAAATATGAAGAACCTTGTCAGTAAAGTAGAGTGCACGGCTTTGCTCAGAGAAAATCATCGTAGACTTTTCAAATTCTCGTTTAAAATCTCTCTTGTGGAGCATTAGCTTGCAATGCGAAAAACGCAGAAAAAGGAAAACAGTACGAAGCATATACCAGCAGATAAACCTTGTAAGAATGAGATGCGGATGAACTTGGTGGATGTCAAAATTAAATGAATGTTTACTGAAATCGTGTACACTAGGATAAATCGTAACGACGGGGGAAAATGATAAAACTTATACGTAAACTTGTAATAATGAATCTAAAAATTTCTGAAAGTTTGAGGTCAAAAAAATTAAGTCGCGAGTTGTGGTATAAAGCATAATTTAGAGCAAGACCGAAGACGAGAAAAGAGGATATCGTTAAATTTTAAACACGTTAATTTTGATCTCAGTAGTATTTTCAACCTATCTGGTGATCGTTTGGTAATTTTCACAAGCTTACCGGTTGCAATCAAGTGGAGCCAGGCAGAGATTTCAAGATTTAAAGCGGCCGGATAAAGCATTTTAACAAATAAAGAAGCCTCGACTGTGCTCTGTTCTGTTGTAAAGCACGCAGGAAGCGGCAGAACACGAACGAAGTGTAGGCGAAAACACGAGACGCAGTCGAGTGTTTTTCCCTACTTCTTGAATGCTTTACCGCTTCCTGCGTGAAAGTCTCCGTTTTCATCACAGTTTTCGGGCGTTACAGTGTTCAAACGAAAATGTATTAGTGTGGTCAGGCCTTAAATCGTTAACAAAATGTGAAACAACAGCTTATTTTCTTTTCTAACAAATACTCACAAATTTGTTAACGGTAAACACGAGGGGTCAGGTTTTACCACGTAATTTTCAGCAAGGAAAAGAAAACTTTTCATTATCAAAAACTTAAGGCTTCAGTATTGACTCAGAAGAAATGTTTCCGTGCGTAAACTATAGTGCAGTCATGTACATCAACTAATTTACTCCAAATTGTCGTTGGAATTGAGTTCTTTGAACAGGATTGCTAGCATACGATTTACTCGTCGAGAGCGTCTTCGTTAAATTGCTGGGTTTTAGCTGTATTTTCATTCAAGTGGAATTCCGTGTTTAGATACGAACAATGGTTCCAGTTAAAGTTAACACTTACGACCAACTTCAAAATGTGAAACAAAAGATTACTTATCGCCATCCCGATGTAAATTCTAGACGATAAAATACTAACGACGATAAGTTACCATCTGTTAATTTCCGTTTGGCTTAAGCTCTTTGAATAGGATTGCTACCATAAGATATACTCAATAAAAGCATCTTTGTTAAATCACTGGGTTTCAGCTGTACATTCAAGTGGAATTCCGGTTTTATTTGGAGGCCAGGAGTAGTCCAAGGTAAAGTTGATACTTACAACCAGCTTCAAAATGCAAGACAATAGATTACTTACCGCCATGCAGATGTAAATTCTAGACGATAACATAATCGTAAATTGCATTTAGTTAAAGCACAAACAAATCAGAAGTCAAACTGTCCACGCTTCTCGACCGCTTCATATTCGCGGAACAACCTGGACCAAAGGAAAATGGTCGAGTTAATTCTAAAAACGTGAATTACACCTCAATCAACACCACATGACTCAGTTGTAGTTCAGGCCCATACAACTATCCAAAGGCCCTTTTCACACTTAGTTTTTCTCATTCACATTACAGTGTAATCCAACGTGGACACGGGACAATTTCGGGCTAAAACTACAAAATAGACCGAAATTGCCTCCCATACATGCTAGATTTTATAGTAATGCAGTGTTAACCGTAAAAGAAAGGCTACTGGGATTTGGCGAATTTAGTGCTGGAAGTCGCGCTGCGATAGACTAGCATCCCGTCTGAGGGAGGGGGGCAGGGTAGGAATACTACTAGTCGATTCATACTACGGCACGAGGCTCGAACACAAGTTTAACCTAACTTTACCCTAGGTTAATTTTTAGTGCGCAAAATAATGCAAGTCACGACTCTACTCTCCGACTTTGCTGTCATTACGTTCTTTATTATATAACCGACGAAATTACTTCATTGTGATCGGCTGAGAGCAGGCCAATTTATCGTTCATTTTTTAAAATTTGCACTGCAGTGCAAATTAACGTGCGCGCTTTCTTGATTTTCCCAGTTCGAGCAGTTAAGGATTTACACGACTCGTGATTTTTGAAACTTCTTTCAAATTGCACCCGCCCAAAAGGCTCGTGGAATTTTGAGAGAATTTTCAAATATCTTTCATAGTGTATATCCTTTGTTGCACTCGTCTTCACACGGTTTCCTATACTTATTAAAAAGAGAAGCCTTAACAATCGACCTTCTTTCTTTCGGTTGGTTGGGTGTTGTTGTTGTTGTTGTTGTTGTTGTTGTTGT
>Ga0126339_10001968_pt1 | contig 14482 bp, 8 predicted proteins | sample OrbTmetagenome_2_FD_92532 | JGI IMG/M metagenome (GOLD analysis project Ga0126339, IMG submission 92532) | Coral microbial communities from Petempiche,Puerto Morelos, Mexico - Orbicella T R C metagenome | ecosystem: Host-associated > Invertebrates > Cnidaria > Coral | place: Petempiche,Puerto... | reverse complement strand
TGATTCTTTGTTAGTCTTCACAGGCAGATAATTGCTCGCATCAAATTGCGCTTAAATATATGAACAAAAGCGTTCGATAAAAAGATTAGAAAACATCAGATATAGCAATGATAGAAATATTAATCAAATGCATGTAAGTTCAATGGACATACTATAACTACATGTAAGTAACAATGTTCTTAGTTAGATATCTGTTTAAACGATTTGTAGAACAATTAGATTAAATTCACGTTAGGTGGCAAGTGCACTTAATATTTTGAAAAAGTGATAGAAGCAGCGCTTGAAGAGAAGGTCAGTTACATAAGTTAACTGTAGTGTTCATGAGCGAAAATGTTTTCTGGCAAGCCGGCATGTTTCCAGATTTCTGTGTACCCTCAACCATGGTGCTTGCATACAAGTCTGTAACTGGTATGAACTTTCCCTGGAGTGGGCCATCCTTATCCCTTCAAACTTGGCATTATTATCATAACTAAGCTTCATAGATATTTTATTATATTTATTAATATTATTTGATTATTAGCTCAATATTCAACATGTAATTGCTCTAAAGTCCATGTATGTAGGCAAGATCATCTACTATTACGTTGTAGTTTAGTGCGTATATCTTACTGTTCAACTACTTTTCATTTGCAGGCGCTTTGGCTCGAACGTGCTGAAGAAAATTGCTTCTCGTGCTTTTGACAATGTGAACATTGGCTACCTGTATGTTTATTAGCATTTAACAAATTTTGAATTTTGCCTTGTTTTATTTTTTGGTTGATTTATTTTTATGGTAGGTTTAAACAACTTTTGCAAAAAAGTCAAGGAGGTTTTTGCCATATCTTTGTGCTGATCCATATAGCTAACTGTTTTGAAAACCTCTCCTCTCTGCAAGAGTTGATTAAGACGGATTCCGCTCAAAGTTCGAGCAATAAGTGCAAAACGTATAGATAATTTACTAAAAATCTGCTCACAGCACAGTTCATTTCTCTAGGTGACTCCGTGGTTAAATCCCCAAGCATTCTCTAGAAATTTAATGTAAAACCTCGTAAGAATGCTTGGTGCTTGTGTTATTGTGTCTTAAGTCTCGATAAGTTCTTCTTAACACTGTATTCAAAATATTACCATACTATGAGGGCTTTTAGGTAACTTTATTTTTGCCATCATTGCTCGAATGTTCTGCGGAAATCATCTTAATTCTGTCTCCAGGTGGATGTTGTCGAAGGATCCAACTGTACAAACAGACCACCAATATCTGCATGCTAAAACTTTTCGGTGTACAGTTACGTATTTAAAATGTAGCATTTTTTTGGTGGAATTCAGTAAGTGAGGATAGAATGCAGATCCTCTCCACTCTTGTTAGCAGCCAATTACTTTCCTAGTCATGTTATGTATTATTTTAAAAACTGCTGTTTGCAGATCGGTTCCTAAGGTGAGAACAAACTGTGGAAAAGTCAATATTCGTTTCCAAGGCCCTATGTTTTGGAATTCTTTTGGGGAAGATTTCAAATATTCCTCCCCCCTCCCCGTTTAAATCTAATTTGAAAGAGCATCTTACTAACAATTATTAATGAATTTTGTTAATGACTTCAAACAAATACCGGTATTTTTAGTGCAGTTAGTCGTAGGATAATACGATCATACTATTTATTTAATGCTTATCTCCTTATTTTCATTTATTGTATTTAACGTTTCTGTGCGTGTTTACTTTAGTTAGCTACCGACTACAAATTGCGATATATATGTAAGTAACTGGCAACCTGACTTTTTTAGCTATTTCAAGTTATTACAGGTGGTCAGTTACCCTTATTGTAGTTTAATAAATGTACTATTATGTAATTAAGAATTGGTTCATGCTTAGCGTGCGTATATCGAGTTATGGATGCACGCGGGAAGTTTGGAGAGCACGGAAGAAGCTTAAGAGTTGCTCGAGGCCACAGCCGAGAGTAACTGTAGCTTCTTGAGTGCTCTCGAAACTTTCCAAGTGCATCCATAACTCGATATACGCACAGCGCTAAAAGCATGAACCAATTCTTTTATAACATGACGACAACAACTTGGGCGCTAAAGCATGTTTTATTTGTGATTGACTACAAAGTTCTCACAATGCACGGTGAAGAAAAACAAAGCTCATTAGGATCCTAACACGCCAAAATCAGTTAAGCAACGGTTGAGCGAAAACGCTTAACCTGGTTTCTAAAATTGTCAATGAAAAATTCGCTTCTTCGAATTAATTATAACGAAAATGTAGGTAGACAAAGTCAAAAGTCCTCGATGAAAATGTAGACAAACAAAGTCAAAATACGCACGTTTAAGTAAGCACCTTAGCCTGGCAAAAGTCAAAGGCTCAAAGTGGAGTTTGGATTGTTCAAAATAATCTTCACATTGCCGAAACTTAAGCAAAAGGAAGTTGCAATAAACTCGACGGAAATTTTGTAGCTAAATTGAAACTGCACGCGTCATCTTATATACGCACGACCGTGCGTATATAGAGATTTTGTTCATGATGACTCAACGGGAATTAGATAGGACTAGCGCGCGTGTTATGTTATAATTTAATTTATTAAAAAAAATAAGGGATAAATAAAAGCTGATGTTGTTGTGAACACATTTTACAACTGAGCGTCGTGGGCTTCCAAAGTTTTTCCTTGTAGTGAAAGGATATATAGAGCTTATAATTTCCAGCGCAGCTTGTTGAGTGTTTCAATTCTGTTGTGTTTAGTGAGCTGTCTGGACTGGAGTTGACAACGATATCCTCTGAAGCATTCAAAGACGTGACAGTTACTTGGGATCTGTAAGTATTTACGTTTCATTCTTTTCTCACAGAGAGCAGAATTTTTTTGGTATTCTGCATAAAATAATTATTTGTTGCTAATGTTGTAATTCCCAACAGCAGTGTAGTTCAAGTGTACCACCAGTACAATAAGTGTAACACCAGTGAAGTTTTAATACGCGTGTAAATTGCAGTGAAAATTTCCGAATTTAATAGGAAGACACCTGAGGACTGCCTGCGGCCACCAAAGATAGCCGAAGATAATAAGATTTCCAAACACTTCCGAAGATCACCCGAAGCCTTCCGACAATTAATGATTATCACCCGAACACTTTCCACCATTTTTGAAAATCACTCGAACCCAGCCGAGAAGTTCCAAAGATTGCCGAAGATCACCCGAAGATTTCCAGAAATTTCCCAACATGGTGGTTAATTTCCGAAATCTCTGAAGATATTTTAAACAAGATAACCACTGTCCGCTGTCTAAATTAATTAATGTAAAGCCAAAGATTGTAAACAGTCACTTTTTTAAGTGCATAATCAACAAGTCATCATATGGTCATTCTCATGCAATCTGGAATAAATAAGCAGACTTTGACCAATTTATTTACACTAAGTCGCCTTCGAAATGTGATTACCTGTGCTTATATTTCTGTAGCAATGATCGCAGTAATTTATCTAATAGTATCTTTTGCAATTTTTTTTTTATTCCAGTGAACTGTATAGCAGCAAGATTGCCACGTTTGAAGAAAACCCTTTCCTGTCGCTCAAAATAACTAATGGAATCCTGTAAGTACGAGGAAACAACAAAAAACCATTTGATTCCCATTCATGACTATTATTGTGACAACTCAGTCAAATGAGCTTGATATTGTTACTTTGAAAGATATCTCAGAAAAGCATATTCCCTAGACTGGTTGTGGTTACAGCTTAGACCTTGTACTTTCAAGGGTTAGAGGGGGGGGGGAGGGGGGAGGGGGTGCTCAGCTGCTTCTGTTTTCCACGCCACTTGGCATTTAATTATAATTAGCTGCTTTGTTGTTCAATTCCATTTTCTCTTAGTGAACTTCAGAACAATGCCATTCAAGCTGTTACACGAAAGCTGTTTGGAGATTCTGGATCATCCGTAAAGACACTGTAAATATCAATTTATAAAACTTTCTTAATTCGTATATCTTACAAAAGGAGAGAACAGTCACAAAGTAACAGCTTAATTACACGTGGTTTTATTTCCCTGCGTTTGTTGTAGATTGTATAACATCCTGTTATTTGACTTCATCTTTGTTTTTCCTAGGGATCTTTCTAACAACCAAATACAATCTTTCCATGAAGATGCTTTAAAAGGTGTATCAATTGAAACAATGTAAGTGTGTGATTTACTTATTTTGAAACAATAGACAGACATAAATTGGGTAGATCGTTTACGCCTTTTGCTGTTCATTAACAGAAAATATCCATTCATTTGAGTCCAAATTTGTTTCATTATGGTCAATATACTCTCATTAACACCAACATGACTTTCATTTGCGCGGAAGGAATGTTCAAGAATAACACCTGCATATGTATCAGCATTCAAAATCATCAGAGATAAACAATACCTTCCTTTGACATTCATTGGCTGTAAATGTATTTTCATTTTTGTCGAAACAAAATTTGTTGTCACGAAACGACAGTCATGTACACTTTTGGACAATCCTTTTTCAACAAAGGACTTTCAATAACACAATTTGGATGAGTACTCACAATCAATTGCATTATTATACAACCATATCCATGAACGTGACGATCTTAAGTGCGGTGAAACTGTGAAGGTCATATTGGTGTTAATGAGAGTATATTAACCATAATGAAACAAATTTGGACACAAATGAATGGATATTTTCTGTAAATGAACAGCAAAAGGTGTAATTTCTTGACTTTGTGTTGAATAAATATAGTAATTTCAAATTTATCATGTGAACATTAATTAAAACAAACATTTAGTTATGATTCAATTATAGTAAGTTATGTTTACGAGTTGAGAAGATGGGAAATGCATGCGTCATTCAAAATGCTAACCAACGTCGTTTTGTTGGTTAGCAGGAATGCACACTCTCGATATATTTGCAGATTTTTCTGTGTCTTTGACACAGTTACTGAATGCCATACTGGAGGCATTCAGGTCTTCTTGTGCGTATCTCAATAATTCTTTTTGCCACCTTTTTTCCAGCAAGCTAATGAACAACAAGCTGGTTACATTTCCATCAAGAACTTTACGGAATCAAAATCCCATTGAAATGTGAGTTTGTTTTTTTCTTTTCTTTGGGAAAATGAAAGATCTGAAAAAATCGTTGCGAGCACTTAGACTCCAACTCCGGGTTACTTTGATTGAATAGTCGACAAACTGCAGTCAAGTTGATTATCGCTCATTGAAAATCGGAACAATAATTTTTCCATTTGAAGGAGAGCACTATCACGATCATGAACAGAACTTAAAAAGAGGAGCAATCAGATTCGTTTATTTCTAAAAGAACACACGAGGAGTCCACTAATATTTTCACCAAATCATTGATATGGAGCATTTTAATTGACAGAAAATCCCAGAAACTCAATACAATAAGTTGTTTATTAAAGTGCGATTTTCCTCTGGTGTTTCTTCTTAAAGGAGAACGGAAGGCTAGCAGTCATATTTTATATGGGAGCTTAAAACTATTGAAATGGCTTAGATTTGTAGTAAAAAGGACGAAAAAGTGAATTTTTCCTTTCGGAAGAGCCGAAAAGAGTCCAAAACCTGTGGTCATTTTTCAAAATTGAACGTTCGCCATTTTGGACATTTTTCCTTCCGGTTACTTCCATAAAAGGAATATCCACCGCCATGTTGTGACGTCACTACGCACACGCATTTTTTCGTGTCAACAAAATTTGTGAAGAATCGATCTTGAGTCGAACCTGCATTTAGCTTGCATTATGGCTGAGATCGAGCCTTATTCTTTTGAACCTATGCGAGACAGTTCAGAGTCAGAGGAAGACGATCTTTGCGAGAGTCAAGATGAGCGCCGAAGAGGAAATGCATCGTGGTGTGTATGCGAGTGTTGTGCGAACTGGGAAGTGCAACAAGGAAGCCGTAAAAAGATATAATTTCAGGTGAATAATACTTTTGTATTCAGCAGGTGTTGATTATTTTGGCACTAGGAAGCTAATAAACAGCCATTGCCTCGGTTGGAAGAAAGTGTTGTTTGATTTATTTCATTTATTTCGTATTTTGTCGTGGCGTGCGTGGCAGGCTCACATGGCAACGTAATGGTTGCGATATAACCTGTTTATATTTTTTTGGTTCAGACATAGAGGCAGCTCAAGCGACTTCTAGATGTATAACATAGCACTCTCTCTTTCAAGCGATTTGTTTACAAAGGGAAGTCCTAGAGATCGCTATCGTGGGTTTGTGTCAAGTGCGCAGAATGAGAGCACCAAGAGAACTAAATAACATGTAACCTTATGTAGACAAATGGTCACAAATAACTTGCCAGTTGTGAGATTTATTTCGAACGTTTCGTTGAGCTCAGTTAATCCTCCAACATAAGATTCAATTATGCACAAACGTAAGATTTCAAGCTCTACAGCGCCATATATAATTCGATTTGACGACAATCTCAGTGAAAACGTGGTACTTGAAATTCGCGTGTTTTTCCCCTGTGCGCAGTGACGTCATGCTATGCGCCCAAGTCTTCAACATGGCTTCCAAAATGGCGGACGTTCAAATTGTTCAGGTACGGAGCTTTTTGCTGTCACAATCAGGCTAAAAAGTTAGTTCACATTCTAAAACATAGCGATTTGATTACGACGTATCATGTGCTTTCGTAAGAACAACTTTTTAAAAAATGGGTTTTCGCCTTCCGTTCTCCTTTAAGTCAAAAAAGTAGTTCGGCTTATTACTGTTGGGGTCGGAAAGGGAACTTCAATAAATCAAAGACATTCCTCAAGTTCCCCCATGCGTAAACTACATTGAGATTCCATGTTGAGCTGGAACTACGGTCCGAAGAAGTGCAGTAAAACTGCTCGAAACGTCGCGTTTTAAAAACATTTTAACCTCACAAACGTCCCGTGTAGAACAAGATTTACCTTTATTGTTTACTTTATATGTTCTAATGAGAAGTTCTGAAAGTTTCTGAAAAACTATGAGATAGTCTTGCTATTGTCTATTCACAATAGGCCACGTTCGATATATCAATATTCTAACATGGCTCGGAGGCTTTTGGGACAAACTTCTATATTTGGTGTTGTTTTCTTTGTATTCAAGTCTCTATTGGGAATTTAGAAAATTTACAGTTTTTACCCGAAAGGCTCGGAGCCATGTTAGAATATTGATATATCGAACGTGGCCTATTCTTATCACTGTCAAATCATTGATCACTAGGCAAGGTCGATTAACTGGTGACTTTCTTTTTTAGCGACATGTCCAATAATAAGATCCTAACCATCCAACCTGGAGAGCTGGACCCATTTACTAGCCTTAGAAGGCTGTAAGTTTTTTGTCTTGTCAGTTTGATAAATTTAATACTTATTATAACTCTCCAACCTTGAGAGCTGGATCCATTTACTAGCCTCAGTTTGTCAGTTTGATAAATTTAATAACAAAGTAATAAGCTTTCTGTTAAAAAAGCTTCTTTTTCAAAATGAGGAGGTTGCATTTGCTTAGCAACAGTTCATTGAGTGGAAAGGGTCGTTATTGCAAACTGCAGCAATCCATTAAAAAAGATTAAAGCACACTTTCAGTCAAGGATTGTGTCCTTTTTATTGTGATTCCGAAGTTTTCTTCGTTGTTGTACATCAAACAGAGTTGCTTCACAATTAAATTGAATTAAACAGTTGAATTTTGCTTTGCAGAATACTTCAACAAAATAGTATTTCAGCGCTTGGAACCAACTTATTTCAACATCAAACAAGCTTACAAGAATTGTAAGTACTGAAAGATATATCAACTTACACAACTACGTACCTGGGATTGACATGTAGATTAGCTCATGGCAACTTTTGTCTCACCAGTATCTTTCACTATTATTTGAATGTAAAATAATTCCAGTGGCAATGACGTTTATTTTAAAAAAGAAATCGTCTCAGAACTTGTTAAAGCTGTTTCCTAAGCTTTTTTACCGGGTAAGACATCGTTAAATGAGTCTGGTGGGATGACGTTCAAATGGTACATGAAACAATAACGAGCTGCCAACTGCAAAAATAATGCCCCAATACCAAGACACTTTTCTCAACTTAACTACTTTTAAAGGAGCTCAGTCACAGTACTTTGGCCATGTACAAAATTACCTTTCAATTGAAGGAAACCTAAAAATAGTAGTTTACTAAGATAAAAATACACCAAAGAGCTAATTAACGAATCGAATGTAGTTTAGCGTCAAAATGTTGTAGACTACAAATTTTCACCACTGTGATGCTGCGTATCGTTGTCGTTAAGAGTACAGACAACGCTAATCCACATTCGATATGTTTTGTACGACAATATCAGCGTCAAAGAGAGCGAGCTGGAAAAGGCATTGCGTGAGACATTGACGCGAGCAGCGTTGTCTGGACTCCTATCGATAACGGCAAATTACCTGTCCAGATTGCGAGAATAGTAGCAATTGTGGTAAAAAAATAAACTACACAGGAACACGGATAGTTAAGGATGGAGTAGATCAAAACGGATTACAAACGACGAACGTGAGAAATTTAATCAAAAAAAATTATAACATTAAAATTTCAAAAGAAATTTAAGCTAAAATTTTCAAGATGCACAAACTCTGACATAGCTCCTTTAAGATATGTTGTTCATTCCAAGAGCTAAATCCAAGTTATTTTGTAACAATTGCTTTGTGCAGAAATCTGAGACAGAACAGCATCAGCGAGGTTCAGACAGGAGCATTTAACAACTTGGGAAGAGTTACAGAAATGTAAGTGTTCTGTTGGTATACAGTAAAAGCCGCGTAGAAGAACCTAAAATGTAAGAGCCTGTTGGGCTAAAATTTCACACTTGCGCACCCTTCACATAAGAACCAATTTAGGCTAAAATCTCATTACAGGTTCTTATATTTAAAAATATAGAGTAATTTTTCAAAGATATAATACAGTACATCACATACGATACAAACAGAGGGAACAAATTCTAGCCAAAACAGTGAATGATTCAACATAAAAGGCACACCCATGAGTACAAGTTGTTTATTTTTAAACAAATTTAAGAACCTGATTAAGAACCTAGGTAGCCTAATTTCACAGTAAACACCATTTTTATAAGAACCTATGGAGGCTAACTTGAAAAATCCTAGGTTCTTATATGCGGGTTTTTACAGTAGCCTAAAAATTTATGTGTTTGTATTTTTTTTTCCAGGCAAGCTTTTCAGCGATAGAATTCTGACAATAAACTTTGAGTTAAATATTAGCAATTACCGTTCAGTGGAAAAGTTTTATTCTCACAAAGCGTTTATAATAATTTAATAGTTCCAAATGCAAATACAGCAAATACAGATAAAATTAAACGTTTTTTGAAAGAATTCATCAATGACATACACACGGGGTGTCTCTCACTACCCTATGGAACAAATTAATGCCTTTTTCCCACTCAAACAAAAATTATGTTGGAAGAAAAAGCTTATTAATGATACCTCATAGATATCCAACATGGTGGAGCTTATACTTGGAAGAAACTAAGCATCTGAAAAGCTTGAAATGCAAGTAAAATAAATTCAAACTAGCCACAATATCAAATCGTACTTTTCGAGTAAGGTGATTGAACACAATAAAAAGAAATAAATGAATCAGGATATTTTAGCACAAGAGTTACGCTTAGATGTTTACTATTCAAGTTGCTTCGTTGACTATCCTCTTTATCCAATTGCGTGTTGTTTGCTTCATCTTGGAAGTTCTACTCACGACGGTTCTTGATTTTTTCAACATGTGAGTTGTTCGTCACAGCATCATAGTTTGTTTTTAAGTCAGTAATAATAGATTTTTTCTATGATATACATATATGGCTAATTTGTTGTCTCGTGTGAACGACCATGAACTTTCCTTATTTGGCAGGCTTTAAAGCATTATAGTTTGTGGGCCGACCCGTTCCGAAAACGATCGATATCTTTTTCGATTCTTTCCAAAACTTTTTTCTTAAAACACAGCATTCTGCATATTACGTTGTTCACGAAGAGCGAGCACACGATAAAGCAAGTAGTCACGAGAAGGCCTTTCATCCCTCTGCGACATTTGGTGAGTTTTTCCGTGGGATGCCTGCGGCAGGCCACGGTAAGGTTTGCCCGGCGTTTTATCGTCGACGCAAATCGACGAATTTGACTGATAATGAAATGCACGTCACAGCTGGAACTATTGTTATTGGGTTAAACTTGGAAGCACATGCAAGATGACACGACTTTAACAGGAGTGAAAGTAATGTAATTTCGAAAGATTCTGCGATTCTGGCAAGGAGTAGCTTGTGTAGACAATGTAGTGCTCGTAGCAACATGTACGTGTTCAGGAAATAAAAAGAAGGTAATTAAAAACAATTTAGAAAGTGTTTCGACTTTGTGTATTGAATTGAACTGTGAAAATTGCATAGAGTTCGCGGATCATCCGTTCCGTGTTACGCATTGAACCAACGTGTTTACCGTTCACTCGGCCTACCAAACGAACCAACGAGTTCAGCAACCGAACCTGCGTGTTCATCCGGCCTACGCGCCTAACGCTTAGTCTAAACAAGAAGTTTGAAGCAACTTTGACACAAGATATTCATTGACTCTGTGAATCGAAAAATCAACGAGTCCATCACGGAAAACGTCGACACCAACCATTTCAAAAATTGGCTCAAATATTTGTTGGTTTCCAATTGAAGATATTTAAGCCTCGAGAGTTTTAGAGTTTTTATTAAAAATTTCACAGTTTAATCCATGAGTCGACAATCATGCTACGTGTGGTTTTGTGTATTCTTTCCGACACTGAGCTTACCTGTTTACCAGAATTCACTTGTAAATAGTGTTTGCGAGAAGGTTTATTCCAATCGATGTTTATTTTATTTTCAGTGTTCCACTGTTAACATTTATAAATACAAAGGGAAATATTTGTTAAGAAGAATTCCTCATGCTTCTCATGGAAGCTTTAATCCTTTCGTTATCTCGAAAAAACAAGCACACATTATCAAAGGGAATACACCAGTTGCATCACGTTGCGTGCCGTTTTTCTCTCACACAAGTGAACCTCTAAGGACAATCAATACTTTTGTTAATGTTTTGGTAGTTACCCTACTTCAGTTGGTCTCTCACACAAGAGAGCTTCTGATTATATAGCAAACAATCAGTACTTTAGCCTGTTAATATTTTAGCCTGGGTAGATTCATTACGTTCATTGACAGCAATACAGCCCTTCACAACATTTTAGTCTTCAAATAATTAAAACGTTGCGTTACAATTCATGTCTCAAGATTTTCAGGCAGTTCTCAACGTAAGTAATATGACCTCATTAGAAAAAAAAATTCATTTTCCACGTTGCAATATTACTTCAGCCAGTTTTGATGCCATTTCTAAACACCATGCACTCTCTCGTTCCATCTTGTAGATCATCCGGAAAGAGGAAATAGGAGCCGGGGAAGGAGACTCTGCTCGCACAGTAATTTTCCGCCTACCCTATTTTCCATTACAAACACATGACGGTTTCTTCAACACTTTCTACGGTGGTTTCTATGGCTGATCTAACTGACTAATCGTGACACTTTACTGTAACTTCACAATTCATTCCAATGCTACGCTCCCTAGCCAAAGCATCCCACGGAATCGCCTTTAGGCGTCGTCTCGTTGTATATAGTAACAATGGACGAGGCCACGATAGCTAACCACTCATGTTTGCTTGCGATTCGTTGCATCCCGCTTTGCTTACGTTAAGCTCCACTCGTTTAGCTTTCATTTTGTGGTCTCGGTGACACTGTATTGCATATACTTAGGCTTGCCGTATGTATAATTAAACAAATATATTTGACCATCTGGCTTTTCGATGGTGTAGTGGTTAAGTAAATACATCCAGGTGCAAATGTCCCGGGTTCGATCACCGATATCTGGAAATTGAGATTTTATTTTTCTTCTTTTTTTTGAATTTTAAAAAGCAAACTTTATTTTGTTTCTTCCGGCAACTGAATTCGACGATCGCGGCAATCGGTCACGAAATGTCACAGAAAAAAGGACCGTCTCATCTATCCCTTCAAGTGACTCCGACAAAGCAAGCTGTTGCATTCTCATCCCCAGTTCCACGCTCTACGCAAGGAACGCTGGGACCATGACCCCGAATTGGCGACCAACTATTACGACGACGACGAAGACATCGAAGAAGAACGGCTTGCATTTTACGACTAGGGCTTTCCAACGGAAGCCCGAGTAGTAAAAAAATCGATTCTTTTAGCTTCTGCTGTAGAATCAAAAACCTTGCTTACCTTTTCTTGACCTTTTCAGGAAAAGGACTTTTCAGGATTGTGCCCTTTTAGTCATACAATCAATTTTTTTACTCCTTGCAGATATTTACAAGATAATGAGATTGTATTCTTGCCCACATTTCCTACGTTAGGAAGTCTAAATGTTCTGTAAGTATTGCCCATTCTGTTAGAACCATTGTACGGTCATTATCCTTGTGGATGGTCAAAACAGAGGGAGGGTTGCAATCTTGTTGGTAACTCAGATTTTTCTTTTCTTGTCCCATATTCCTGACATACTGAATACGTCATCTTTCATGAATATTTAGTTATCAATTATGAACTTAGAGACCCAGGGAAACGCATCTGGGTTAAATAACCTTGACAACAACCTGAGCTCCCAGAAGATGCTAGGTCAGAATGCAATGATAATGTTTTTGTAACCCTTGGCAACCCTGACCTCAACGTAAGCTCGCATGAAATACGGGGTCAGAATTTTTATGTGTAAGCTTGCCAGAGGTCGGGAAAGGGTCAGGGAAAACATTCTTCAACTTCAGAGAAAAGTCAGGAAATTTTATGTCGAGTCACGGAAAATTGAAATAATTTAACACGGCTGAGTTAGTTACATCTTAGGCTGAGATTAGTGTGATCTCAATGGTAACTTTCATTAATGAAGAAGGAAATTTCTTTAAAAATTATCAGTCTTAATAACTGAGTGTAAAGGACTGCTGTAAGGGAAGGCCAGAACGCCACCACTGTATCTGACATTTTGTATTTATAAATTTGGTGTGGGAAAATCTATTTTAATCAGGGAAAAGTCAGTGAAAAGTCGGGAAATTTTGAAAAGTGATGTCTTTGGCAACAATAACGTGGCGTTCTCGGCATACTTGCAAACTTTAAGCAAACTATCAGGTTCAGTAATTTCGAAATTAGATGGCCTTATGGAAATTGTCATGTCAGTATAATCCCTCATCTTAAAGAGAAAAAAACATTCTAGTTTAATGTCGCTAAGTAATATCTATCATTATTTTTCATGTTCATTGTTTCTCAATTTTAGAATTAAATGATAGTTCTTGAATAGTATTATAAAAGGTAATCAAATGGTTTTCTCGTGAAATTAGGAAATAATTTCACTTGCGTTCAGTCAAAATTCTGATAATTAATCATCAGATAATAATTATTAGAATTTTGACAAAACGCGCGTGAAATTATTTCCTAATTTCACTCGTCACCATTTGATTACACATATTAACTGGTTTTGAAAAGAGAACGCTGAATTACTGACCAATTCTCTATTTATTTATTTATTTATTTATTTCTTTATTTATTTTAGTAATTTACAGAACAACAAGATTGAGAATATCGGCCAGGGATGTTTCGCGAATCTTCCAAATCTGGGGAACCTGTAAGTAGACCTTATCCGGTAGTTACATTTTGAAATTTGCATTACAATGTTAATTTATGCTAATGTAAAAGAGACAGCTGGTGAAAATTGACAATCATCAATGACTGGGTATTGTCTGGAGGTATCTCTTAGTTTCATTCTCTTTTTATATAATAAGTCAAATTATTCTCGCATTTTGATTGGTCATTGGAGAACAGACACAGATGACGCAGAAGCCCATTATTTTCTCTTGCTTTAATCTGTTCAATAATAGATCACAGAAGACGTGAAAATGTGGTAATGACATCGGTTGGCACACTCAGTTTATGCCTCGTGTGCCACTGTTTTGTTCTCACGGCATTTTGACGTCATCTACGATCTATATAAACAACAGCTTCCATTTGGCATGGAAATATTCTCGGATATTTGTCCGCGGACATTATCTGTTCCGAGAAGCGAACAGTTTTCCGAGAGCGTAGCTCTCGGAAAACTGTGAGCTTTGAGGAACAGATATCGTCCACGGACAAATATCCGAGCATTCGAGTGTAAACTGGAGGCTATTGTGTTTATTATCCTTCAAATGTTTTTCGCAACACGTGCGGGTTTGAAAACTGAAAAATATCTCTTGGGGAATATCTTAGTGAATATCACTCGGATAATCCCTAGTTTTAGCTGGGGAATAGTCAGTCACGTGACACGTTTAAAACAATCGCGCTAGCGAAAATATTTGATGGAATATAATGCTGATTAGTATAAATCTACTAGCGTTTTATGACCAATGCCGTTCTCTGATTGACTACGCTACTCACTATCTATTTAACAAATAGATTCCATGTTGCCGTGCGTCTGTTCAGTAATAGATCACAGATGACGTCAAAATGTGGTAAGAACAAATAAGTGGCACACGAGGCGATAGCCGAGTGTGTCACTGATGTTC
>Ga0126339_10001967_pt1 | contig 14483 bp, 13 predicted proteins | sample OrbTmetagenome_2_FD_92532 | JGI IMG/M metagenome (GOLD analysis project Ga0126339, IMG submission 92532) | Coral microbial communities from Petempiche,Puerto Morelos, Mexico - Orbicella T R C metagenome | ecosystem: Host-associated > Invertebrates > Cnidaria > Coral | place: Petempiche,Puerto... | reverse complement strand
GGTGAAAAGACTTCCAGAAGTTGTTTTGGCTTTGAACAACGAGGTAACAAGCCTTATCGGCAAGAAACCCGCCATTGCCATCAAAGAAAAAGCTGTTTATGCAAGGCCATCGATACCTTATTCAAGGCTTGTTGGAAAAAGCGAAAAAATACTCCCCTCCCTTGTCCAAGTTCATTATCTCTACCAACCCGGAGAGCTTGAAGGCGGTGTAGAAAGAGCCACAGACCCAATCTGGTCTTTGAAGGTTTACAGCATTGAAAGATCTTTCACCAAACCAGATCAACCCGTTCTCTACTATTTGCGTGACAGTCCCAAGCACGGCTTTGTGCGTGAAGAACTGCTCGTTGTCCCTCCAAACACCACTATTCCTCCGGCTGACATGAACTAAATGTGAAATTCAATTGGTTCGGTGTGTATCCCATTGGGCAGCACCCAACGCTTGTCGTAACAAGCGCTCAGCCCCAGCGTCTTCTCCTCGTAAGTGACCATCTGCCCGTTCCGCATCCTGAAACCTCTGTTGTTTGCCATATCTTTGCTGCCTTAAAACACTGCCACGTGATCTCATTCTGCTTCTTCGTCATCCCCTTCGTGCTAAACTTCTTTTGTTCGCCCTCTGCTTCGTCAACGAAATAACACTTTGAGCAGAGCGCGATCATCCGGTTGCCCTCGCACTCAAGCTTGAAGAGACCTTGGGTCCGACCGCTCCACTTGTCCCAAGCCAGCCACTGATTTTTTTGTGCCTCAAATTCTTGCTTCAGATCCGGCCAAACAATGCTCTCGAGCTGCTTTGCAGAGATAGCCATGTAGTTACTGTCCCTGTCCATCTGGACCAGCTCAAAATCTCTTCTGTTGAAATACCTGTCAAGAAAGTCGTAATAGAATTCCAACATCCGCAGCTTTGCCAGCTGATAGACAGCAATTCCAACTTGAAACGGCCGTCTGATTGTGATCCGAGGCTTCCGGCTTTCCAACTCATACGCGTTCCCGATCTCGTTAAGATCAGTTATACACGCTTCGCAAGGCTCTGTCGACTACCTTCTCGTCTTTGGTGTAAATCACGTTTGTTTGCCGCTCCAAAGCTTCAATGAGCTTCCCGTACACGCTGTTTCCCTGTCCCTCCATCACATGCTCCACGAACCAGGGAAAGATCTTGGCCGGTTGGTAGTCGATTGTTCTATAAACCTCTGCGACTACTGCCCCGTGGTTCACGTACCACAGCAGCAGAGGGGCGTACAGCAACAACCGTTCTGCAGACAGCGCCCCCACAAGTTTTTTTCCGTCTCCACGCTTTCTGCCAGTTCGAGTTAAGTAGTCTGCCATATGTTTCGGCGCAGCTTCGAGAGGCACCTTTTTGTTGTAAAAGAAAGGACACATCTCAAACTTTGCATGCAAGCGCTCTAGAATCTCGATGTCGACTTCGGCAAATCCGAACCAATTTCCTTCTTTGAGCCTGTGCGTTAGTGCAGGAGCCACCTCCGCTTGGAACTCGCCGCTGTAATGCACGACCCTTTCCTTCCCGTAAGGCATTTCTCTGAGCATGGTCAAAAGATAGAGGGCGTTGGCGTCATAACCAAAGATATTTTTGCAAAGACATGGTTCTGATATTCGATGAGACCTTATCTCTGTAACATCAACTTTGCTGTACCTTGTGAAAACAAGGCTCGGGCCCGTGACAACAGCTTCTTTCAGCATCTCATACGCTTCTTTGCCCATGCTGTAAAGCTCCGTGCCACGCTCAACCGCTCCCCGGAGCAAGTAATGTAAACTCACGCCTGGGATGCTGACAGCGTCTTTTAGAATGTCAATTCCCTTCTCGGTGTAGAAGTTTCTCATCTTTTCCAGAGCCTCAAGGCCGGGAGCCACATCGAGATTGTTGTAGTAGTGCAGCCAGTCTGAGAAGGAACGCATGCCCTTTTCTTTGAACAATCGCTGGCACCCCTCCCATTCATCCCGCATGAGAACGTATTCGCCCTTTAGCTTCAAATACCACTCCTCGTATTTGGGAGCCCAGGGAAATCAGGCTTTTCGAGGGTGTCAAATCATTCGTACGGAAACCACGATTTCACTGTCTTGCATTTGTAGGCTTTCACCCATTTCTCGTAGCTCATCCCTGGCCCAAGGTAGTTGATGATATCAAGGGAACAGAGTCCCCAAGTGAGCAAGAACATGGTTTTGTTCCCGTTTTTTGCCACTCTGAGTTTGGCCGATGTTTCAGCAAGGCGGCTGGCGAAGTGGTTTTTGATCAGATTCAGATCGTAACTTCCTGACTTGAAGCCGACGACAGGAACCTGGTTGCACCATTCTTCAATTTTTTTCCGCTGCGCTTTTGGAAGTAGGTGCACATCTTCTGGCACAAACTCCACTCGTACCTGGGCCCAGATGTTTTTTCCACCTCTCTCCAGCTCTTCCATAAACTTGCACACCAACTCCGCGGGGTCTCTTTCACAGATGTGGGTGGGCTCTCTTTCAAGGGTGTCGCCAACGCTCGCCGAAATTGGCACGTGCACGTTTTCGATCATGAGCGCGGGCGTCGGCTCCTTTGGATGATTATTATTGTCATACACCTCGAAATTGTACAAGATCGCCTGCAGGTAGCTTTTTGTTTCGGCCCGCAGCGGATCAGCGGCAATTTTCCCAGCTTCGCACACCCATGCCTCGATAACTTGGTAGCCGGCCTCCCGCAGGAATCTTGTACATTTTATTGTGGCTTGGTACATGTCTTCGCGCGTTTGGTTGTTGCAGTGAATGCTTTTGTTGTGATCTTGTGGGTAACATTTTTGACACCCGTGCCAGTGGCAGCCGTGGTATTGAAATACAGTCTTCATTGCGTGGTTGTACCCGTCGACAGGTGCGTGCTCAACCCAACGCTCGTCACCATGCCCGGACATTGTGTGGTGAATCTGGATTTTCCGCCGCTTGGCTTCTCGTTCAAGCCACACAAGCGATTCTTTGGAAGCGTTGTCCTTTGGGTAGAAAGTTTTCTCGAAAGCTGTTTGTGGGGCTTCGACCCTTTCACCCGGGCAATCGATTACCGTTTTTCCTGCACTGCAGGTTGCAAAATGACATTGGAGATTCCAAACTTGTGTGAATCTCGCTCTGCAATGCGTGCATGCATAATTTTTGGCCAACCTGGCAATATCTTTGATGACGAACGCATGCCCTTCGTAGATGCCGATTGTCAGAATGTTCGTCAAACTTGCTGATGGGTTTCGTCTAAGGTGCCATACCACTTCTTCCCCCCTCCCAGGCTCATACACCCGGATGCCGAGCCAGTCTGAAAAAGCTGTACCTTGATTCAGATGCCTTTCAACCTTGTCTAATTCATCCAGAGACGTTTTTGGGCAGTCAGTCGGCAGGGTTTTGAGTTTGAAGAAACTCTTGGCCAGACCGCGGGCTGCTTTTGTTCTTCGATCAGCACGCGCTCCTCGGTGTACAGCGATACAATGCCAAAGACACAAGTTCTCTTTATACGTATCCAAAGCCGCCATCGCCCCGCCATGGGCAAGGTTGGGCAGGCAGTCTGGCAAGGAGCCTGCGCCCAACAATGGTTGACTGTCAACCACAACCTTCAGGTCGACATTAAAAAAGCTTACAAACTCCCACTTTGTTGATGGTCTTTCGATTTTGTCATGGTCCAGTCGTTTCGTCTCTTCTTCACTCAGCCATTCTTCTGCCTCTCCTAGTCTGTTTATCCAAGGTGAGGCGTGGTTTTTTTAGTACAGAATCACCGTTCCATCTTGAATGTTGCGCAACTGGTACGAGAAAACATGCCTCAGGTAAAACGATTTGTCAACATTTTCTCGAATTTTTTCCATAAAGTTTGTTGTTAGGTCTTTTTCCAGACCTCTGATGAAGCGCCATCGAATGTAGCGCCGTCCTTTACTCTCTTCCCCCTCATGTGTTGCATCATCGAACAGGTCCAGAATCTCATTCTGGTAGTCTGTCACTGTTCCGATGTTCTGTGCTGGAAAAGGGTCATACTCCCTCAGAAGCTCTTGCGTTTTTCTCACCTTTCTTTGCCGGGGAGGGGGTCTTGGTTGGTAAGGTTTTTGCAAACGCTTCTCAGTTTCTTGGGAAATAGGTTCATTCAGCACATTCTGAACAATCTCTCTAACAGCCGGCTTGTTTTCTGCAAGTAATTGCTCTAAATACTGCAACGTTGCTGGATCAAATTTTGCAAACTCTTCTTTCAGAATTTCTTCAAACCTTTGGTCAACGGAAGACATAGTGACTTGTGGTATAACGGAAGGTTTCATATCTCTAATTGGGTTGACACCAGCTCGAGCAAAACAAGCTCAAAAGTTTTCTTTGCTTTTTTGCACTTGCGGATAAGCCGCTGTTTTAGCGCGTTCCCGCCACATGGAATGCAAAGACAGTAATCACACAAAACCCCAACTCCGCAGCTGCTGCACGGGGTAGGAATTTTCATGCTTTTCTTGAGTTGATAGTTGTGCTGCCTGCAATAAGGGCCGACACAGCTCTTTGCACAGTTTTCTTTCCAGCTACGCATCAACCACGCACACTTGTTTGTTCCTCGAACCATTGCCGCTGTTCGGGCGGTATAACAGCGGGGTCGTTTCTATCTAATTGGAATCCCTCCCCTTCCCTCCCTTCCCCGTAGTTGTATATAGGGAGGTTGACAAATACTGTTTTGCAGAGGGACGCACCATTTCCCCGTTTTGAACCCCCTATGTTTAACCGAAGCGAGCTTGCGAGCTTTGGTATTACACCTGGGGGGTTCAAAACGGGGAAATGCTTCTCCCTCTGCGAAACGGTATTTGTCAACCTCCCTATATACTACTTCCCCCCAGTTAAGTGCGGCCGTCGATAAAACCAGGAACATGGAACATTCCGGAACATCCCGGAACATCGAATAATTATCATAATTACGCGAAAAATATGTAAAATAAAATTTTAAAGAATTAAATCAAACAAAAATAAACTGGTATCAGCTCAGAAAATAAAAACAAAACAAAAGCATAAAGAATGAGAAAAAGAAAGAAAAATGAAAGTGATACAATAAGTGAAGGCTAGCAACTAAGAAGAGTAATCCATTCTTTCCAGTCATCCACCGTCAGTTTAATCACATGACTGTCCTTTATTCCCAGATTTTGTTCTTCACAGAAAACTAAGGTGGTAGCATTCGAACTCCTTAATCAGACCTAAAAGTATGGGTACACGAGTGTGATTTCTTTATTGAATTCATTACGTCAATGCAAAGATATGCATATACATGATTTCTCATGAAGAAATAGTTTCTCCATGAGATAGAAATAGAAACTCTTTGGCATCAAGTTTCTTGTCTAAACTAATTTGGACTGCTCGACCTCTGATGACAGTGTAAACAAACACATACACAAAATTTAAAAACATTTGGCAATGCACGCGCTGTCTTGCGGGGTCACTGGTCAAAACTTTATTGTCTCTAGAAATATTTGTTACAAGTGTTTGGCGATCTGAAATTGAATTCTAAGTGTTGCCAACAGTTCAAATGCATCTCCTGGAAAATGTCTGTCCAGTACAAGTTAATACTTAATTAATTAAAAATACTTTTATCACAGGCTATAATCTATTCATCGCTAGTTCGACTTCACGTGCAGATCATTATCTGACATTCAATCAAACTTAGTTTTCTATCGAGCCATTCAAACACCACCAAAGTAAACCAGACATGCGAAAACTGCACGTGAATGCGCTGCTCTATAAATCTTTGATTAAAACTAGTTTATTAATAATAACTTGCTTGTTACTCGGGCTTCCAGAGAGGCCGAGTCTGCACTTAGTGGGTCATAGTGCCAGGAGTTCCTAGCGGAGCAGTGCAAAAACAGGGAATGATAAATAGCAACATGAAGATGGAATAGGGTCAAAACTATGAATACTGACTTAACAAGCAACTGTATGATGCTCAGACAAACACCTCAGATGTTGAAGAAATCAGGGATCAAAAATGGAGACGCAATGAATTACCTGGCATTCATCGTCAGAATCGTCCATGTTTGTGTTCAAAAACAGACTGCTGAAAAGCGACGTGATGCAACTGGCGCAGTTCGCCACTCACATTGCTAACTTGAATCCCCTGCTAACTCAAAGTAATTTTCATTTCCCCTCAGACCATTTTCTATATAATTTTAGCCTCGATAACTCAAACATTCTATTTCCCCTGAAGGTTCGAGTTATCGGGAGTCAACTGTAACTAACAAAATAATCAAATAGCTAAGGTAATAAATGTGCATTAAAAACTTAGTGACATACAATGGATTAGATTTACTTTTTACAAATTCATAGATTTATCAGAAAAAAGTAGGTAGACAATTCTTTTCCAAAAACGATGATCAGAGTCTGAAGATCTTATATTATTCCAGAGCCTAGCCCCATGGTAGGTCAAGGACTGCTGTCCAGTGGTTCAACGGCACCTTGAAATGTTCGGTTGACCAGGTTGTTTAGTATTTCTAGTGTGAATTTGTGAGCGCCGAGTAAATTTCTCAATTAAGTACTCGGGGAAGAGTTTATTAGCACTTTTAAAGATCATTACGGCATTGGTCAAGTAAAGTCTGTCATTAACAGGCAGCCAATTTAGGGATGCAATGTGCAAAGTAACGGTGCAAGTGTAATTTACATTGTATCAAGAAAAAAACAAACACTAGTAAGGCAGGCGAAACTTAAATGAAAAATTTCTACTTATTATTGAAATCTTCTACTTGTTTGTTTTTGGAGCGATTAGCTTGAGTGAGTCAATCTTCCCTAACCTTTTTGCCATAACGTTTATATGAACACTGGATTGGAGAAAATCATCAACAAATGTACACAATGTTTGCTAAAAGAATCACCACATTGCATCTCAGGGAATTACTTTTCAAAATCTTCCGAGTGGGAGGGGGCGACCCCCTCCCATACTCTCCCTGAACGATGTACAGTGCGCGTCTTAATTTGTCCAGCTGCTTCCCGGCATGTTTTTCACACAAACCTTATCTGCCTACATTTTGGATGGAAACCCGTACTCAAAAAAAAAGACAACCTTGCGGTACTCAGTTGTTGATGTTGTCATGTTTTTAAATAGGCTTAGTCATTACAGCAGCAAAACCTTTTGACGCTACATGTACATCTTCACTTGACATGTGTAAACAGTGCAGAGTTCAGAGAGTTAAAACTCACATGGGACAAGGCATAACATGCTGTACAAAACAGGGCTAAATTGAGAGATTGTTGTTGTGTTATGTCCCATTAGGACTAAGAGCTAAATAGATAATTATTAAAGGATAAAGTAAGTAAGTAAACAGTATTCTGCCATACATTTCCCACTTAAAAATTGTAACGACTTGTTACGTCTACCTTCTCACTTGTAGCAATTCAACTCCCAGGTTGTGACATTTGAAAACAGCATTCCAACCGAAAGGAATAAAACTAAGCATAAGACCCATGTACGCATTGCGGACCTATTTTTTGTGAATATTTTTGCATGGCAGATGAATTTATAGCAAATCTTAAATGTAAGTTAACTCTTGACCAATTTTTGTATAGCTAGTAGCGATGTAAATAGGAGTGTAAAGTACATGTAGGAGTTATAGCCCCAGTTTATTATACATGCTAATTTTGTTATTTTTTTGTTTATTTGCTTGTTTGCTGTGCAACAGAACATAATAAATAAATAAGTAAGTTAATTAATAAGGGGAAAAAGTAAGCAATGTAAGTATTTAATTATGAGTAGAAAATTGTACATTTATTAAAGAAAGTAACCTGTAGAGTAGGCAATGAAATTAAGGTATGAAATTGTAAGTTACCAGTATTGCAAGGAATGTAAATAGTGTACTGTAAATCGAGTATTGCAATGTGAGTGGCCACCCAAGAAGCAATCTGGCTTCGAAGGTTACTTGCAGATATAGGAGAACCTCTGGAGGAACCATCATAATTCATGAAGACAACCAAGAGCTATTGCAATGGCAAAGAATCCTGTGGGTCATGCTAGGATTAAGCACATTGATGTAAGCTATCACTTTGTTTGCGAAGGACTGCAGAACAGAGTGGTCGTTTTGAAATATGTTGCCACTGATCTGTTGATTGCAGATATTCTCACAAGGCCTTTCCCCAAGCATTGCTTCAAGAAGCTTGCCACCGAACTAGGAATTAAAACTGTCAAATAAGCAACGTCAAAAGTAGGAGTGTTGTTGTTATGAAAGTCAACATTTACCGGTTGCCATCTGAACTTTAATGAATGCACAGTTCTCCACAGGAATAATTAATTAAGCTACATACTCATTAGAGCAAAGCTTTGAAGGTCAGAGTCTTCCTATCTTGACCAATAGAAGTCGTGTTTGGCCTGTCAACCATTTGTATCATCATGTCATTGGAAACCATAACTCCAAGGCCAGTGATGGACGATACACATTCAGTTCCTGATGTTGCTGGTGTAGTACCTGATGGTAGTAGAAGGAGTTTTGTTCTTGGAAATCTGCAGTACAAATTACATTAGCCAATTTTGACTCCACTTGTAGAGACAGTCCAAGTCTTGTTGAAGAAGCTTGCTGGCACCAGGGTGGTCAATAGCTTGATAGAGTTAGTCATCTGCAAAGAGTGCAATGGTTGAGTTAGAGCAAACATAGTTAGGAGCAGCGTTAACATACACAAGGAACATGATCGGACCAAGGATTGACCCTTGCAGTACAGCGGGAGTCATAGGAAGCCAGTTAGAGGAGTAGCCATCTGCGAGGACTCTCTGTACATTTTATATTGAACAGCTCCAAAAGAAAAGCATAGTAATAAAGCAATGATTACTTACCAATATGAAAAATATTTGTTTAACCAATATGGTTGCCATGACTTCCTCATTGATTCCCTCATGGTAGGGTGTGTTAAATAACCCATTTAGGGTCCCAAGTTGTGAACATTTCGGCTCCTTGATCCAAGTTGCAAATTTTAGAAGTAAGGAAATTGAGATTTGATGTTTACTTATTAAACTCTACTTAGGTGTCCTTCCTTTGAACATATCCATCTGAGTTTCATCGAGGTTAATTTTGACTTTTACTAAGGGAGAGGGACAGGTAGCCCACGTACCTAATCACAAGTACCACTGTAACTACATAGATTAAACAAACCACTGTAGTTATCGCTGGTAGACTTAACTGACCTCAAACGGAAGCCGTAAAATTTGTCCAGCCTTAGGACCTGCGAAAGGGACAAAAAAGGCATGCTAAACGAGGATAAATCCATTAAAACTTGAGTCAAAATCTTACGACTATGCTAGTAAAAACACACTGGTCATGTGACAGAAAATGGCACGAAACGTAACCGCACACGGACTGGACTGGCCATAGTCACAACCACCTACCTAATGTCAAGCCTGTTTGCAACACGCAGGGTTAGCATTTGCTCCTCTCTCTCTCTACTTCTCGGAAAGGGCAGGACTGGTGCTATTCCATGCTTTGTTGTATAGTATGTTTTTTTTCTTTTTGTATAGCCTGTTGGGACTCCTGCACAAGGGAATGTATTCATCCATAGCTGTAAACAAATGGTCCTTCCAGCAGGTTCAGTTGTAGTCAATGTCATCATTCAAAAAAGCATAGTGTCAAGGGATATAAGATAAGAAAGACTTCAGATTTATCCAGTCTGTCTTACTGTTCAATTAAAAAAGCTCATGCCATTTATGCTGAATGTAGGTTAAGTTGAGAATCTTGAAACTAGGGGAGCTATGATGAGAAAAAATAATCTCAAACAACTAGAATATCTTTAATATCTGGTGGAGTTGTAATGACTAAATCCAGGATATTGTGATTCCTTGTTGGTTCCTGGACTAGTAATATATTCCATAAAGAAGAAGTCCAGAATAATGTGAATTCTTCTTATTCTTCGTCATTCCCTCTGGAACATAGGGCCCTGACTACTAGCTTCCATCTTTCTCTGTCTTTAGCTGCCCTCTTTGCCTCCTCCCAGGTCATGCTGATGGTCTTCAATTCAGCTTGCAGTGTTCTTTTCCATGCAAAACTTGGTCCTCCTCTTCTCCATTTCCCCTGTGGGTTCCAGTGCAAGGCTTGGCGGGTGATGTTTGTCTACTCTCGGCATATGGTATGTCCAATCCATCCCCACTTTCTACTTTGGATGGTGTCAGTGGTGGGCTCCTACCTGGTTCTTTGCCAGAGGTCTTGGTTAGAGACGAGCTCTGGCCATCAAATGCGTAGAATCTGACAGAGACAGGTGTTGATGAAGACCTGCAGTTTGTGGTCTAATTTCTTGGTGCACCTCCAGGTTTGCGCTCCGTACAAAAGAACTGATTTGACATTGCTGTTGAACAGTCTCAGTTTTGTGTGGCAGCTGAGGTTTTACTCCTCCATACTGGTCTCAGAGTGGCAAAGGCTTGACGCGCTTTGTTGATCCTAGCCTTAACGTCCTCATCTCTTCCTCCTGTCTTGCTCACAATACTGCCCAAGTAGGGCAAGCGATCAACTTCCTCAATGGCCTGACCATCAACAGTGAGGGGGGCTTCCCGGCTTACATTTATTTGCATGCTCTTGGTCTTTGTGACATTGATCTCTAGACCTGCTGTCCTAGCAATATTGCACAGTCGCTCGGTTTTAGCCTGCATATGCCCCACCATGTGTGAGAGTAGACTAATATCATCAGTGAAGTCTAGATCCTCTAGCGTCTGCATGAGGGTCCACGAATGCCTCTTGGCTGTTCAATTGTTGTTTTCAGCACCCAATCGATAATTAGTGAGCAGATAAGTGGGAACAAGATACATCCTTGTCTCACTCCTGTGTTGATGGTGAAGGGTGCAGACAAATCAGTGTTGTGGATGACTCTACAGCTGTTATCTTCATAGAAGCTTTAAAGATCATAAACATCATCCAGAGAATAATGTGAATATGTAGGGTTAAATTGTCTGTTACAAGGCTCTGTTACATGACCAGTCATTATTTGATAAATTAAAATGTCTAACTAGTATAAGTTCAGTTGTTCCAACGAGATCCTGAATAAAAGCCTGTAGGTCTTCTAGACGCTTGGTATAGCTGCCAGGAGGTTGATAAAAATGCCGAATGTGATTTGTTTGTTGTGAGAGGAGAGCCAATTAATGAAAAGCAATTCAGGGTCACACTGATGAGTTGTGCAATAATTAGTCACTGATCTGGATCCACTTGTTCCATACAGTTCAGCATCCAATGCTGCTAGCTGCTCAATAAGGGTCTGAAGCTAGGAATGAAATTCACAGTGCAAATTTAATACACTCGCTGGTGGTCAGAAATTGTCTTCATTTATGGAATAATATTAATTCTCAGGGTATATTTGTAAGACTCACTTCATTCAGACTGCATGGCCACGACTTCAATCTTCCAAAAAGAGTGATGATCTGGTCCCCCTTTCTTCAAAGTCCAGGTACCTTTACCGAGCCAAAGCAATTTTAAGATGTAAGTCTAAGAAATGGTAGTGGAGAATGAAGCTCAAAAACCAGGCCACTCTGTTTCGTTTCATGAGATATGTATGTATGGGTGGGGACGCGTATACTTCAATTAATGGTAAATTTTCAATTTTTTCCTTATTTCAATTCTGAAACATATTTGCAGCATAGACCTAACACTGGAGAAGGAGAATCACATGTGAAGTATTCAGCTTTGCAAAATGACTCAGGTGAGGAATAAATTCTTGATGACTCTCTTTTTCCTTATTGCTTTTTTTCGGTTGTAGTTGATACAAAATAAAACTAGCATTGTTGGCTGTTCCATATAGTGGCAATCTACAATACTGAAGTCTGATTAATGTCAGTGTTGGAAATAAGCGCTTGCCAATGCGAGTGTGAAAAGTGTCAGGCAAGTACAAATCATCAATCACCAGCCCATTTGGCTGGTACAATTTTCATTTTTGGGAAATTGTTTCAAGCCTAAATATTGATAACGCTCCTTTTTATTTTCCATATTGGCAACAATATCTCACCAATATGCAGTGTACCAGCTTGATAGCTCAGTTGGTAGAGCACTGCACCGGTATCACAGAGTTCATGGGTTCGAATCCAGATCAGGCCTTATTTTTTTTTTCAGGCTTTAATTTCACAGCTGCTTAAGAGCCGATTCCTGTAAATACCGAGAATGAGATGACAGTCGCAAAATTTCAGATTTCATATTTTGCCCAAATAACCTCTGTAGTGAGTTGTTTTCGAAAATACCATTCAAAGGTCCTGAAGTGCTTTAGTTTTTTCAAAATCGAGGAAAGTCCAAAAATCGCCATTTTAGCTGCCTGCCGCTGCCGAAAATGCCAAAAATCAAGCATTTTCTTTTCACTCGTACAGAACAACGCAATGATATCAATATACTTTGGGTAGCTCATAGTGCATGTCTTGCTGTTTCTAGAGCATTAATTTGATAGCAAAAGCTCCAAGTGTTATAATATTTTAGACCGATACAAGTACCTTCATCAAAGCTCGTGAGCCAAAGGGCTAAAATTGGCTAATTTCAATACCATCAAAAGCCCACTGGTACATTGAATTTGAAGTCAAAACTAAAATTTTCTGAGAGCCCATACTCCATATTATGTTATGTGTAAGTCTCTTCTGCGGCCCAAAAAAGTACCCTGTCAAGAGCAATAAACGTGTGGTACGTTTTGAGAAATTCGTCATTCGTGAAACCAACATGGAACTCGAAAAGCTACCTTCATCAAGGACAAAAATAAGCCAGTGGAAGCCTTTTTCAACAATAAAGATGCTTGCAATCTGTTTTTTTTTTAGATTGACCACATTATTAACTTTGGCAAACATTTGCAGTTAAATGAAAAAAGATGCTGCTTTCGGTACATTGTAATGTTATGCAAATTTATTTTGATCACCGGCACATGTATATTGCCCAAAACTGATTTCACTTCCGCCTACTGTATGTTTCTTTTGGAAGGTTATAACTGTAGCACACATTATTCGTTCAATATTGGCAGTTCTATGTGGAAGACCCACAGCCAAAAAAACATTTTGAAACATGAAACTTGAGTAATCAATCAATCAATTACAGTTGCATCCATTGTGTTTGGCATAAATATGCGAGCACAACCATTTCATGTAAACAGGCACACTCTACTTGAAAAATAACCGTCTCATTGCAGCATTTCTTGAAATCCTGGTCTGAGACCAGGTAATGATAGCAAAGCGCAAGCAGTTGGCAAAACCTCATGATCAACTGTCACAGAGTTGTGGCATAAATATTACGGCAAGATAATTCGACCGTTGTATTTCTTACCCGTGTGCTTGCAATTCTAATGGGTACAATTGCCCCTGTTTTTTACCACCAAATTTATAGATGAATCTTTCGTTTCCTGTCACCTAATATGGCACATACCTCTGAATAAAACACATACTGTGACGTCATTTTGCTTCGAATGTTCCAACAGTTGTCCGCCACTTGCAAAACGTATAAAGCAGCAAGACAGAAAACCACAAATGTTTCTTTGCCAATCGCACTACACTTTCCAGATTTCTTCCTTACAAAGTTTCCAGACTTTGCTCCCTTTAAAAATTCCACGACTTCGCCGTTCTGTTAGCCAGTCTGAATAACTGTCATGGTGTTAGTTGAGTAAGTAGTTGACTTTTGTTTGGTAGTCCCAGTTCAGACAAATCGGCAAATGTGGATTGCATGACAAACATGTGACAAACAGCCACTTGTGAAGTGAGTGAAGACGGCGCGAGTGAATCCAAACTGTAAGGTAGTTCGCATTGACAGCCTAACAAAACATTTTAGGACAAAATTGGAAGATGTAGGGGGGAAGGGGGTGTTGTTTAATTCTGCAAAGGGGCAGAACTTGACGAATCACAGAGCCGTGGGTCCTGCTATCTCAGCATGTCTACATAGATTAATGGAAAGTATTCCCACGTTCACAAAAGTTGTACAACACACCTTTCCTCTTTACCTTTAAAATACATGTTTATCGTTTGTGCTTTTTGAATAGAAATGCACCATTGATAGTGCTGGGATACAAAAAGAGCAAAAGAAGCCTAGAGGGCATCGGATTTTAGATACGCGGTGTACGTTTACATACATATTCACCCCTGTTGCTTTCTGCTAAACTATATAAACTATAATATGGGTGCTTTCCATTCGACCAAAAATGCTGAAATTTTCGAAACAGGCATGAATGGTACGGAGATTTCCTGGGAAATGTTCCAGATCTAGAAAATCCGGAAATTTTTGGTCAAATGGTAAGCATCCATATATACCTCCTTAGCCGGGAGTTCGGTAGCAGAAAAATCGGACAGTCAGAAGAGCTAAAATTGTCATTTATTTTACCTTGAGAATTCACAATTATGGACAAAGTGAACTTCTACATCCGTAATTAGGCGGTATAAAATAGTTACCATTATGTATTGTAGCCTTATTTTGCACATTTTAGAGGCAAAAGTCAGAGCGAATGTATGGACTGATGTGAAGTTCATATGAAATAATTCATATATGAACTGCGGTTGTAGATGAAAGTGAAGAATGATCATCGCAGTAAATTTTCCAATTTAAGCAATTGGAAAGAAG
>Ga0126339_10001966_pt1 | contig 14487 bp, 8 predicted proteins | sample OrbTmetagenome_2_FD_92532 | JGI IMG/M metagenome (GOLD analysis project Ga0126339, IMG submission 92532) | Coral microbial communities from Petempiche,Puerto Morelos, Mexico - Orbicella T R C metagenome | ecosystem: Host-associated > Invertebrates > Cnidaria > Coral | place: Petempiche,Puerto... | reverse complement strand
AGTTTTTGAAAGACAATTTCTCCTTGAATATTACACCCAAAGAGCTGAACATTTCACCATGTATTAAGTTTCACTAGCTCTTAAGCTGCCTGGAGTCAATTCATATCGAACATCCGTCATGTTCCCTTCTGTACGCAAAGCTTTATGCAAATGAACAAAAATTTAAACAATGACGTCAGCATGAACCCCCCCTATAAGAACACCTATACAACAACCAGTATACTGGGTCCATCTGGGTATCAGCAGCGGCCTAACCGCTTGTGGTTCCTCTGTAGACGTTTGCGATTGCATTTTCTTATTTTTCTGTGCAATATTTCACCCCACAGTACCTCCCAAAGGAGGAGTTGTACACGCCGCCAATGAACATCAAGGTGCATGATAACCGCTCATTTGGTCGCAAACCTGTTGTTGGCATTCACTCCATGAAGGCCATGAAGAAATTCCGCTGTGAGCCCGCCAGTGCAGATGAACCAGTCGAACTGCCTTTAGGTTAGTTGGTACATGTATGTAAATTCATGCCAATAATGCTAGACTCCTGTTCACAGCTGTTTTCGTCACGTAACTGTTTAACAGGGGCGAATCGTTGCGTGAAAACTCTCATACAGGGTGTTGAGATCAACATAGGTAATGTGACAGACGGGTGAGGTGCTAGGCTAAAGATTCACATCAGTTTTAACGCAAGGAGCTTGCGCTTAGTTCCAGTGTTCGTAAAGAATCTGAAAGTGTATGAACATCGTTCACTTTGCCACTAAACATGTTAAGCTTTCCGTTATTGCAACACGATTTTTGTAATGGTATTCAAAAGTTTCTTAACATCCTTTTCAAACAGTGCTGGAATCATATCCTCTAACAGGAGAGGACGAGGACGAGTCGACAGAATGTTAGTAGTTATAAAACCGAACATGTTTTTAACACTATTGTCTACATTAACATTTAAAGTTGCGTTGCTCTCTATATGAGCTGTCTGCACTGGTAATCCCGCATGTAGTAGCAGCATTTGATAGTTTCGTGGCCGTATTTTGTTTTCCAGCGGAGAGTGAAGCCACCAGACATGGTTCCTCTCACATTATGGACATCAAGGAGGAGCAGAAGAAAGGAGCCGTAAGTGGAACAGTTATCAACATAGAACTTCTTCTTAAGCCCTGGCCTAACGGACTCGCAGGTAGACGCAAGTTGAAAACTTGAGTCTACTTGCAAGTCCGTTTGGCCAGGCCTTGCGTGCACTTGCGATGACTTGCGCTCACTTTGGTCGAGATCAAATATGCACGAAAGTCGATGCAAGTTTTTCACCATCTGGCCACTCAACCCAAGTGAACGTATGTTTAGTGACGTCTATAAATTTTTATTGGCCAGTGAAATATTATATAGGATATGTGTGCCTTGGGGTTTTTGCGGCTTGTGTGTTGGCGTGTACTTGCGAGGAAACGTGCGAGTCCGTTTGGCCATCCAACGCAAGTCTCTTCGCAAGATCAACTTGCGGCTACTTGCGACTACTTTCGCGTCCGTTTGGGCTTCAACAAGATCATCAGCACGGGGGAATAGGTTATATTCGTACTCTTGGTATTGGACTGGATTTAGCTTGCAATGGAGACTCGTGCGGGGAATATCGTTAAAAAGAGATTAATGTCATTTGTATTTGAAGACTCTTCGCATAAGTCTTAGTTGCAAGTTAGTTCCTGTACAATACCGAAAATACGCAAATGGTCCATTGTCACGATGTATCAGCAAATTCTATGAACTGACATTCAGGAATTAGAGAGAATTGCATTACTCCCCGTGGATGCGCGCAAGCTTGATTTGTCAGTTTTGGTGATGGTGTAACAATTTCTCTAAGTGTACTGGATAGGATAACTAAGTGGTCTTGTATTTTTGTTAGGAACAACAAGATGAAGACATTGATTGGTGGTCGAAGTTCTATGCCTCTGTTGGTGATATCGACAAGGCCGGAGTGTACTTGGAAAAAGGATATGATAAGATTATGGTAAGAAGATGCAAAGCTTCTTTCTGTTGGAAATCTAACAACTCTGAGGAAGGATCTTTACTCTATACCCGCAACAGGTTCTCCGTTCGGGGATTAGATAAGGAGAGGGCGAAGGACCTTTCCTTTCTCATCAGAAAGATCTTACACGAGAGTATTGCTATTCAGCCAGCTTACCTTTATACAGAATCATATATGTTCCTCTCGATGTGTGGATTTACGTAGTATAATTCTAAGTCTAACTCGAGGATGATGTCCAAATGGTTTTAAAAGCTCTTCTCGTGATAAAAAATCGCTGAGTGATTCCTTGTTTAAATAGCAATATTTAGAGAGGAAGCCACATCGACCTTAGGTGGTTTTCATGCGCGTCCTCTATCCTGGTCGAATTGGAATTTGTTTAATTCTTGGAACTCAGAAGTTTCAGAACTAGGACCTTTGATAAAACATTATCTGAAGGATGGTTATGAACTAGGGAATTTCAAATGAATCATGTTTTTTCCCAAGGTTTACGGAACAGAGCTTGAGAAGGTTGAAGTGTTCAATGGCTTTCAAGACTTTGTAGAAACGTTTTACATTCACCGCGGAAAAGTGAAGTCGAAATCAGAAGAGGAGGAGACTATTGTAGGGGAATTCAAGGTAAGTGAAGTTAGAATTCTAGGGAGTGTCCTCAATTAGTGATGTTATCACTACTAGCATTTTACTGACACTTACAGGAACTCAGTCACGGCATTTTGAGTTATTTTGGCCAGGTACAAAACTACCTTTAAACTGGAGGAAACCTGAAAATAGTAGTTTACTCAGGGTTCGTACGGGTCCTGGAAAAAACCTGGAGTCTTGGAATTTTACTGTGGCATTTTCCAGGACTGGAAAATCCTCGAAAGTTCTGGAAATTTATTAAACTCGAGTAAAAAATATGAAATGTACGGCAGACAGTAAGGAGAATTAACATTGAGATCTAGGGAGTGAAAGGGTAATGTGAATTTTAGAGTCCTGGAAGAATCAATCTGAGTCCTGGAAAAGTCCTGGAAATTTGTTTCTGAAAAAGGTTACGAACCCTGTAATTACTAAAACAGAAAAACACCAAAGAGACAATGATAAACCATAGAGGAACAAGTATGGTTAAATGACGGAGAGGATTAACACGGATTACAAACGACGCCGAACTTGAAAAATTTAGGATAAACTTTTCAAGATGCGAAACCGTGACGTAGCTCCTTTAAATAAAGGTATAAATCATCCCAGAGCTTGCTCTTGTGAGACCAGATAGTTATAATAGGGTTGAAAATTGGCTGATAACAAAGACAATACCAAGGTATCCAGTATTGAAATTTTTATTGCGTTGCTCTTAACGTGCCAATATTAACCTCATTCGAAAACAGTTCTCAAACAGACCATTTTTACAGTTGTCTGTTCAGTGACCTGGCTTTTGAATGGTAGCGAGGCTGCCGGTGACCTAGTTTTAATTAAGACCTCATTGCTGTTGTTGTGTGAATCAAGTTGCTCTTATGCTAACTAGTTCGCATTTGAATGAGAAAAGCAGAGGGGTCTCTATCAAAGCAAGGTCACCGCCAGCCTCGCTTGCATTCATAGGTCAGGTAATTAAGCACTCAATTGTAATATGGCCTATCGTAAAAAGCCCTGTTTCTGTCGAAAACGTGATTATTGGAAAACTTTCAGTTGGTCTTGATATACTAACGATTTCTCAAAACTAAGATTAAATGAAATATATGGCAATTTGTAAGGAGAATTGAAATTTTATTCTTCCTTCTTTTCAGGGATCTTTTCGGTTGTACCCTTTACCTAGTGACCCAAACGCTCCTTTGCCGCCCAAGATTCTACGAAAACTGCCTCCAAGTCAACCTGTGGAGTGTGTTATAAGATTATATATTGTGCGGGTAAGAAAGCAGCTCTATTTCTTCATTCCATTTAAGTAACATTCATGTATAACATGGAATGAAGTGTGGTCCTCTTTGCAGCCGTTTTGTTTTTCTTTTTTTTTCCGCCGAGGAGAAAAATTGCATGACAACCGAAATGTGAAATAGACATGTGTTGAACGGTATAGTATATAATTTCTAGGCCATCCAGACCTGGGGCCTGTTTCTCAGAAGCCCCAGAAACTTTTCGGGCCCGAAAAGCCTTTTTAGTTAATCGGTATTTAAAGATAGAGAGGTGTATACGCCTGAAACTTCTTGTACGGAGTGGAACGTCTGTTTTTATTAAGAATATGGGAATAAAACAGCTCTGTAATCATAAGTTTTGAGATTTTTGCTGCGGCTTTCCAAGTGCTAAAACTTTTCGGGACCTTCGAAAAACGGGCCCGCGATGTTAAATGTTCGTCACGCAACGCTCCCCCTCCTCCTCTTGAGAGGAACATTATGTGACTTTTCAAATAATGGCTGCGAAGGACACTTGAATTCTACAAAGGGTTTGAATTTTGGAGACTTTCAACCCTGTGGAAACCAAGGAAGGGGAAACTAAGGTAAGACTTCCAAAGATTTGCACAGGTATAAATTGATTGGGCAAGATTTTAATAAGTTGTTTATTTTCTTAAAGGCTTTAGACCTTCAACCACAGGACACCAGCGGCCTGGCTGATCCTTACCTTGTCGTACATATGGGGAAGACTAAGATATCTGACAAGGACAACTACGTACCCAACAACCTGAATCCTTTGTTTGGAAAGTAAGAAGACCTTTTCAAATTCGCTATTCGTGATCTGGTTTCCAAGTTTCGAGCGACTTATTGTTAAAAGTGAGAATTGGGGCCGGAGAAAGCAGGAAATCAATTCTATCCATCAATACCTATCACGCAGAGCAGTTGATGCTTTGGCCCAAGATCATACACTCAACTTCTGTATTTCTTTCTCCACTGTGTAGCGTGCGAGAGCATCCGCTTTTTTCGGCCCTTGTTTCATGTTTTTTCTAGACGCGTGAAACGAGAGCTGAAAAACCGGATGCTCCCGTAGGCTATCCACTGTGTGCACCTTGATGTGTCTTTTCGGTGTTTATCTTTTTCTCTTCCCCTCTGGTGTTTAGGTGAGGGTGGTGCGTGTGTTCATTTGTACATCACATAAAAATACAATATGTTTAACATCGCGATACATTTCTCATTGAAGAATGCTAAATCCTGCACGTTTCCTTAGTTAAGTTTTTTTCTTTTGAGATTTGTAGCGGCTGTATATCGTAAAAGATAACCCGATATTACATGACACACTTCCTATACCTAATTACATGAAATTTTCACGACACGTTAATTTCGCGAATTAAAATCGCGAAATTAAAGTGACTTACATTATGTTACTGTTGAGATGTAGTTCCGCCGTGGTGTTTTTGTTAATTTTGACGTTATTGTACCTTTGATAAAGTCGGTTTACTAAATTCAAGGACATGATGAAGTAACACTGCCAAGGAAATAAATTGTGTTACTCAAAAACGCGAATTTAAAGTGATTCAAAATACAAAATTTTCGTAAAATCGCGGAATTTAAGTGTCGCGAAATTTGCGCACCTCAAAATCGCGAAATAAACGTGTCGCAGAAATTTCGTGCAATAAGGTATTTCTTTTGGTTCATATCTGAGCACATTGTGTTCTCCAATTGCCAGGATGTTTGAGATGAGCGCCACCATTCCTATCATCAAGGACCTGCGCATTTGTGTCATGGATTATGACGTCATTGGCAGAGACGATCTGATTGGTGAGACGACTGTGGATCTGGAAAACAGGTTCTTGTCTCGTTTTCGTGCTACTTGTGGACTGCCGCAGACCTACTGCTCGTGAGTACCAAGACTTAATGTGATGATTCTTTTGACTTCAAGGAACGACAAGAACAGAAGAAACTCAATATAAGACTTAGATGTCGGCCATGTGGACACTTTTGATGTCCCCTTAATGAGTGTTTCTTTCTAGCCTACATCATTAATATTTTGTAAAGGGTCTTTGACTGCTCTTGGGGTTGTTTTAGCACAAAGATGCTGATTATGAATATGACAGGAGTGATGACATTTAGTATCATACCTGTTGAACCCGGAGTTGCATTAACTAAACTGGGTGCCATCGAAACCTGGTTCTTGATCTCTCTCCTATGTGAATGTTAACACGTTTGATTCAAACCAATGGCGTGACTAACGTTACGGTTAACTCACGACATTGGTCCAAACCAAAAATGCAACGAAAAGCAGCTTTTAACTGCCTTAGAGAGAGTGCAATCGCGTGACTCGCGTGACATACTTCTTTTGACTGTCAGGTCTGGTCCAAACCAATGGCGTGACTCTCAGACGCCTCGTCAGATCTTGGAGTACTGGTGTGAGTTGAACAATTTAAGCAAACCCCAGTACCTTGGAAACACTCAGCTTGTACTGGATGGAAAGGTCTACAATCTGCAAGAGTACGGTAAGCTAGACTCTCTTCAAATTCTGGAGTCTGTTCAACAAGTAGTTTCTTGCCAGGCCTACCTGTGTCGAGAATAAAGAAAGTCATCATCAAACCACACTGGACTTGGTTTTCTGTAGCTTTATCCGACTCGTGGGACAACTGAAGATAAGGTCGTGGATGCAAATCTCACTCAAAGTCTAAGATATTTTTCCCTTTTTCCCCTTTACTTTCTTTATGCAAGGGCTTAATCCCTGTTTACTGAACCTTTGGAAGGCACTGGCATCGACTAGTATGCCATTTCATCAATGTAACATTTCATTTTTGTGGTTTGCCTTCAAATTTTTGTAACTAATATGGCAGTCAGGGAGAAGAATTCAAGATATGAGAATATCTTCATATCGAAATAGGCGATTTGCATGATAGCGTCATTTGACCTACCAGAATCCTTCACTTTTTCTGTTTCTTATGCTGATTAGGGCTACTGTTATTTAAACCACACTTGGGCTTCAAAATTTGAATAATATAGGAACAACAAAGTGAATTCCGGTACCGTTGAACCTCGCTATTTCGAACTCTCGGGGAAAACGAAAATAGTCGATAGTAAATGACTGAACCAAATCCAAGGGAAATGGTTTTGAGTTCGAAATAACGGGGAATTCGAAATAACCGAGTTCAAAATCCCGGGGTCAAACTGTAGTTGTGGTCAAATGACGATATCTTGCAAATCTGCTATATAACGATCGTTTTGCCCAACAGAGGAAGGCATGCTGTTTCATTCTCACTTGGGTCAACCTGACCAGCGGTTAGCATTGCACGTGTTAAACTCCATGCCTGTGGTACCTGAACACGTGGAGACCAGAGCCTTGTATAACACCCTCCAACCTAACGTCGAACAGGTACAAGTATGTTGTTTTTAACGGGTGGTGGGAACCATTACTATTAGCGATGGATGGGACAATAAGCACTTAATGACTGGCCCCAAGGGAAACAGTGAGTTTTGTTTCCCCTCGACCTCAATGTTCCCCTCGGTTTCGCCTCGGGGAACATTGAGGGTCACGGGGAAACAAAACGCACTGTTTCCCGCGGGGCCAGTCATTGAGTGTTTTGTTATACCTCCCAACTCAAAAATAGAAAAAAAAAACTGCGAAGAAGTCGTTTGTTCGACGCCGGCTGGCTCATAAATTTGCCGCGGTCTCAAGGAGCACGACCTGATCACGTGCGAGTCGAAAGTTCAAGTTGTTTCCCTAGGGAGTTAGTGAGTTTTGACCCACAACACGTGACAAAACTTACAGAATTTACAGAATACTTGCGACTTTTTTTGAAACTCGAACCAAAGTTATTACTTCGGTGCGGAAAGGAAGAATAAGCCCACCAAAACTTGGAGTTTAAGAATGTTTAGAATGAGTGTTAAGTGCAGGAAAAACGCGCGCACGTGAAGTTATGCTTGGTTGTGGTCTTGCTTTTGATTGGCTGAAACGACGCTATTGTTGTGATTGGTCAGAGTGTATGCCCCGAGGTTTGGGAGGCACAGCTACGTAACGTCGATCAACAACAGGTAAGTACTTTTGAAAGTCTTTTAGTGTGCTTTACTATAGTATCTGTTTTGTATTGTCCCTGCAGGGCAAGCTGCAAATGTGGGTGGACATTTTCCCGAAGCATCTGGGGACCCCAAGCTCGCCGTTTGATATCAATCCTCGCAAGCCTGGAGAGTAAGTCTGACTTCATGTTATCGTAGCTCTGTTTTCCAGTCAACAGGTCAGAACTTGCGCATTCAACTTGCTTTCGTGTTTTAAGTAGGGGGATGACAGTGGTCCCTAAGGAGTAGCTATTCATACATTTATGAGAGCTCCTGGGCATTAGTATCAGGGAATTATTTTTGTCTGTAAACCAACTTTGCTATTTGTGAAGTTAAATGTCTAATTTATAAGACTCCCTGTTCATGGCGTGATGTTTCGCCTTAATCCCTTTTCAAGTTATGAATTGCGAGTGATTATTTGGAACACAAGCGATGTGATCTTAGAAGAGACTTCGCTGACAGGAGAGAAAATGAGTGACATTTACGTCAAGGGGTAAGTACTAAGTGCATCGTATTCTATAACTAAGATTTAATGCTGCGCGCGCTTTGGTTGACTAAAAGAAAAAATAAACGTAGAAAAATGTTATTAAATAGTGTGGTTATTTAAAAGCACCAAAGGTCTTTGATGAACACTTGCGTAGAGCTCGTGCTTTCTACATTGTTTAGTTATCTTACATGGATTTACCCTTAGCACAAAACCTGTACAAGTTGCTGAGTAAGAAATTATAACGCGATGCGATGCAGATCAATATGCGGTGCTCGTGCTACAGTAGTAACCCCCTTGGGGAACAGATATTGGTTTGAAAATCGGGATGCTCGAAAAATCGACGATAAATTTCTTCTAAGTTTTTGCAAGGGACGAAAAGAATACATCGAATAATTGTAAGGCTCGAAAATTAGATTGATAGCGTATCTTTAAGTTTTAGTGTTGTGGAGGACTTGCACTCATTAAGAATTTTAAGGGACCTTTAATATCTGGTGACTTCAGAAGTCGATTCGTTTGATGACTTATAGAGATGCTTTTTATTTGGTGTCTAGATGGATTGCAGGAGTCGAGGAATCACAAAAAACTGATGTGCATTACAGGTATAGTTGATAGCCAGTAATGTTGTTTAATATTTCTCCGACAGTTGTTCGCTTTTCAGGGCGTCTTAGAACATTGGACAATACACGTTGATACAAGACTCCTCAGTAGTTCTTCGTTGGGTTTAGAATCCGGGGAACCTCTGCGGGGTTAAAGGAGCTCAGTCACGGTTTGCACATTTTGAAAAGTTTAGGCCAAATTTTTGAAATTCGTCGTTTGCAATCCGTGTCAATCTTCGCCATCCTTGACCATCCTTGTTCCTTTATGGTTTATTATTATCTCTTTGATGTTTTTCTATCTTAGTAAACTATTATATTCAGGTTTCCTTCCATTTAAAGGAGATTTTGTACGTGGCCAAAAAAAAGACAAAACACCGTGACTGTGCTCCTTTAAGGTCACAAACTAAGGTTGTGCATGGCTTTGGCTTGCCTTTGAACCCGACATGAACAGACGGTTTTGTAAGGAGCAAACAGGACTGAAGAAGAGAAAAACAGTAACTGTCACGCACACGTTTCTCTATTAAGGTGCATAACTGCTTCCGAGAGATGTACCAAGGAAACAACTTGGGTCCAAATCTTGACAAAAAAAAACCATTGTGGACAAATTTTTGGCAGGTCAATTTTGCCAGTCTAGATCAGCTTACTTATAGAACCTTCTTGCGTCGCTTATTTGCTAGTGGTCTGAGCCACGAGTGACCGTACCATTTTATCGCAGACTACAGATGTCTTTTGATTCATTCTTGTTTCATTTCTGTTGTTTTCAGATCTCTGGACGGTGAAGGAAATTTCAACTGGCGTTTTGTCTTCCCATTCATGTTCCTCGCTGCAGAGAAAGTCCTGGTCGTTAGAAAGAAGGTAACGAAAATGTCTTTTCTAACAGTGATTAAAAATCCTTCGTGTTCCTTTATGTCAAATTCAAGTAGGCCAATGTGAGACTAAAAGACCTTGGTTATCATCTAAGTAAAGGGAAATTTAAGTTTGGAGCTCATTCTTAGAGAGTTCATGTCCCTGTTCCATGAGAGGTTACTTGAATGTGTTATAATAGGAGTAAACATGTTAGATATGAATTAACTCCAGTCAGCAAAAAAGCTAGTGAAACTTACTACATGGTGAGATTTTTAGCTCTTTGGGTGTAATATTCATGGAGATATTGTATTCAAAAACCGCAAAATTTTTGGATGGCAAATGTGCTAATGAGCTCATACATTCTTTGTACAATTTTGAGTTTTTAAACCCGTGTTGCACAAAAAGTATTCAGTACATCAGGCTCGTATTCATTTGCAGATTTAAAGGTACTATGAGCTTTCCATATTCAGAACTTATTTATTTGTAACTCCATGAGAAACTAAACTGTATATGCAAATATTGTAAACAAGGATTCCCCTATAATCCATTATCATTATGACAATTTTCTTTACTTTTAAACAAAGTTCACTGTGTATAGCACGCCACAGAAGGGAAGTACTTTTACGCTAAATCATGGTGCTTTTATAGCTAGACATGTCTACGGATGTAACCAATAGAATGAGGGTGCTATGATGCGGATCGTGCTGTGATAAGACTAAACAATCTTTTGCAACACTTGACACAATAAAGCATTCAAGGATCTCAACCGACTTCTGCGGGTGCCAAACATAATTTGACAGCATTGTCACATAGTTAAATGCGATAACTAAGTATTTCCGAGGTTTGCACGTCACGCTCCTGCGTATTACTGCTTCAGTGTGTCGTAAACGTTCTAATTGGAGTCGACTCGCCTCTATGTTTATGTATTCACAAAGAATCCATTGAACTAGCCTTTGACAGTGCTTTTGACTGTCGAACCCTTGTGAGATAAGACTTTGCATTGAGGTGTTAATGAAGGTGTTTCATTGTAGGAACACTTCTGGAGCTTAGATGAAACAGAAGAACGTGTACCTCCCTGTCTAGTCATCCAAATTTGGGACAACGACAAGTTCTCTGCGGACGACTTTTTAGGTATGCTTATGTCGTGTAGGAGCCTTACAGTGTGCACTGCTTGCTTTGGAAATTACATTGGCCATTTTCTTCTAAAAAAAAGCTCATCTTGAAAAAAGTGAGAGAGGTTGGTCCGTTTGTTTGGATGAAGTCAACAATTTATCAAGACACTGTTTTTTTGCTTCAGAGGGCAAGTTATTGGTTGTGCAGTTGATAAGGAATGGGTTTTGTTTTGTTTTTCTGTTGTTGTTTTTTTGGTTTTGTTTTGTTTTTTATTCCCTTTTTTGTTTTTTTGTAGTCAGGAATGTCATTTTGGAAAGAATGTATCTGAAGAATTGCAAAGTTATATTAGCCTTCAGTTTAGTCATAAAAATGTTTGAAGAAAAGTCAGGACATTTGAAGAGGTATTATATAGGAACGTTATCATAGTGTTTTTTCTTTTTTTTTTTCCTACTTTTTTTCCAGGTCAGGTTGAACTGAACCTTAACCGCATGCCTAAGCCAGCCAAGAGTGCAAGGAGATGCAGCTTACAGCAGCTACCGTCGTTTGAAGAAGGCCGATCGAGCAGCAGCGTGGAGACTGTGTCCCTGTTTGAGATGAAGAGAGTGTATGGATGGTGGCCCTGTGTGGCTCAGGATCCTGGAGAAGAGATGCAGTTAACGGTATGATCAAACTGCAAATTCTCTTTAAAAATTGCTGCACATTTCTTTCAATTTTGCTTGGGAGAATTTTGTGATTCATCAAAACAAGATCCTGAAGGTGATGATTTCGTCCTGGATCGTGGAGAAAATGGCCAGTTTAACTTTTGTTTGCGATCTGCTCAGAACACAATAAAAAATCCGTCGGCTTCAGACGAATAGAGCTTGTTGTCGATCTAAATTCAGTCGGACGGACTCTGTCGAGTCAAAAGTCGAACTTATCAAGAACTTAATTCGCGCAGTTTAGTTCGTCTGATGTGAAGTTCAAAGTTTGACCTGGGCCTAAGAAATAATCTGTTAATACTTACCTTTTGGAGCCAGATACAAAGCCAAATAAACACAAGCAGGCCAACCAACCGAGTAGTTTCAAAAGCCGTAGTCTAAAGATTTTTTTTTTTTTGTCGCAGGGTAAAGTCGAAATGGCCATTGAGCTCTTACCCAAGGAAGAAGCTGATTCTAAACCTGCTGGTAAAGGAAGAGAGGAGCCAAATCAGAATCCAACTCTAGATGAACCCAAGTAAGTTGTTCTTGCAGCAATTGGCGCTGCGCTATGGTATCGATATTTTGCACACTCTCAACCAACAGCTGAAGACAGCTTTGTCGCACGTTTGTGATGTTACCTCATGTTTAAAGCAAACTGTCTAACTCGACTGAAAAACCAAGGTGTTTTCTCGATTCTTCCATTGTCTTGTTACTTCTTAACATAGTATTTTGCTTTCCCTTCCGTGAAGTTTAAATATTAATTTAGAACCTGGGTTGCTCTACGAAATTTCTCTTTCAAGGCTTCAATAGGAAGTTCTTCCTGGTGTCCTGATGTTGTTTTAGATATTCTGTTCTTCATACGTTGCATTCCGTGTTGTTTCTTTCCCAGTCGCCCCGCGACCTCGTTCCGGTGGTTCACGTCACCCTTCAAGACTCTACGCTACATCATATGGAGAAATTACAAGTGGATCATCATTGCTATACTCATCACCCTTATTATTGTGGCCGCTGTGGTCATCTTCTTGTATTCAATGCCGGTAAGTATTTGCATCAGTTTGTTCAGTGATCAAGATTGCGTGGCGACTTCGTTTATGTTTGGTGGTCTCGCAACGTTTTTTCCTCAGCGATGTCGTAAAAATCTCTTACAAAATCTGAACTGCTTTGTCTACGAAGTTGCTCTTTCGAGATGTTAGTAATTAATATCAGCAGTAAAGAACGTTCATGCAAATTTTCATGGCTATAGTCTTGTGTTCCTTGAACATGCCGGTGCTTTGAAATTTATCACGACCCGGCAGATCATGTTCAGCAAAACCCACTTTTCGAACTCCGTTCTATCAAGTAATGTTAGTCACAGTAAACCCTTAAATGTGGGACTTATAGAGTTCTTATTTGTGAAATATTCGTTCGCCAAAAACTTTCACTTGGCATAAGCAGCACTATAGTTTCAAATTGTTACCAAGTTCTTTCATTTGACCTATCATACAGACTTAACGATACGATATTTTACGATAGCTGCAGAAATTCTCGCGCGCTCATTGGCTATTTTTCATTGTCAATAAGCGGACAGACACATGAATTTATAATTTATGTGATGCGGCAACGAGCGAGAGCGGACAATTTGACAATTTGTTATCGTAAAAAACAAATTGACGTAAGTTTTTCATGCGTCTGTCCTGTTATTGACAATGAATTTCGTCATGACATTGTCAAAGTAGTTTGCGGATCCACTCGGCTATCGCCTCGTGGATCCACAGCTACTTTGACCATGTTATGACGAAATGCATGATCAATAACAGGACAGACGCATGAAAAACTGACGTCAATTTGTTAATAAGACTATCTTACAGTTCCTTGCTCAGTGGCCAGGCCTTTGAACAGACGCCAGGCTAGAGTTGACTGGTTATGATACAAAGCTTGCTTTTTAGATGTAAAATAATGTTATCATGCTAACGAGTTTCTAATCTCAACGCAAACCTCGGTTAGCCTGCGAACGCAGATGTATTTCCGGCCGCCGCTTGTCTCCCGGCCGGAAATACGTTAGCGTTCGCAGGCTAAGGTTCGGTTGAATTTCACAAGGTTGTAAAGTGTCAAACAAATCTACATTCATGCATTTTCTTATTTACGAATTAATTGCCTTCTTTCTTTCCAGGGATACTCTGTGAAGAAGATATTCAACGTATAAATCGTCTACTCTGACGGAAAACCAAGAAAATTAACACAACAGTTCAGTCTTCTATTGAATCGAATTTAATCGAAGTATAAGAATTGAAATATTAATAATATTAATATATTGATAGTAAATCGTAAATACATAACTTCGGATTTAAAAATCGCCATATTCAATTCATGGGTTATATATAATAAATTGTAAAATCGCTACTTAAAAAAATTGACAAGTTAGAAAAAATCTGCTCTTAATAGCAGTCCTATTCTCAGAAAACAGAAATCAAGTTTATTGAATTAGTCAAAACATCTTCTCTTGTCCGATAGAAAATTAGCTAGAGTTCGCATTTTCTTTGTTACGCAGTCAGTCAGTTCATTACCTTGAAGCCGATAGAAAATGTCTGGAGGTAATCACTTACGTTGAAAAAAGGCTGGTAGTGACATATTTAGTCGTGAATTGATAATTATTTTGGGCGTGAAATGTAAAATGACTGTTTATTTTTCGTTATAACACTTGAAGAATTTTTTTTTATGTTGCCGTGATTTTGTGTTCGTCACTCGTAGTTCAGTGAAGTGACCGTTAAGTGTTTTTTTTTTTTTTTTTTTTTTTTTTTTTTTTATCTCCCCCTTAAACTTCCCTCCATAACCACTATTATTAATATAAGGAAAAATTAAATATTTT
>Ga0126339_10001965_pt1 | contig 14490 bp, 10 predicted proteins | sample OrbTmetagenome_2_FD_92532 | JGI IMG/M metagenome (GOLD analysis project Ga0126339, IMG submission 92532) | Coral microbial communities from Petempiche,Puerto Morelos, Mexico - Orbicella T R C metagenome | ecosystem: Host-associated > Invertebrates > Cnidaria > Coral | place: Petempiche,Puerto... | reverse complement strand
TATAAAAAGGACCGGGGTGCTACCCGTGCCTTTTAGGGAATAAAAACGCGGTTAGGGGTTCAGCCTCTAAAGGTCTCAAAATATGACAGGAGATTATGTGTTGTTTTAGAATCGGTACCTCTTAGGGTTGAAAACCATCTCAAGCCACCCCCACAAAACGAGATCTTGGTAACTTTTAGAGGTTCTTTTCAAAATTTCCGACGAGCTTTCCCGTCCGTTTTATGTGAGAGCTACCCCCGGGATTGACCCCTCCAAAACTAACTGAAACATCAAGACGATTCAGGTGTGACTAACACTGCTTCAGTTCTTAAGCACTCCGTTCTCATGGGCCGGCGCGTTGCCGATTGTGTACATGCAGTCGAGGAATCCACACGCCAGCTCAGAGACTATGGATCGGTCTGGAATACTTTGAGACATACCATAGATAGCAGCCTACAGCGTAAGATAACAAAATGAAGTGAGTCATGGACTGAAGTGTGTGCCAATCTGCAGATTAAGTACTGTTGATGAAGTGGAAGTAGAGTCAATGGTGAAATGACAAATTAAAACACTGGACACAAAGATATCTACAATGGAGAAAACAGGACATTGCACAGAGCTATCTACAGTTGAGTTCAGCACAATCTTACTTGTACTGCTTTCTTGGGTAGAACATTGACAGTGTTTTTCGCATTGATCCAGGTTTGCAAATTAATGACGTCTGACAGATTTGTGTATTTATTCTTCTTCTGACTTTTTTCTTTCCAAGTGTGATTATTCACTTATATTTTTTTCTCTTAGGGATTTCTTTAAGGGATGGCCGTCATTTGTTTTTACAATTCGTGGGCTGGGTAAGGGTGACACGCCCTGTAGGGGACGAAATGTTCTTTTGCGTCTCACTGCCTTTAACAAATTGTTTAAATAAAATTAAATAATACATAAGTAAAATTCTTGCGGTAACTTCATAAAATGCCGGTAAGAAATACGTAGAAGACCGGCATCCCCCCCAGGAGCAATAGTACACTGTACACACTTATGTGCTTCATAGCACAGGATGAAATACAAGAAGTAAAACCACTAGGATAAGTTTGTTGTGTGTTGTAATTTATTGTATATTGCAATTTACTATTTATTTATTCTTTTATTTTTTTATTTTTTAAAGTGCAAGAACTGGGAAAGAAAAATTGCGGTAAATTCCTCACCATGCCACTTGTTTTGACTGAAGAATCCTTCAAAATCTCAGCAGTACACTCTCGGACATCCTTTACAAAATGATCAGCCACACCTACCTGAGTGTTCAGGTAAGTGACACAAATGTGGATACTACAAAACAATGTAAGTGTCCCATTAGGAAATTGTAACCACTGACAACGTAAACGCAGCTTTAAAAAACACTTCCCTAGACAATAGGCAATAATTTCAGTGTATCATGGCATACAAAGTCGGGAACTCGTGTCAGGGGTTTTGTTAACGTTTTCAGCAAGAGGACAACTGGTTTTCACAGACCGGCAAAACGTTTTGAACTTAACTTCTTTAAAGGAAGAACTTTCCTTTACATAGTCAAATCGTCCTCACAACCGGTCAATTTGCCCGGTCATTAACGAAATCCTTAGAGTGTAAGAAGTTTACTAGTAATTGACTGTCTGGCTTTTTCAGCCTAGATTGTCGTTTAGGACGATAAGTGATTCGACATACTGACACATTAACTAGGTGTAAAGACGCTAAACAACTTGAGTTCAATTAAGAGCATTAAGTAGCCCCTGTTTGTGGAAAAAGAAATGGATTGGCGACAATGACTTGAGTAAGCCACGCCCCTGGGCTACTATTAAATACCTTTTGTCCTTACTCATAATTTTGAAATTTCTCTCATTCTCTTACAACTGGTCATCCCATAGCACCATGGACGGCACTCACACTTTGTAAATGCATGCAGCTCAGTAACAAAGCTAGCCTTACTTATATCAATCAGAGACAAACCTTGAAGGAAACTGAAGAGAATTGAGATGCCAGTGTCTTTTGGTAAGAGCATCTGCAAGACGGTAGATATCAAAATCCTTGGATCCAAATGCCACTACACTCACTTCAGGCTTCCCAAGTACATAGATGCCCTTGATTTTTCGCAAGCTGCAGAAGAATGACAACAAAATTCAAAACTGTTTCTTACTATTTGTAAATTATTCACCAAGAGAAAAGAAATTGGATAATCATAATCCTAATGGCACTGTTTTCATGACGGGGCTTATTTAAACTAGCACAGAATCAACTGACATTATTCTTGCTTCTTCATGCGGGATATGACAAACAAACGTAACTTTAACCCAAGTACATGTGTAGCTGTACTTAATCAAACATTATCAAAAAAATTCCTCAAAAGTTGGGCGCAGAGGGTTTTTCTTTGGGCAAGCTGAAAGTCATTCCCAATAGTTCCCCCCCCCCCCCCCTCCCTTCCCCCTAAAGGAAAAACCTTTCTCGCAAGCATGATATTCATTAAATAATTAAAAATTAAACTAACACAATTATTTAATCTCTGACAGTACTTCTGTAAATTGAATTTCCACAAAATTTTAATAAAACTTCACAACCTCACTTGCCCTAGCTTCAGGTAGGCAAAGGGTGCAACATATTAACCCGACCTCAAATTTCACCACGCCCGGGGCTGTTGGACACTACATTTTTTGCATGCTGCAAGATCAACGAGTCACCAAGATACATGTACACAGAGTATCTTAGTTATGGTCTGACTGGTTATCATTGGGGTACATATCATGTACGCATTAATTTTAAAAACCTCAGTGCCTTAACAGCCAGATATTTTTTAAGACTCTCACCCTGCCTCGATTTTCATTCTGGTCTGTATGATTTTTCTTGTACTTTCAACATAACCTGGAAACAAAGAGAGACAAAAGTACATGTAATAAAAGTCTTCATTTGGCTCCCTATCAGTCAGAAGTATTATCATTTTTATGCTAATATTCAAACACACGAGACAGTATTTTATAAACGATAATCTTGAGCAGAATTCAAAATATGACATGCAGCACAGCATTTTCAACAATGTTCGAGGAATCTGGAAATGTCCACACTGTATAAAATGCTTTAGAATCTATTGTTTGACATATGCATGTGAAGTCTTTATCAAAACTAAACGAGAGATTAAATAGTAAAAATCCATGTTGAGATTACATATCCATTAGCCATGTTCACTATTACAATTTCTTTTGTTAAATGTGATCAATATTATTGATTTTGAGAAAGTTGGAAATCTGGGAAAGAACCATCTGCCAATCCTGGGGCCCATTTCTCGAAAACTCCAGAAGCTCTCTGGGCCCATTTCTAGTTCATCTGTACCTAAAAATGGAGAAGTGTATACACCTGAAACTTCTTGTTTGAAGGGAACCTCTGTTCATATTAAGAATATGTGAATAAAACAGCTCTGTAATTGTAAGGTTCAAGAATTTGCTATGGCTTTCCGGGCCCAAAACGTTTCCGGGGCTTTTGAGAAATTAGCCCCTGGTACTCTGGACAATGGTCTTCACAGAGAGAGAGAGAGGGAAAAAAAAAATTTATCAAAACTTCACACAAAAAATGCTGCCATACCTGATTCCCCAAAGTACATCATTGCCGCCCATGTTGATGCAATGACTGCACCTGGTCGACTGCCAGGTATCGTGGGACAGGCATAGATTCCTCCTTGCCAATCTGGTGCTACAAAGAACTGACAACAACACAAGTTGCTTAAAAGGAGCTCAGTCACGGTGTTTTGTCTTTTTTTGGCCACGCACAAAATTACCTTTAAATGGGAGGAAACCTGAAAATAATAGTTTACTAAGATGGAAAAACATCAAAGAGATAATAATAAACCATACAGGAAAAAGGTTGGTCAAGGATGACGAAGATTGACACGGATTGCAAACGACGAGTTTGAAATATTTAGGCTAAACTTTTCAAAATGTGCAAACCGTGACTGAGTTCCTTTAATTAATTCGCAGAAATTAATTGCTACATAGAATGGCTGTCAACTGAATGTGGTAAAACCTAAACTAAAAAAAACAAAAGATAATTGCCCGTTTACTTTTGACACCCAATTGAAAACCGCCCTATATGTGTTTATTGAAAGATAGATGATGCATAATTCAGCATAATTTCTCGCTCATTGCTAATTTTCCAAACACTCAAACATAGCCAAGTACTACTGTGAAGGTTCTCTGATAAGCCCTCCTCGGGAGGTAGGGCATGGGAGAGGCTGAATAGAACTGCAATTGTTAATAGTAAAAACATGTCTACTTCTCCATACAAACCATATTTTTTTGGTGATAAGGCGCAGTGTTCTTTCTGAAGAAAATATACCTGTGGTTGTTGAATCAAAATCTTTTCTAACCTTGGGATGCGCCTTATAGCTGAGTATGGTCGTGCCAAAAAAATAAAATTTTTCAAATTTCTCTGATAATTAAAATAATTGTCAAAGGACTCAAGTAATCTAATTACACTAAGTAGAAGACAAACATTGTTGGTCATTGACTTTTTCAAATTTGTGGTTCTGGAAAAGAACACTCATATTAGTCAGCTCTGCTCAGCTACTTGTCATTCTTGATCGCCTTTGCTTTCCATCTCGTACTCGCTATCAATTGCTTCTTCCAGATCTTCTGCTTCTTCTCCCTCGTTATCCCAAACTGTTTCATCTTCTGTACCATCAAGAACATTAGTGATACTGCAGCATTTGAAGGCTCTGCTGGGATTTCCTTCCATGCTCAATCAATCCACCGCAAAAACCACCTCTTTGCTGGGCGCCTCCTTCTTTCCATTTTTACTGATTTTGCCATAATTCTCTGTTGATGTCTTTTTGACAACTATGTTAACCTCTTCAACCACAGGCTTGACAATTCATGGACATTGTAATGAGACACTAGCATTCGCAATTAATTAACCTCCCTTAGAAATAAATTGCAGGGAAACAACTCAAGAGAAATTTCTTAGGGAAATGAAATGAATAAACGAATTACTATAACCTTGAGGTTGGTGATGACTTACTTGAAAACGCCTGAGATGCTTGTTGCTGTACATGATGACTGAAGATCCTTTTGGTGAAAAGCCATACTGAAACAATAGAGATTACACTTTTGCTCACCTTCATAATTTACATTTAAGATATCTCTAGATACAGTCGACCCCTGTTAACAAGCTCACAACAAAATTCAAATTCACAAGTTTGCACTTTGATTGACAACTATGTATGGCTGTTTAATGCGCACTGTACATGTAGGTGGCTGCTAAAGAGGGGTTCAGCTGTATCAACAAGTACAGTGTTACAGACTGTACAAGTGTATACATTATTGTTTATGTGTAGGTGCATGTACATGTAAAGGGAAAATTAAAATAAACATCTTTTTTTATCTAAACTATCATGTTGATGAAATTGTATAGTGTGACCTGCACTACAAAGAAAAGCTAACTAACATTACTTTTATAATAGTCAAGTTTGCTTTCCAAAATTCTCATCTTTAATGGTAGCATTGTTAGTTCCACCCAAGTCTTTGCACAATTTTGGCTATCTTCTCTACAGACCCAAGGGAACTTACGAAAGAAATTATCTATTGCAGGAACCCACTTGCTTTAGTTGTCACTTTGTTCTTAACCTAGAAGGTAACTGTGTTTGGCTCGGTGTGATATGACAAAGACCCCATTTATAATCAATCACTACTAGTGTGCAGTTCACAGCAAAATGGCATTTTCATCTTATGCAAAGCCAGCGAGAATAACTTTACATGTACATGTTCCACACCTTGTGAGTATCGCAGGATATGCTGGTAACTCCTTCCACTGTAAAATCAAATGGAGGAAGGTCAAACCTGTAAATAGCAATTTAGGAGAAAAGTAAACAACAGATTCATCTCAGACAGAGTAGTAAATCATACAGTGTATACCATAAATTGTCATACATGTACATGCCACCTGTGGATACACTTAAGTCATGTATATGTTGTAGGTTACAATGAAAAAAATGAACACACATAGGCCGAAAGTAGAAAAAATTATAATTATAATAAAATAAATAAGTAGTTGTCATAGGACATGTTTAAAACACAAAATGCCAGATGATGAAATTGCACTTTGAGTGGATAAGATTCAATAAGGGACATGGGCATCTTTAAGGGTTAGCCTTTATTATATTAGCCTTTAAATTACATCTTGTACATGTAAAACCTCACACTTGATTAGTGCTTAACACTATTGACAACTACACTTACTTCAACCCATCCCTTTTCCTGTAATGTAAGACTATTTTGCTTGTGAATTATTCATTTTTTAAGTTACCTAGCAGGTTTCTGCAAAGGGCCTATCTAGTGGAAGTCTGACACTTCAGTGGGATTTTAATTCATGATCTCTTGTGATGCTCATAAAATAACTTTTGCCAAAAGTTCTGAGTTCCACCTATTATATAGCACCGTTCACAGACCTTATACACTGATCATAACTTACCCTGCTTTCTTCATAAAGGGAACCAGAAATCCCCCAAGACAGGCATCAACATGAAGTCCAAGATTGTACTTCCTGGCAAGCTTAGCCATATCCTCAATTGGATCTATGACACCATGAGGAAACTGTGGTGCAGAACCACAAAGCTGAAAACACAAGAGAAGGATTTAGGAGAAACTAGTGAGAGGAATGAAATCCAACTGCTGGGTGCTATGTGCCAACAAGCTGAAACACAAAAATAGCATTTTGAAAAACCAACTGTGCTGCACTTACCAGGATGGTGTTCTTTGTAATGGCTCTTTTCATTGCCTGAACAAGACACAAAAAAGAATACAGCAAATTGAATTATTAATTTAACTACACTACAGGTCGTATTACAAGGGTGGGGCTCATTTGCCAGGGCAAGACACTTGGGCAAGACACTTTACCCTCTTAGTGTCTCTCTATCCAGGAGTATAGTAGCTAATGATTAACTGTTGAAACAGTCAAAAATACTACAGAGGGGAGATGGTGGTGGGGGGAGGGGGGTGTTAACAGAAGGGTTCAGAATCTCCAAGGATGACTACTGTATTAGTAAATTGATGGTGAAAAGTTTCAAACCTTGATATTACATCTCCTAGTTTCCTCGTCAACAGGAATGTGAACTAACTTCAAATTAAAATAGTGAGCTGCCTAGCAGGAAAATAATTACAAAAATACTTTATTAGAAGTAATAAGAAACAATGAGAAATAAAAATACTTACTAGAAAGTCCCATGTACAGTACATTATATGTATACATGTCAATAGGGAAATGGAAAAGAACAAACAAACAAGGAAACAAAGAAAAAAAAATACAGCAACAACAAAAACAAAAAACAAAGATTAATTAATGGCTCTTTTGGTCAATCATAAAATGGAATTTATGGCTTTTCCTTCAGCCGTTTGTTCACTTTCTTAGTTCTTGGTAGGTGAATCAATTCTTCTGACTTATTCATCACCTTACATAACATTATTTTATGTTAATCCAAGGCTTTTGCGATACAGAGACATATGTTTTTTTATATACTAAAGATTGTCCTTATTGTGTATCTTATAGTGTCAGCTGAGAAATGTGCCCATAACAAAAATATACCAGCACTTATTGGACTGGGCCGAAAATTACCTTATCAAAAGCTGCATGTATACTTATTGGTGCCACACTAAAAAAAGCAGAAAACAGTAACATTTATTATCTAACAGACAAAGGGACAATGGTACATCACTAGAAGGAAAACATGCAGTGCAAGTAGGTGGCTGTCCCACTGCAGCGCCTGTTGGAGAGCATTACCAGAGAGAAAGCAGTGTTTGTTTGGTTTTCACTCCCTCCCTCTCACTTACAATTAGGTAAGTATATCTTCCACACACTGTCTTTTCACAGTGCTGTGTTGACAGGGCCTGGAGATTGGCTGTGTCTGTGCTGCCATGGTGACCTCCTTGCTGCAGAAGAGTGCTCTGCTCTTCTGCTACTTTAGTAGGAGCCTACTCTCCAATGTTTCAATTGGCTTAGAGTAGGGTTGTCAGCACTATGCCCAACTCCAACCTAGAGGACCAGGGTGTCTGGTTTTATCTCGCCTCTCACCCTAGATCTGTCCAGCGTGGTTGAGCCTGCCTGAGGCACAAAAGCCCATGCTGGCATAGCTCCAGGGATCCTAGCTACCACACCAACAGCAAGGCACAGACACCATTAACACACAATAGGTACAGATCATAATTGCAGAATTCTTAAGAAAATTCATCTTTGTTTGCCTTATCATTGCTAAAATTCCCGACTACAGATATCAGGTAGTTCAAATCAGAGCACTCTTTAGGTGACATACACAAACACTTACATCTCTGGTTTTTCAATTCTGCGCTCATGAGCCCACTCACGATAAGCCTTACAAGCCAGTAATATACTCTCTGTACCTCCTGTGGTCATCTAGGAATGTCAAAAAGAAAAGAAGTCTACTACTGACTACTATTAGGTAGCATACAAATGTTGGAAGTGATCGCTCAGAGGCTTTTACATGTCAATTAAAGAGTACTGTCTCTATGTTTTTTGAGATAAAAGGACAAATTTTCTCGACTAAGCCACAACGTTCAAATGTTGCAAGTGTCTAGATCTATGCAGTAAGCTGAACAGTTTAAAAACTTTAACCCAGGCCAAATACATGTATGCAATGATGGCAATCAATTCCAAAAGAAAATATGAAAAATTGGCCTTGAAGTTCATGGTTCACATTCTCCAAAATACACAAAACTTGGTCATTTCATGGCTGTCTGGCCATGTAGCTCAGTTGGTAGAGCAACGGTGATTTAACCTAGAGGAAGTGGGTTAAAATCCTGCTAAGGTCAAAGATTTTTTCTTTGCCTTACAGTATGTGGTCCCCCATTTCCTTTCAAGAGCTAAAATGCAGAGGCAAATCACAGGGTTATTATTACGTCTGTCAATATAGGGTCTGCTCAATGAACAATAATTTATAAAGCAACATGTAAAATATAAAACAATTTTTTTTTTAAAAAAGGTTGCATTCACAGGACACCCAATTGCGTAAAAGCTGGCCATACTGTATAATCCAAAATACATACCGTTCCACAAGCATCCTTCCCTCCTCTGAACATATTAACACACATCTGGACAACTTCTGCCTCCATCTTCCGCACTGTTAAGAATTAAAATCAATAAATGCACTGTCCCTTTGATATCAAATAATTTTATGCAAGAGTTAATTTAAAACCTTTACATGTACCTTCAAGTTCCAAGTTTTATAACATTTTCAAACAGCTTAAATTTCTTCAAAAGTACATTTATTCTGCTGGGAGTTTGTGATGGTTCACACATGTGCAATCTGAATCAAGACTTGATTTTCATATACCATTGATTTCTTTTTGGCCACGTGTTCACATATCCTGTCAGTTGGACATTGAAATTAAACAAGAACTCTACTGAATAAAAAGAGCTTGGTCTGCCCACTTTGATCTAAGGTAGTTTGTTACTCAACTACTAAAGCGCATTAAACTACTGTACATTGTACATGAACTAACAAACATCTCTTCATTTTCTAAAGATATCAAGCTATAATTTTATTAAGAGAGGCTCTTGAAAAAATGTTTCAGTTATTTTTGCTCGGTGAGGTGACATTTTGGTTTCATGCGATCTACCCATGGATACTGTAGAAACAAGTTTAGTCAGAATTCTTAATATTTTCCTTGGCATGCCACAAATTAATTTAAAGAAATCTAAGGACTTAATTTTACATTCCAAAGTTGTGCAAACAAATCAAATTTACCATCAGGGAAGATGTCAACATGAAGAGGATTGGCCCATGTATATTTGGAATACACCTGCAAATTAAAAATCAAACCTCAGCACACACTCAGTCAAACTTACTGCATGTACAAGTACTCATTCAATTCCCAAACCCTTCAGTGTTCACAAAGACTAGCTAGTGCCCAAAATGACAAAGAAGACAATCCCAATCTTTGTTTAGACTGTAGTGCTTGCTAGTGTGATCTATGTATGTATCACCTCCTGCCTGGTTCTGCCTGGTTTTCTCATGGACACACTCTTAACCTTGTTATGTTTAATTTGAATTACCTGTTTCAGACATTTGAATTGTTGGCCTCACAAGGCTTTGTACTATTAACATTTAAAAGAGATTTTCACATAAAATCAAATTTGGTTGAAGAGATTTAAATTACTAATTCAAAATTGTTTCTTTGTTGTTTTTTTTTTTCTCATTAGGTAGATTTCAGAGCTGATCTATACAAACATGAAATATTTTAAAATTTGATTCATCTTCAGTTTTTCACCACAAACAAATAATTACAATCTGTAGGAGAGCTCTGTTGAACCACTCCACCCGATCAAAAGTGAATCTTTTAGTTGAAACTGAAATTGTTTGGTCAAGCAATGATTCCTATTTTGACACGATATAGTCAAGCCAACATAATCACGACAAGGCCAAACAAGCCTGATATGCAACTGTAGCATACCAATAAAGTCTTTACTGCTCCCAAATTCAGCCAAGTGACCATGATATTGTAGCCATATCAGGGTCAGTGACTTGATATCACAGGAAATCAGGACAATAGCCACTGACAGCTTCTGATTGGCTAATTGTGCATTTGGGTAGGGTAAGATAAGGAAATTTGCTTGCTAAGACATGTGTTTGTTTCAAGACAGAGCACTGCATTTGCGTGAAAAAACACCTTTCCACCTGACCTTTGTAAGGACTTCAGTAAGTTCCTTTCCTCCATTATAAATTGCTCCAGAAACACGTCCTTCCTGCCAATTCACATCACCTGGGAATAAAGTAGAATTGAAAGCTTTTAGCAAGATCATATAACTGTATCCAAGCAAATTTGTTGTCTGCATGCAGATGTACATGTATTTAAGTAAGAAGCCGGCAAAAAGTGTAGTCCAGTGCAAAAACCCAAATCAACAGACAGTAGTTTCTTGCAGGTACTTCCTCATCCTTTATTGGTTTTTAAATTGTGTACACGTACAATGTACCACAAGCATTGTAGAGTTAATGTAACATCAACTAATAACAGTGAAATGTAAAATTAACTTACCCAATTTTAAATAATCATCAATTTCCTTCATTAGCTCTTTCTGTAGACGATAAATGAAATACGGTAGGTAAAAATTCACTTCCTGAATGTCTTGAATAAAAGAATCACAAAACAAACTAAAAAATTTACACACTACTTGTACTTTGCAAATACTGTTCATTCCCCACTGTAGAGGCAATCTGGGACAAGTGTGACTCATCTCGCAGTCCCTTGTGGGGTATTTTCTGGGGACAAAATGACTTCTTACTTTTGTTTTGTCCTTAGTAAAGGTCCCAGAAACAGCTGCCAGGTAAGTCTCATCCCAGATTTTTCTAATTTCTAAACTGGTGAATTTTAAATATTATTAATAATAAATCAATGCTTGAAATGCAGCATGGCACAAACCTCTTTCATTCCCTTTGCTGGTAGCTGAAAACAGGATAGAGCAGTACATGTAAGTAAACTTTGCACATGTGGAAACAAAGAAAAATAAAACTACCACAAAATCACATAGAACATAGCCAAAAAAAAAAAAAAAACTGAATCAACTCAAAAATTTCACCACCAGGTATATAAGCACATTCTTTAACATAATGATGACCAAGAAACATTAGTACACGCAAGTGTACATCAGTTTCTAGACAGAGAGGTTTAGGTTCAAATTTCGTGCTAATAATTTGGGCAAAATCCTTTATTCTTCCATGCATTCTAGTGAAGAGTACACAAATCCAAGAATTTCCAGGTGCCACAAAATGATAATTGAACTTTCACCACACAAAGAACCATCATTGTGCGCAGAACTCAATGTTTAGCTGTAACACAAGACTTATTTTAGTAAACAGTGTAACTGAATCTGTTGATTGTAACATTTACTTTTAGTCACTATAAGCTGAGTAACTTACTGTCATGTGAAAGGTTTCTCCAGGTCTTACTGGAAAGGCACTCCTTCCCATTTCATCCATTGTTTGCTGCATCTCTCTGGCTATCTGCCAGAAGATCGAAACAAGTGACGGTTTATTATTCTGGCTCTGGAAATACTGCACCAAATGTTTATAGAAAACATGTAGTTTTCAAGACTTTTTCCTGTTTTGATTCATGTAAATTTATACTCCCTACAATCATTTCTTCCACCTTGGCATGTGTCAACTGCAAGGGTAGAAAGGCAAGATGTGCCCATGCATGGCAGGAACAAGATGAAACCATGCAGTCCACAACAAGACTAAATATTAAAGTAAAAAGTGCAGTGTAAAGTGATTTTTTATAAACACAGATATCAAATCAATTGCAAGGTTCTCACCTTATCCTTTATGTAGGGCATCCTTCTTACCAGTTTAAAAACTCCTTTTTTTACTCTTTCCTTGAGACCTGAATAACATTTAGAAGAACATTTACCATTAAAATGGCTAACGCATCCCAGTTGGAAAAAAATGATGATTTCATTTATTAATAAGTGTTTAATGTTTAATCAAACAATTTAGACAATAAATTAAAACAAGTCAGATAGACATCACTGTTTAATGTACTTTGTACAGTCAGGCAATTTGATACCCTGTTGATATGATGAGTATGGACCACACTTTTGGGATAGTCAAAATGCCTGCATGATTTACTGCGCTTTTCTCTAGCATGCGGATTCTAAAATTCAAAGCTCAACTGACAAATGCGTTTTTTGCTACTGTCAATCAAATGTTTTCGGCGGCTCCTCACAGCTTCCAACTACCGCCGAGCATGCGGTAATCAAATTGTTGAGGACAGCTCAGACAATGAAACAGTGCTCGGCAGTAATCAGAAGCTGGGAGGAGTCGCCGAACATTTGATTGACGGGAGTGAAAAACGCATTTGTTGGTTGAGCTTTGAATTTTAGAGTCTGCATGTTATTGAAAGGCGCAGTAAAGGAGTACAACTATACTGCACAATAATGCCTTCTACAGGACTGAACAATACCTCAAAACTGGCTTTCTAAGAAAGAAAAACATGAATGAAATACTATAAATTAATAAATTTAAATATAACCAAAATAAACAAAAATTGTTTGACCTGAGGAAGATTTTTATTAAAAAAGGGATGGATTACAAATACAAACATGATCATTTGACTAATGTTTCCAAAGTGGTGTCTGGAATATAATTCAGTTTCATCCAAAATAAAAAAAAAATTAAATATTAATCAAGAGGCATGTTTTGATTAAGATTATCCAGAGTGACTTTTAGAACTTTTAAATGCTGTAGGTACCTAACTGAAAGTCACTTGGACATCCTTAATCCAACTTCCTCAACTTACAGTGGAATCCAGATTTTTTGAACCTCCAAGAGAAAAGAACATTGGTTTGAAAAAATCGGGTAGTTTGAAAAACTGGGGGCAAAATTATGGTGTACGTTTGGGTTAGAGAAAGGTTAAAAAAAAAATGAGCGTTTGAGCAATAGGGATTCCACTGTAATTACAGGTAATATACAATGTTCATACTTTGTTCACGGAAGAATGCCCATCCAATCACCCAGCGCAGAATTTCTGTTACAAGCCAGACATAAAAACAGTATGTCACTGTATTGACAACAATCTGTAAAAAGAGTAGATTACCAATAAGTTCAAACCTTCCAAAATCACATCCAAAACCCAACATAAGTTCCAGCAGTAAAGACCACTTGGACGACACAGACTTTGTGATTGATTAATTAACTCTACTTCATGTAGCTTGTAGTACCATAATAAGCCTTGGATTGGCAGATGTACATGTATGAAAGATTATGTTAAAAGAGAGTTTCACCGGACGTTTGGTGCCCATGGAAGGTTCAAAGTCTTGTTTCTCTACATTCCTGAACATAAATACAACAGGACATAAATACGTGCACTTTATTTAAGGTATCAGCCACCCTTCAGGATTGCCCACGTGCAGATCCCTCTAGCGCTTTTGTTTTTGATATAAACCCCTACAAACCACACATTTTCTGAAAGCTTAATAGTTCCAGATTATGGCTCATTCCTTTAAAAATCTCAAACTCATAAGAGTTAGCATAATTGAGATGTTTTTTGCGAAAGCATATGTCTGTGTTAATTCAACTCCAGTCCCGCTAAGAATGAGCGGAAGAGAACAATAAACATCACATTTGCTTCTTGACACTTTCTTCTAAAAAGCCGTGTCTCAGATTTTTGACAAGTGCATTTATTCTTTTTTAACAATAGGATAACGTTAGAGGAGAGAAATCATCAGCACTTCCTTTGAAAAAATGACGATTATGCAAAAATGGAAAAAGAAAACAAAACTCGCAGACACCGTTTTCAAGGAAAACTATCTGACAACAAGCTGGCCAAATTTCAGCCAAATCGGTCCAGGGGCTGCCAACTTAGAGTTAAAAAAGTATGCTTAAGGTTACAGTATACCTTCAGGGGTGTCTCGCGCGCAAGCGATGTAGCGCGTGCAGTTTAAGCTGTAGATACCTAAACCCCTATATCAAATTAAAGCTTATGGAGCTGGCTATCAAAC
>Ga0126339_10001963_pt1 | contig 14493 bp, 11 predicted proteins | sample OrbTmetagenome_2_FD_92532 | JGI IMG/M metagenome (GOLD analysis project Ga0126339, IMG submission 92532) | Coral microbial communities from Petempiche,Puerto Morelos, Mexico - Orbicella T R C metagenome | ecosystem: Host-associated > Invertebrates > Cnidaria > Coral | place: Petempiche,Puerto... | reverse complement strand
CGCTGGACCCATTCTCCTCAAACTCGGTCGTGAAACAAAATGGCGGTGTTTTGGAGCTATTTTCGAGATTTCGTCGTGGCATAGAAAATCGAGGATTTAACGGAATTCAAAAATTTTTTCGCAAACTATTTCAAATAATAAGTAGATTCGTTCTGGCGAAAAAACATTTTTGGGGTTAGGTGCACTTTAAGAGATGACCTGATCCTGTTAATTGAACTTACCATAAATTTAACACGCTATTAAAAACATTTTGGAAGGAGGCGTGGTGGCCTCATGGTTAGTGTGCTCCACTCCAGAGCGAGCATTCTGAGTTTGAGCCCTCCCTGGGGACATTGTGTTGTGTTCTTGGGCAAGACACTTTACTCTCACAGTGCCTCACTCCACCCAAATGTATAAATGGGTACCGGCGAATTTAATGCTTGGGGGTAACCCTGCCATGGACTAGCATCCCATCCAGGGTGGAGTAGAAATACTCCTGGTCACTTCATGCTACTGAAACCAAGATAAGCTCCAGCCTAAGGAGCCACTTGGCTCGTATGCAGATTTTACCTTACCTACCTATTAAAACATTTTGAGTGTGCTAGTGGGAATGACTTTAGTGTTAGTACATCATAGTTACAGCTAGCCCTAAGGACAAGCTCAAATTGAGTTTTCTTTACACCCTCCATTGCCTCCTTGGTTAACCTGGTTCACTTGGCTGGTTAATTTGGTTAACCTGATGCACTTGGCTTCTTTAGTAAACCAGGTGAACCAATTGAACCAGCCAAGTGAACCAGGTGAACCAGGGGAACCGCCAACTGAACCGCCAACTGAACCAAGTGAAACCAGCCAAGTGAACCAGATGAACCAGGTGAACTAGGCAAGTGAATCAGGTGAACAAAGTAAACAAGCCAAGTGAACCAGCCAGGTTAACCAAGTGAACCAAATGAATTGAGTGAGCCAGCTAAATGAACCAACTGAACCAAGTTGTACTGTGTCGCGTTTTGTTTTGTTGCATTACATTGCATTGCATTACGTGGCAAGGTGTGGCTTAGTGTGGTGCAACAGTGCAGCATGGCAATTCATTTCATTTTGGTTTGGTGTGGAAAATACAGTAAACCTATACAGGTTTTTACAAGAATCATCCCCTAGATCTTACATGATTACATATACACTGCACGTAACTTATTTCACAATATTTCATTTTCTTCAGAAGTTGACCTTACTATGCCTAAAGGAATACCTCATCAGCTAACTGATATCAAACTAAGCTTGTGAGCACTTTTCCGTTGATCAACATGTGTAACATGCTATATCACTATAACTGTGGCTAGCTAATACTGTAAAAAGGATAAAATTAAATGCTAACTCGCCATTGTCTGTCTAAAGCTTGGCTAGGTTTTGATCTCTTTGTGGAGATGTGTCTGTGTCCTAATACAGTGTACTGGCATGTAAAATCTGTGAGATGATAATGATAAGACAAACTTATAGTTAAAGATGGAACAGCAAACAGAACAAAGCTAAAATTAAGTCTAAGTAGTTCTGGGTAATAATTCAATAGGTCAATTGTAAGTGTAAAATACTGGAAATGCTGATGGTAAAATCTGGGACTGGGCCCATCAGACACAGAAACTGTTATTGTTTATACACTGAGACCTAGGGCCTGTTTCTTGAAAGCCCCAGAAGCTTTTCAGGCCTGCAAAGTGATTTTTAGTTCATCTGTATCTAAAAACAGAGAGGTGTATACGCCTGAAACTTCTTGTATGAAGAGAGCCTCTGTTCATACTAAGAATATGTGCATAAAACAGCTCTGTAGTCATATTAGGTTTGAGATTCTGTTGCAGTTTTTTGGGACCTTTAAGAAACATGCCCCAGGACCTTAATCTTGACCTGATAACCTTCAGATTCAAACCCATGTTCAACTTGTACTTGAATTTTTAAGGGAGTTTTGATGTAGGGATATTTAGCCTCTTAAAAACTTGCTGTTCTAAGTGCATCTATTTTTCTTAACTTTTAGTTTTTACTTCTACGTTTAGTCTGCATCTTAAATAAATAAATAAATTTTAAAGTATACATGTAAACAATTTAAGAAAATCTGAGCCTGAGACCTATCGATAATCAAGTTCTTTTGGTAGCTTGAAATTGGATTTCATATCCCACAGTAACTTAATATATTTTTTTATTCAAACCAATTTATATTTGTAGTCATATGTAAATGCTAGCTAGTAACTGAATTATAAATGTACATTTAGACCTTTCTACAGCCTCTGAGACTCCCCGACAGAAAGAAATACACACAAGCGAGACTTTGGAATTTTGAGACCAGGGCAAATGTTAATACTTAGTAAGTTGGAAACTAATTACTATTAGTTAAAAATAATTGAAAAAAATTATGTCCTCTATCAATAAAAAAACAATAGCTGTTCAAGAACAATGATTTAGGTCGTAACTGCCACAGACTTTTGAAAATATTGGTGCTTACATTCCATCATATATTTTTGCTTGCACATGACAGGTCTAAATGTGCCTAGCGATTCAATATTTCCCCATATAAAACTGGGGAATATTCCCGATTTTCTCCTAAATATTTGAAGGATAATAAACTGGTCAGTACAAAATGCAGACTGCAGACTGCAGACTGGGTACAAAATGCAAACTGCAGACTAGGTACAAGCTGCAGACTGAGAATAGAGACTGTTGTTTTCATCTGATAATTAAAAATTAGACCCTTAGCCCTCAAGGGCCACGGGTCAATAGCCCATGAGGCGAATAAAATGAAAGAAAGCATCACGCTTGATTGTGCAAATTTTGCTACTCGAGGACTATAACTAATAGTCCTCTAGTAGCATAGCCAATTAAAATGCAGGATTTGCATTAGTCCACTAGTTGGGTGATACTAATTGATATTATTATATGGCTTGTGTTTGTAGCTGATATAACGCACTCTCTGATTGGCCAATTGTAGGGCATTGTTCTCCCGTAATTCCCATGGCCCAATTATAAACGGGCCCGCAAAACCAAAACAAAAAGCCATATAATAAACAACTTTAATTGACCTTGAATGTTTGGTCTTTATGAGAAAATCTCAAACCTCGGTCTTGCCAATACAGTACGGTCTCAGTTTGAGATTTTCCCGTAAAGACCTCACTGTCAGTTAATTAATTTTAATAAGTAGTTAACATGCTGTAACATGTCATTTTATAACTTGCCAAGTGTTTTCTGCGGTCATCTTCCAGATTGGGGATTATTCTCAGCCATATTCTCTCTTAAATATAATTTCTAAAAAGCCGTCATTACTCTTCACATTTCATGCACAAGATTTTAGTATCAAATAACAACACATATAAATATGATGGAAACATTATCTAAGAACGAGCGATTAAGAGTCTTGCAACAAATTAAAGAATATTGAAGAATGTCAAAGTTTCCTACACGTGCAATGTGCAATCGGTGAATTCTTATGGGAAAAAGCAAAGTGCCATTTTCGTGACTGGTCATTTATTAACTTTTCTTGTCACTGTTTGGCAACTAGTAAGCTACACAATCATTAAATAATATGTAACAATCAGTGTGTGTTCACCCTTAAAACACTGAACACGTATCAAGATGAAGGAACAGTTTGGCTTTACAGTGTAAGTCTTCTTCCCTTTTTCCTTTCCTAATTTCTTGACCCCCGTGCTACAAAATGAACACTGATCGATCATTGTTTCTTGAAGATTGCACTTTATTTGGGTTAACTACTGACCTCGTGCGCAGTGTGAGAAGACTATGACAGCTTCAAATTAGATTTAAAAACTAACACAACCTTGATGCTAAAACTGTTTAAAAACAAAGTATATGAAGAAACAGGCCAAGGATAATGACCGCGGAAAGTGATTGCGTGACACTTGGTAAGTTATAAACTGATATGTTATCAAGTATTTGACAACAAAAAGTCTTTATTCTCAGTCTACATCTTATATCTAGTCTGCAGTCTGCAGTATGCAGTCTGCATTTTGTACCCGGTCTGCAGTCTGCAATCTGCAATTTGTACTGACTGGGTAATAATAATAAAAAAAGCCCCCATTTGACTTTAAAAATTTTCCTGGACTTTAGTGTCCCTGGACATTATCTGTTCCTCGAAGCTAACAGTTTTCTTTGAGCGTCACTCTTAGGAAACTGTTTGCGAACAAATATCCAGGCATATTTTTGCGCCAAATGGAGGCTATTGTTTATATAGCAAATGCACTATGTAAATTATAACATAATGCGAACTTATTATTGAGTTTTACATCTATTAAGTTCTCTATGTTTATATGTCATGCATGCATGAACACCTTGATGGCAAAGACGTCCGTTAGAGCTTATGCAACGTTATGCATTATTCAGTGTTTTAAGAATTTATTATTACTAAATTGCTACACAAGATTTTAAGATGAATAATTTACTCACCACTTGCTCTTGCCACATTTTCATCTTCTTCTGCCTTCTTCTCATCTGATCTGAACTCTGCAACCTTAACCTGCAGGTCAAACAGGTCGGTTCTCCTTTCAGTAAGTTGAATGCAAGTTTTAACATACTGCATATTATCTGAATGCTTTACCTGCTGTTAAGCATAAGTCTTCGAGAGTTCGGTTATTTCTCGACAAGAGGCGAACATTCTCAGAGCAGCCTCTGCAAATCTTCCGCCATCTTTGTTCTACCTCTTGACCCCAAGCTCACTCGGTCACAATGTTCCTGGCCAATTGCGCGTGATCCCGCGTGCGATCCCTGGAACCACTGTAACCTTGAACGATCTGCAAAGGAGTGATATTCCCATTATTTCTTTTGATATTAGATGGGCAATTGAATTTCATGCAGAAGGCGGCTTCTGCAGATTACTGTAAAGTAAATCTTATTCAGAAAAGCTAACTAAACAAAGTGCCGAGCAACAAGAACCATTTCATTTCATATCTCGAAACTTTATTTCAAAAGTAAGACGTTTTATTACTGACTGCTTTTTCCAAAAAAGAGCAACTACGCAATACAGGGTCCCATTTTGAAGGGGCATAACTTTAGTGGCTTGTTTGGCTCGTCTAGTTCGGCAGTGGATGAAAGAACGAGGAAAAATCTATATATGCGTTAAGTCTTAGCTGTGGCTCGCCTAGATTAGCCAAGACTACCTGCGGGTTCATCTGTCATTATTTTTAAGTTTCTAACTTAATTAGTTTTAATAATAAAGTCTAGACGTAACGCAACTCATTAACCTAAAACTGATGTAAATTATTGAAAAAGAAATAAAGTTTTGTTGTTGTTGTTGCTGTTGTCGTGGTCTTAGGTCTATATATTTCGTGGTTCGTTTAGCTCGGCAGTGGATGACAAAGAAGTAAACGAGCCAAACGAGTAAAAATGATGTAAAAATTTTAAGGTTGTCTGGTAGGCGGAGTTAAATGCTGGAAGATTGCCTAGGAAGATCCAAAACTTAAATGCTTTCAACATAGCACTGACATAGAGTATAAAATAGAAGAACCATAATCTTAGAAGTTTAAAGGTCTTCACAATATCTTTACACGTACAGTAACAAAATGCTTGAATGTTCTTGACAGTTTTCTATCTTACAAAGCAGGAATAGTAGATCATTATCAGGACTTCAAGACTGGTCAAGACTGCCTAGGTCTTCCCAGTTGGTACTGACCAAAAAGATCGCTGGCCCTACAGACGACGCTGAGGCTTAGGTAGTCATGTGGTCCGAATCACAGGCTAAGATCAAGAAACTATATATAAAAAATGACGTGGGTTAATATTTTTGTGCCTGTTGAAAGAAAATCAAAATTTTAACGATTTTGACGTATAAAATTAGGAACTTGGAGTAATCTGGAAATCAGAGTTCAATGATATACAGTCAAACCTGTATTAGGCGGCCCTTGCTGGTGTCCGCTTAATACAGGATGTCCGCTGAAAACAGGTTCCCTCAGAATTCGTCTTAAAAGGGTCATATCAACATTGATCAGTATTAAAAGAACTTGAAACAGACAAATAGCATTCTCGTGAACGATCGATAACTCTGAAATATCGTATTTCCATAAACAGTATGGCAAGTCCACAAAATCAAACAAAAACAAAAGTTCTCTAAAAACAAAACCGAATAACAAAATATTGCATTTCTGTGGCAGCTCAGTTTGTTGGCAAACTTTTAAAAATGACCGATCTACTAAAATGTTGACAAAAAAATCATCATTCTTTTTGCAGTGTCCGTTGGATACAGGTTTCTGACAATAGAAATGACCATAAAAGTCAAGTTTAAGCACGGTGTCCGCGTCCGCTTAATAGAGGTGTCCGTTGAATACAGGTATTTTTTACAGTGAATGTGGAAAAAGGAAAATGTGACTTGCACTGCTGTCCGCTTAATAGAGGGTGTCCGCTTAATACAGGTTTGACTGTAGTAAATTTCCTGTCAAAGTCATTGAGGAAAGAACTTTATTCAGTGTTGAAGACTGTGTTATTTCATTTTTAAAATTAACATCATTTTTAAATACAGTGACACCCGGTTTCTGTGAGTACTGGACGCAAGTAAACTGATGGCATTGCTTTTCTTAACAATTTCTAGCTCTTTCTAGCAGTCCTACTTTGACGGGTCAATACTACCACTCTTTATTTTAAGGACTGTTACAATAATGGTGTCAAATAAATGCCCAATCTTTTTACGGCCTCTTAAAAACATCCTTAACTTTAGCTTTAAGAGCTTGTAATTCAAAAAAAGCTCGGTGAAACCTTTTTTATTATTGAATCGTGATAAGCATGATAAGCTACAACTTTCTGCAAAGTTAAAAAAAATTCTATTGTTAGAGCTTAGAGGCACCTTGAATTTTCGAAAAATTGAAGGTGGCAAAATTAAGGGTTTTTTTAATAGATCGTATTGTCGCTATGGTAAGCTATTATGTCATAAAGGGGACCACAATTTGTTCGCCAATAACTGGACGTTTATGTGATATCCTTACTGGGTCTTATTGCAGTAATTCACTTGATATAGACACGTCAAAGCATTGCTGTTAGAAAGAGCTGGAAACTATTACCAGCCACCTTAAATATGCAAAAAGCTTGCACCTGGATTTTTTAAGCGCAATTCGTAACAAAAGGGGAGGGAAGAATTCTAACTGCCCGGCGCTTTGAAAGAGCTTTCCAAACAGATCTTTTTCGCTTTAATCCTTTCAGTACTTTTCGAGAATCGAAGCAACTTTTCTGAAGAAACAACTTTACTATGCAGCAGCCATGGCGCCTCAAGAAAACTGTGGATAAGCACATCGAAGATAATTTTCCTGTCCAGCGCTTAGAAAATGCTTTCCAAAGAGACCTCTCTTGATCCAAACGGTTCGGTAGTTCCGCGGTAGTTCCAGTTTTTTCGCCTTGGACATGCAAACTCTAATTCAATGTACAACACTTTTGAAGCCAAATTTTTAACAAACGGCAAACAAATATTTTAGCTGTCCTGCGCTTTGAAAAACCTTTCGAAGGAGATGTTTTTCGCTTCAATCTATTCAGAACTTTTCGAGAAACGACTTTCGAGCGGGTTAAAATAGAAGTCTCCAGGGAGTGACACGACTTCTATTTTCGAAGTTAACTTCGAAGAGCACGTAGAAGATAATTTTCCTGTCCAGCGCTTTGAAAATGACTTTTATATGGTATGTAGTGCAAAACAAACTGATCATCTTTTCTCTTAACCCGATTGATTTTCAGTTCAATTTTGGCTGCGCAATCATGGGACCAAGACTATAAATAACGTTCTCGGCTTGACACGAAGCTTAAAATAGATTGAAAATATTGTCATGGGGCACAGGAATGTGTTCTCTTAGATCACCGTCTCTTGAGAAAACTGATATGATCAGGTGACGGGTCCAAAACAATGGGCTTATCTCAGTTCAATGAGCTCCTAGATAAGCTAGCATCAAAATTCGCACGATCGTTGTTTACTACTGCTTAGTCTGCTTACATGCTATCTTCTGTCTACTTCTATTGTTTTAGAAATAAGATTCTATAAAGGGTAGTAGTTCATATTTTGACGCAAGTCTGACCGAACAACATGAAGACTGATTGCGAACTAAATAACTTGACATCGAAGAGTATAGAATTATCTTTGTTTACAGTATTTGCCTCGATTATTAGCATAAGCGATAAAGTTTCTGATAGAGCCACAAAAATATTAGTTCTGAAGATTGAAAGGGCACAGCACGACCCCAAGGAATTTGAGTTCGATGTATTGAGTACTTTTTGAGCGACGCGAGTTTTAAAACTTAAAATTTTACAAAGAATGTATGAGTTCATTAGTGCTTTTACCAACCAGAAATTTCCCAGTTTTTGAAAGCCAATTTAACACCCAAAAAGTAAAAAATTTCACCAATTATTAAGTTTCACAAGCTGTTCAAATGTTTGTAGTCAATTCGTGTCTAGCGTGATGATATGCTTTCTCTGCGCAAAGGAGGAAAAATGTAATAAACGTCCTGTCGATTTTCTAATATCGACGAATTCCAATTAAAGAGGCCGACAGGATCCCCCTTTTTTTTCTGTCCGGCCTTTACGTCAAGACCTGACCTACGTATTTGGTTAAGGGTAGAATGCTAATCATAATTCTATGTACATTGAACATGTTGATTGGTTCTTCAGTGCAGCTACAGTGCTCGTCATATCTTATCTGATACTTCCTCTTCTTTGTTTTAGCTTGCCGTTTTGTCTGGGCATGCGAAGCTTTCCCAGGCCTTTGTTTATGAACAATTAATTAAGTTTACACCATCTTACAACTCTGCCAAAACAGTCAAAACAAGTTCGTGCAGTAAAGGCCTTTCTCTGTAAACGTAGGCTGCATACTTCTACATCTTAATCTTTATTTACAATTACATTGAGTTGTTACACCAAGTTTCTTGTAAGTAACACATCGTTTCAAGGCAGATTTCTACGAACTATAATTACTTTTTTGTGTGCTTGAACAGAAACGAAACCGGTAGCAGGTGGCATTTTCTAGGAAGCTGCGGGGTCAGTACTCAGCTGAGACGAAAACAAAGCATAAAATTCCAATTTAGGGAAGTGAAACCGAAACAGCTTGTAACAAGAAGAGACGGAAGTCCAATTGAATTCTTCGTCGATGCAAAGAAACGATTGAAACAGCCAGTCCTTGGTTTTATATATATACCTTACTGGAAAACTTTTTATATAAATTATATCTACACAGTTGGAATAAAATACATATTTTTACTGCTCAAAATATTGTTGCCTTTGAGAGATTTTTCATTAATTCTAGCCTGTCTATTCCTAGAACACAACACACAGACTATGTGATGTTACCTTTTTACAAAATGAACGATTTTGTCTTATATACACTGGAAAATTATTATTATAATCAGTAATTTATTCATGAAAGATCATAAACAAAATTAATTCACACAAGCCGCTCGATACTTCACACAAGCCACTCAGAACATTCTTTCCTATAACTCTTTCTTCGTTTTTCGCGAAGGGTCAAGAACTACGGTGTTAAATTTAGACATTTGAAACACGTATAACGATGTAAAATTTGCGTTATTTTAAATTGGGTATGGGTATTGTGATAAATACAGCTTTACTGTGTTTGGAACAGCTGGTAAATCTTTGATTCCTTTGGCGAGGAGTTGGTTGTTCAAAGCTTTACGGCACAAGTGCTGTAAACTTGAAACTTCCTTATAAAGTGGACTCCACAAGAGAAATTTCGCCGTTCGTGTGTTCTCCAAAGTTTCCGAAGGATCCCCTTGTAAGAGCTTTCTTGTAACGAGCATATAGTAGAATACCATTTTCACCACACAGTCAAATCTGGGAGTAGAACGATGCTGGAGTTCCTCGCTGTTCCTTTTTGTCGTGTAAGTGTCTTTTTTATCCAGAGAGTAAAGTCCTTCGCACAGAACAATTCGAACGTTTGTGATCCCGGTCGCGGTTACCAAGGTTATCGTGAATAAATGTCTCGCGTCCGAACTATCGCGGACGAGAAATTTTCCAGTAGGCTGGTCTCGCAGTAAAGCTTTCGCTTTTAAGGCACTGATTGCGCCCCAATAAAATCCACTTTTCTCCAACTTTTTGATAGTCGCGTCTAAACTCGAAACTGTTGTGTTAATAACAGCACACATCGATTCGTACACTGTAGAATGGAAGTCAGTTCTCCACTAGTTAGCACGCCATCGTTTGTACCTCGTATTTTTTTTTATGCATGGCTGTCTTTTAGCTAATCGCTTGAAAATTATCGCGAGTTGTTTCTTTCTCAAAACCTGCCAACTTTGCTTCGTTGATACCATGTCGTAATCGTATTTATATCAGAACTATCGAACGTTTTCCGGGAAATGCTTCTTCCTGGAGGTAAGCTGTTTCAAGGAAAACCGGAAGTGACAATTGCCCTGCAAGCATATTGCATATTACAGAACATTTCTAGGAAAGGCAAAGGCACTTGATATCAAATCTGCAGAGTTAAACGTTCAAACTAAACAACAGTAGCTCATTTTGGGGGCTTACTTTTAGAGAGAACAGCTCTAGCTCCTTAAATTTTCACAGATTGTCATGGAGAACCGAAAATCGCGACGACGTCAATTAGACGTCCACGGCCGGCTGCACAGGAACACGAAAAAAATTGCATCAGCTTTTTGTGTCGATAATTATTTTGATTTCAATTCGCTCAGTTTTCAAAGAAACTGCAACGAATCTAAGAGGTATAAATGACTGCTTGAACTTAGAATAGGATTAAATTTGTTAGTTTAAGGTTGTTCCCCGAAAAATCCTGATGTTAAAAATTGCCATGAATTGCTTATTGCATTAAATGGTGCTTATCGCGTTGCGACAGTAAAGAGCTAGTCTCCCCTACATTAATTTTCCCTTGTATTAGTACAGCGTTATTTAAAAATTGTAATACTTCTTGAATTTTTTGTCTTGGATTTTCTGCCCTCCCTTTCTCCAGGCGAAAATCCAGAATAAAGACACGTAAATATAAAACGTGTTTTACATCACAGTTTCTAAGCGAGCGATTTCGAAACACCGGAAACACACCCTGCAGCACGTACACAAACTGAACAAAGAGAGTGAAAAACGTTTCCAATCTCATGTCTTTCTAGAGGTTTCGTCCATTTGGTAGGTAGTTCTTCGCCAAATAAAAACAGAAATTACCATCGAAACCATGGGCTCAAATCAAGCATGAGATGTTGAATAGGAAATGATGAATTCGTTTTTCCTAGAAAAAAAAAAGTGAGTAGAGACAATAACTTGATCCAAGGTTCTGAGTTTCCGAGAAATCGTCACGAACTCCTTGCTAGGCAGGCAACGGAACGGAGAATCAAACCCAGTCTACCTCGTATAAGCCTGACAAAATTCACAACAAATAACAGCCTTAAAAAAATTCGATATGTTGTTTAATTCCTTTTGTTGTTATGTACAAAATCACCCTTTATAATAAAACGCCAAAGGATGATGAGAAATCTAAAACGAACCTGAGAAAGACTGAAATGGTTCAATAATAATTTTCACTGAAAAAGGTTGTGCTAAATTCTTACAGACTACCTAGAGCACAGCATGACTTATCTTTTTTCCATATTTTTCCGAGTATTTTCTGCTAAATTCAAACAGTGTCATCCAATCGATTATTTTCCTAATTCTCATCATAGTTCACAGAGGAGCATGGTTATGAAGCACGGCAGATTTCAAAGGAGCAAACTGTGAAAAACTACGTGTTCCAAGATTTATGTTTGAAGGAGCGCGACCATGCAAAATCTTTTGTTTCGCGCTCATAAACTATGCTTGGTTTCCATTGGCTAGTTCTTCTTCGTGTTTGTACACGGTCAAGGCCAAAAAAGCGAACAAAGACATACAGCAAAGAACTCTGGCCCCGTCCACACGGGGAATTTGAAAACGAAGGTTTCGTTCTGAAATCGCATCAAATGTTTCCCGTCTACACGCAACAATAAGCGGTCGTTTTGGATTTATGTTTGAAGAGAACTCACATGATTATTGAAGGTTGTTCAGGTAGAAAAGACTGACAGCGTTTTTGAATGACATAAGGAGTACTCCCCTGCGAATGACCCCCCCCCCCCCCCTCCCCGACAATTCACGCATGGCAGGATGTCTCCACTGGATTCTAAGAATGTGAAATGTTTCGCGGAAAAGGTCGAAAAACAAGGCTAGGAGTTGATTGGCAGTTACAAACACGAGATAGTCAACGAAAAACAAAAAAGACATTTAATTTTAATACTACAAATCCTAATAGAGTAATATTAGATGTCCACAGATTTGATTGTTATGCATACGATCAAAATTGTCACAAAATTTTATTCCGTTTCTCGACTCTAAAAACAATTTGTTATTGTCAAATAAGATGGCAGCTGCGTATGTGAGAGTTATCGACTGTCAAGTTCATCTTAACATCTCAGATCTTTTATCACGCTTTATAATAATGGACCGAAATAAGTTGCACTGTCCAAAAAGATAATTCGATCCGTAGTCTTCCTTTCTTTGTGGGGCAAACCTGGGTAGGTGTTCATTTTAAATTTGTTCAAGTCATCGTTTGTGACGACAATTTTAAGTGTTTTTGGATTTTATGATGAGCAGCTAAAAATCCAATTTGTTTGTTTATGACATACAGTCAACCTAGATGTCCTCGAGCAAACTGCTCTCGCTAAACAAGAAAACATCGCATCGAAAAACTAAAGCGTTAATTTTTAGACACGAATTTATCATATTTTTAATCGATTACCCATGTCATAAGCCGTGGTGTTGAAGGCATTCCTCACGTAAGAGTTTTCTTTTCATAATTCTTACATTGTCCTTTTGATCTCCAAGAGGAATCAAAGAATCCTTGCTTCTTGTAAGAACAACAGATTGAAGTGATGAGAATGTGGAGTTTAGGCAGTACTGTTTCAGAAATGAGCGAAATCAGAAAAGATGAGCAAGGAAATCATGACACTTTGAGTTTTAATTTGTCCTTTTTGACCACAAACTGCAACCTGGGAGCGAGAAATAACGCTCTTTCCCAACGTAGATTTTAAAGCCCTATTTTGGTTTTCTAGGAAACAAAACGTGGTCGAGTTTCTCCGAATTCGTCTTCGAAATTTCTAGGAAAAATGATCTTTCCAGGAAATGCTTTGTGGTTGCCATGTAGCTGTCATAACCACAATTAACACATGAAAAGTGTTCACTTTCCAAGAACTGAACAGCTTTCAGCTGTTACAGTGCGCCTACTCGAGTCTGGCTACCTAGAAGAAAACTAACCAATCAAAACGTAAATTGAGAACAATGGACTGGTCGCTTTCTCGTGTCGCCAAGTAATAACGGTCTGTTTGGCATGAATACATAAGTGCTGTCACCACCTCTGCGTTATATACACTCCTAGAGATTCAGTCCTTGACGGCGAAATGTCATAATCACAAATCTCGCTCGAAACCTTTAGCCTAAAAACTCATTTTTCGACAACTAAAACAACACCGTTGAAGAGAGTAAAAAATTTAGGATCGAAACTAACCAATCAACAAATGGCAAAGTTTCCTGAGAGGTTCACAGCACTTCGCACTTTGTTAGGTTTTCAATTGTTCGTATTCTTCAATGTTATTGGTTTATTTGAGAAAACTATTGTTATCCTTTGTTCTCAAGTAACGTTCTGCTTGGTTGACTCTTTTCCAAATGGCCCGGTTTGAGTAGTTGCACTGTAAACCGCTGGCATTAAAATTAATGTTCATAAAAGTTATATTATGCGCAAGCATAATTAAAGTTTATTAAAATGTTTCGATTCTTGTGTTTTAGGTCAGCGTTTCCCTGAAAAGGTCGAAAAACAAGACTAGGTGTTGATTGGCAGTTACAAACACGAGAAAAGCAAAAACAAACATTTTAAAACTGCAAATCTCAAGCGAGTAATATTAGATGTCCACTGACTTACTTCTCCATCCTAAAAAAAATGTTATTGCCAGATAAGATGGCAGCTGTGTATGTGGGAGTGCTATCAAGTTCATCTTAACATCTCAGATCTTTAATCGCACTTTACTTTATAATGGTAGATCGAAATAAGTCACACTGTCCAAAAAAAATTATTCGATTAGAAGTCTTCGTTCCTTTAAGTCACCGTTTGTGGTTATAATTTAAAATGTTTTCGGATTTCATGATGAGTAACTGAAAATCCAATTTGTTTGTTTATAACATACAGTCAGCCTTAATGCCGTCGAGCAAACTGCTCTTGCTAAAGAAAAAAACATCGCGTGGACCGGCTAAACTTAAGTGTTAATTTTCAGTTTAGACACGAATTTATCATATTTTTAATCGATTACCCATGTCATAAACCATGGCGTTGAATGAAATTTTACCATCATCGTCAGCCGAGGTTTCACGCACTGGTAAACCAACACAACCAATAGCAAGTAGAACAAATATGCAGCGACGCAAAATAAAGTTGAAGACCATGGCATTCCTCCTCACGTCTGAGTTTTATTTTCATAATTCTTACATTGTCCTTTTCATCTCCAAGAGCTTTGCTTCTTGTAAGAACAACAGATTGAAGTGCCGAGAGTATGGAGT
>Ga0126339_10001962_pt1 | contig 14493 bp, 7 predicted proteins | sample OrbTmetagenome_2_FD_92532 | JGI IMG/M metagenome (GOLD analysis project Ga0126339, IMG submission 92532) | Coral microbial communities from Petempiche,Puerto Morelos, Mexico - Orbicella T R C metagenome | ecosystem: Host-associated > Invertebrates > Cnidaria > Coral | place: Petempiche,Puerto... | reverse complement strand
GCTGCAGAATTGTAATAGAACTCATGATGCTTCCAAGATCTTGCTGTTGACAGTCAGCACCCATTTTCTGTATGAGCTCTCGTAGGTTTGCGAAATTTGCATAGCCAAAATCCTCGCAAAGATAGCATAGCCCAGCGAGCATGGTGTTGGCACGGTAATTCTTTGGGAGGTGTGCATAGATGTAGCTCCTTTTCACGCCATCTGGAAACTGCAACATGTATTGCTTCACCACTTGCTTGATGGAATCCTGCCAATGGCAGACAGGGCATTCTCTACCATCTACCATCACACTTCTGCAGGAAGATGGATGTGAAACATCATCACGCAGAAGGAAATCTGCCAATTGATGAAGAACTTCCCGAGTAACACACTGCTGAGAGAATTTAAAGGATGCCGGCAGAACTCCTCCTCGACCAAACAGGATTCCATGAACTCGGGTGGCAGTGACTGTATTCTTTGAACATAAGAAAAGTTCAGTCAGGTAAGTTTGCAAGTAATGAAAAGCAACAATTGACAGAAGCCTCCGTCTCTCTGCTGAATATGATACCAGCCTTCCCATACTTCTTGCTGCTTCTGTTCGAGATTTGAAATTGTCAGGTGTGCTTCCTTGGAATGCAATAGAACTTCTCAACTTAGTTCCTGAAATGTTTATTGCTTGCTGGACTTTCTTCCCTTGCTTCCTTATTTGGCTGTTTGCTTCCTTCACTTTGCATTCCTTATACTCTTTCAAAATTGAACAGAGTAGCTTCTCCAGAATTTCTTTGACTACTTTTTTCTCATCTAAACCAAAGGTACTCAACCAGGAACTGCACGTGAATCACCGTGGACATAGCCATCTATTAAACCTCTGATTTTTTGAATCAGTTCAGTTTGAATATCACTTTTTTTTCTTGCCTCATAACACTGATGTGGTTGGGCAGGGAACTCACCAACTTGAACTGCTTGATCTACAAATGTAAGTGATGAGATGGATGCACTGGTGTCATGATCTTGGAACAGGTGATCTTCCATATCAACAGCTGCATCCTCAACAACAGCATCGGCTTCTTGTGTGTTATTTTGCTGTGCATCATCAATAGTTTTCTAGTGATGAGGTAAGAAGAATGTGTTGCATGTAAAAAAGCTTACAAACTTTCATGAAACTCCCTTGACAAACATTTCTCTCCATGTACAACAACTTTAGAATTTGTCACTCGTACGTATTCATGGGTGAGATTAACAACAGCTTTATAAACTCAATAAACAAGCAGCTATCAGAAAAGTATGCTTAAGCAAACGGTTTACCTGATCATATGTAAGCTAAATAAAAATTTGCATTCTTCATTCTTACCCTGAGTTTTTCACATCTTGTTTCCAACCTGATGCGTTCTCTACAGGAAACACATATATGTCTCTTCCGACTGCTGTTGTGACCGTCCTTATTTGGTTAACAAACCTTGATTTCATGCTTTGTGGCAATACAAAGTTTAAGGTCATCTGCGTGTCCCCATGCACTGTGCCTTGGACAGCAGCAGGAAGCTGGTGCTGGCATATTTTACAGAGAAATAATGTTTTTCACTAAATTTGACAGCAATGAAGAAGATACAAAAATATATGATGGATACTACAAATGAAATGCTCAAAAATGCTACTAACAGTCGGCAAGAATCTCAATTCCAATATGGCGGCGGTGGAGAAGGCTGGACGTGTATTCAGTTGGTGCCAGTTCCCCATTTCCCATGGCAACGAAACTCAACATATACAGAACAGAGGGCTCTGGGATCAAAAATTAACAATAAAATGCACGAAAAATTCATTTCTTTGAGACTTTTTTTGACATTTTGTTTTCAACCAATCAGCAGCCACAATTTTAATTAACTTAATAATTTGTAATTTAGCGCCTGTACATTTGGCTTGCCTACTCCTTACGCGGGGCATTACTTAATGATACAAATATCTCCATCAGCCATAGGATTCCTTTATCTAACAATGGAGAATCAGGGTCTACTCTAATTTGACATCCAGCCATAGTAGTCAAATTTACCAATTGAAGGATTCGGGACCGTTTCTACAAAGCTAGACCAAAGTTGAAAAGCTATAATATTAGCAACATTGGCCTGGGGTGCTACGGTGAGAGCAATATCTTTATCCAAGAAAGCCTAACAGAAGTGAAAAGAAAGTTGTTGAAGAACTGCCTCAAGTTTCGCAAGGAACAGAATTACAAGTTTATCTGGACATATTATGGAGTGATATATTTGAGGCATAATGGGCACACACCAGCATCACGTATTACATCAGTTGGGGATTTGGAAAAACTGCAACCACGACGACCAACATCTGAATCAACCAGTTCAACAACTACTGAAGTATCTGCCTCACCAAGCTAAGAGCAAGAAAGTTAAGACTAGATAGTTTTAGATACCCATGCACTATCTGTGATAAGTTAATTAGGAGTAACGGGAGGAAATTGATATGTAGTCTGTGTAATCTTTGTTATCACTTTAATTGCACATCCCTTACTCTAGCTGATTACAAGTAGCCTTGGGTGGAGCTGCCAGATATGCAGCCAGTCAACTTTTCCATTTCACTCAATTGAAGATAATGAGCTTGTTAAGCTGTCCTATACTTCCAGTTTAAGCTGCTTGTGCTCAAAGAATAGTGTAAATGCTATTCTGGAAGATTTACCAGTGCTACAGACTATATCTAATATTGGTAATATTCCACACTTATCTAATTCTGACCCTGAATCCAACACACCTTCCAAAGTTAATTACTGAGGCAGTGAGGCCTGGGTTTAAATTTCAACTCCGTTTTTTTTTTTCCACATTCAGTCACAAATTGTTGTCTGGTCTCTAAAGCGCATGCGTCACCCCTGCATGCGTACAGCACATGGTGTTTACAGAGGTTGCCGTTGTGAAAAGTTAGTACGGATTCCTTGATTTCTAGGGCGATGAAATCACATACAAACTAACACACCGTTTGCGGTAGACCAACACTAAAGGACATTAAGCGTTTTTGCAACGGGTCGGTCTGCAAGCCTTACGAGAGATCAATTTACGAGCGAACATTTTGAGTGAATTTATCAAGAATCATGCCAGACAGTTGCACCAAAGGAGCCATCAACCAGGGCTATCAACTCTTCAACTTGATAAAAAGCATCTTCAGAAGCGTCATCGTATTTTTAGGCATGATCGTGAACCAAGTAGAATCCCAGCACAAACTCAAGAACTTTTGAGCAACAAGAGCAGAAAGATTAGAGAATTTGTTTACGAATGTATCTGTTCGAGTTCACCTAAGTAAAATGCTCTGAGAAACTTCGTTAAGTATTACAAAGATAAAATCTCGAACTAAATGATATTCTCTTGTTATTTTCTTGTAACAGAGTTGTGTCTTTACAAGAGTGAAACCCATCTAGCGAATTATGGTACATTTAAGCTGAAAGAAACTAATATATGTTGACCCCAGCAAAACAATTCTTGGCTTGCACTGTAACACAATCCTGACACGATAATAAATTATTTGAAAACCATTTAGTGGATAAAATCAAGAAATTGTGATGTTATAGGAAGTTAATAAAGATGATACTTCGTCGAAATATTTTGCACAAATTTACAGAGCCCAGTGTGGAGCCGCCATGTTGGTGTACCTCCGTGGTACGCCAACATTGCGGCCGGTAAATAGTGTAAACAGCCAGAACTTACTTTGGCTATCTAGGCGACTGATTATCTGTCCTGAATAAACAAGCATTTACACAAGTACTTTTCTTAATGCTTTAACTTCTGAATGGGCTAAAAATCACAAGATAAGTATATGTTTTTTGACAAACATATTCGTAGGTCTATGTCATGCACTGCCATAACTCTGAAATTCAAAATGTCTCGCTTGCTTGAGAAATGCAAATAACAATGACAAAGGCTAAGGAAAACAGACTGAAATGTTTATAGGCTGATATAAAGACCTTGACTCATTTCTTGCCTTAAAGACCTGCAAACGAGTAATGAGCTATTACTTGATTCCGAGAAATGCAATCAAAAGCAGAATAGCTTGAGCACATCGATTCGATTGAATTTTGTACGACTTCAAAGGCAGAACATTTAGCTCAGTTGCAATATAGCTAGTGCCTCTCAGTATAACGACTGCCTGGGTACACGCAGCAAAGCATCTAGTTTTAATTACTTTGATATACATAAATTTCACTGTTCACCTGAAATTAATAATTGCTGAAACAAGGCATTTTCTCTCCTCAATAATTGTAATATAAGAAGTATCCAGGCAAACTTTGATAACCTAGAACAGTTCCTTAATAATTTGAATTATCCTTTCAACATTATAAGTCTGTCAGAGACATGGATTAATAGATCTAATGAACAAATCTCTAATCTTGATCTCCCTGGTTATTCATTCCTCTCTCAACCCACTACACAAAGGGAAGGTGGAGTTGGTATGTATAATAAAAAGGTATTCAATATAGTGTTAGACATGACCTTACTTCTAGCACTGATGAAAGTGAGATGTTATGGGTTGAAATTGAGAGTGACTTAAACAGCAATATGATATGTGTTGTAGTATACCAACATCCTTCTTCCAATCTTGAAATGTTTCTAAATAAGTTTTACTCGGTTATTGGCAAAATCAATCAAAGAAAATATATTATTGCTAACAACATTCCATAATTTGTGCAGAAATGTGTCTATTTTAAACAACGAAAATTAGTAAAATTGCAGCACTAGATCCTACAGGGGATCACAACCAACATAATGATAGTAAGTACATGTCAAAACCATTCTTGTTTTGGATTTCAAGCTAAGAAATTGAACAATCAAAAAGCTTTCCTGTTACTCAATTTGTGCTAAATATTTTAATAGGCATTGAAGCACTGCGCAACTAGAATGTAGTTTGTCTACATGGCTTAAACTTATGGAAATGTTCAATCCCTTGTAAGTTCCACCTTGGAACATGGCCATTAATGATGATTTAAAAACTCAAAGATAGAAATCTCTGTACTCTTTATATAATATACTGTTGCTGGTATGTTTGAACAGTAACAGTCTTCAAGGGTACACATAGATCATTTGATACTGGAACACAAAATCTTAACTACAAGAACTATATGAATTTCTTTTGTTGTTACAATAACCCATGAATGTACATAAGTAGTTATGTATTACAACTAAACTGTAACTAAGTTTTAGACAAAGCCAAATTCACAACTCTTAACAAGGGCAAATGACATGGATTGACAAAAGGCATCATATGTGTCATCATGAAGTGGACAAGTGATGCTAGGGTTACAGGTAGAAGCTGTCGGTCAGCACTGACAATTGGCATTCCAGAAATACTTGAATTTTATGGTAATCGTATCGGGCAAACCTAAAGGTGGAACTTGCTCTAAACCACTGATAAACTTCAGCATTTGAATTACGGCAATTGAGCCATTTTCACCCATAGAAATTAAAATTATAAACATTTCAGAAAAGAACCTCGACACTTCAAAACATCTGAGATTTAACCGAAGAAATATGTTAAAAAAATCAAGAATACAGTGTATATAGAATAAATATTGAACAAATAGGGCATTTAAAATCTTAAAATTTGTTGTCACTGACTTTAAAATCTTAAAATAGATGTTTCGGCTAAAATACTATAACCTTCAGTGATGAAATGAATGTTAATGGCGTCTAAATATAAATGAGATGTTTATAAGAATGTGAGGAACTCGCGAGGGATTAATTTAGCATTTTGTAAATGTCTGGAATATGCGCGTGGTCATTAATTGAGTTCAGTTTGCAAATGGAATGCCACGCTTCCAAGAACAATCTACACGACCACAAGGGACAGTGGTCTATGACCTTGACATGATTAAAATCACCACGCGCATATTCCAGACATTTACAAAATGCTAAATTAATCCCTAGCGTGTTCCTCACATTCTTATAAACATCTCATTTACATTTAGACGCCATGAACATTCATTTCATCACTGAAGAAGGTTATAGTATTTTAGCCGAAACGTCTATTTTAAGATTTTTAAGTCAGTGACAACAACTTTTAAGATTCTATTACTATGCCTGACTACAACTACAGTATTTTTAAATAGGGCATTTTCTAGGTTTGTTGCAGGCAAATGGTAAAGAAAACCATATGAATACAGTGTGCATCAACAAATTATTAAAACCAGATTCTTTAAGGAATGTGTATGTTCAATAATTATTATATTGTTTTGTATTATCCAATTGTAGTTGAGGAACAGGCCTTCAAATACTGTGTTTTGCCACCTTAAAAAAATAAGTTTATTTTAAGAGCATTCACTCACTTCCTGTTTCACTGCAATCCATTATGAAGTCATGGAAGTTTTTAAAGATGTCAATTTCTTTAATTTTTGCACTGGTGCCATCCTTACTAAACTCAGCCACCACACTATCAAGGATGAGATCCCTCATTGGCTTGAAGATTGAACTGCCACGAAAAGAGGCTGTAGGATATCTTTGTTGCTTTGTAATTCCTCAAGCAGACAAAATGACTCCAAGCCCATCCTAAGTTGGTCAAGCATTGGGATGATTGTCAAAAATTCTGTCATGACAATAGGTCTGCAAAAGTAAAAATTTGCTTCTTAGTTAACAAGAAGAACAGCTATAGAAATATAGCTATCTGTTATTAGCTATCTGGTACAATGCCATAATACATTGAAGATGAAAAAGACCTAAAATTAGACAAATTTCTCGACATACAGATGTTGCAATCTGCATCCTAAGGCCTGGAAAGAAGGAAGAACTTGACTGAAGCACATGACACAAAGCATACAATTTGTTGTTGTTTCAAAAACTGAAGTTTTCATAACAACCAGTTGTAAGAAAAAATTATCACCTGCTGATGTAATTATCTAATCTAGCTTTGTCTGTCAAATAGATTAAAGTTGACTTTCCCAGCAAAGAAATAGTCAGAGATGCAATTTATCTATCCTAATATTGCTTCCTTGGAACTCAAAGTTTCCTTTGTTGGCACACCTCTGTACCCTACAACTGACAGAATGTGTTGCAGTATAATCTGCAACGATGGAAGCTCCTTCCGATAGAGCTGAACTGGACCAATTACTTACTACAATTGCTGATATTCACCTGTGGTTTGCATCACAGTGTACTCCTTATTTAATATTGAGACTTATTTTCTAAAAACAGAATTGTAAACGCACTGTTGAGAAGACAGTTACAGCTACAAAAGTGGCGTGACACGGAAATAGCACGCATGCACGCTCAGAAACATTTTTAATTTACCGTTATTGCGGGTAGCTTTGACAGTTTAGGGCTGGCAATTGTGTTTTTTTAGAGAAGTTTGTGTCGTTTACTGTTTTTTGAAGTGTTATGGCTTGATTAATGAAGAGTTGTCCATCTACCGCTCACGAACAAGCAATATATAATAATAAATAATATCCCAGAGGCCTTAGCACCTTGAAATTGTTTGTGCTTAATAAATTGCTATGTGAATTCTGGCATCTTAAAAACGAGGGGACAACTGTGCACAAGTCTAAAAAACCTGGGAGACTTCCTTACAACCCTATCAATAACCCAGAACCGGAGTTTCCATTGCTATAAGTGGCCTGAATTGCGGTGCTCTGCAGCTGAAAAGACAGATTGGGAATAGTCTAACCTTGTCCCCAGGCTCTCTCTCCTCTGCCTCCCTTAGAGGACCTGGGAATGAGGTTGGGACTAGTCTCTTTAAGGCTCTCGGCATAGTAGGGGGCAAGTGAAAAATGGGAAGGGGGCGTAATTCCCCCTGGATTTTTCTCTCACTCTTCCCCAACTATGCCAAGTGCCTGCAACAGGCTAGACTGGGCAGTCCAGAACCATTGCTCTATCCAGGTTCTCTCCCGTGACATGAGAAGTTGTGGGTTATTGTGTCATTTGGAACTACATACCATTTCTTATCATAATAGTCTATTTTTAATAAGTCCATAAAAAGGATTCTAACACATTAATTACAAATTCAATTCACGTAATTTTGGTCATGATCATGCACGAACATATCAATGTGTAATTATTGCCCGGGCGCCACCCGCAGCCTGTGCCATCACACATGCACACTTCACAATTCGTTGTCATGGCCTGTGAACACTGCAGGGAATGGCCAGCTTGCAATGGTGAGCAAAGACGTGACTGCAAGCTCACTGTTGTTATATCAAGTGTTTTCGGCTCAGTTAGATGCAGAGAGGAACTGGTATGCCTTGAATTCCGATTTGTATTGTTGAAAACCATCTGTTTTTTGGTCTACTGTGTCTGCAAGAGCATTTTGTGAGGAAAACAAGCAAGTAACCCTAGGGAATTTGCGTTGCAAAGATGGAACCGCCTTCGGCCTTCTGCTGGGAATTCTTCAATTGAAATCTTGGTCGAGTTGCCATTTCACGAAGTCTGATTACTTCAAAGCAGTTGTATCTTCGATCAATTCCCGTGGCTTACACTACAATTCACTTGAAGACGAGAGCAGAAAATTGGCCCAAATGCAGAGCCAGGAAGGAGTGTTAGATTCCAAGCCCAGAAAGCACAAAGATATTGATATTCTGACACCACGAAGCACACCAAGACTGTCCGAAGGAAGAAGCCCGCCAAATTGTAAAAGCCCGCCAAATAGCGAAAGCCCACCAACAGCACAAAGTCCAGACGATTTGGCCAAACCAGCTTGGAAGAAGAAAAGGTCCATGGAGCAGCTAAAAGTTGACCATGACCTCTCCCCATCCAGGAAAAGAAGAAAAGTGAGAGAAGCTGCAACCGCAGTTATGAAAAGCATCAGCCAAGTGCATGAAGAAAGCAGGGACATGCTGGGCGCCGTGCTTGGAGAATACTATCTCATGACAGGAAAAGATGGCAACAATGCCCAGGAGACAGTCAGGGCCATATTTGATGTGATGGTCAAAGAAAAGGGTGTCCAATAGTCTTTCAGGAAACTTTTGTCAGAAGAAGTTTGGGAAAAAAGAGTTGAGTGTATGAGGGTCCCTGACTGGATTTACCTGCTGTTCAAGCTCAAGTCACAATTGTCTGACAGTGGTTGGCAAGAGTTGACAAATCTGACTCAACTTGGAAGAACTGGGGTAAGTGAGGTTGAGCAAAGTTTTTTCATGATGTAAGCTTATTAAAACTCAAGGAATGGTGCCGTAAACATTTTTGCACATTTCCCATATTGATTGTGTTTGACTATTTGATTCCTTTTGGTGAATTGTTTTTGCTTGCATATGATTGATTAAAACCTGACATTGCTAATGGCCTTGTACCAAATTTACAGTTAATCGAACACACCTATTGGGTGATGATGTGGGATACCTGGATAATGTAGTCAACTTGGTTAGCTGGCCTGGTTTAATTTCACTTGTATTGTTTCAAATGACAGGCAAACGCCTTTCTAAGGAGGACAGCCAGAGCTTGTCCTATCACTGTATATTTTACTGTTTCTGTTGGAAATCAGATATTTTTTAAAAGTAATCAATTTTTGACATTGGTATTTGGAGCAAAAAATATTAATTTTTGTAGAAATAATCAGGTGAACCCATCATCCCGATTAAAAACAACATTGCTGCACTGCAAAAGGGTCTGTTCAATGTCACAAGAATGTTGATGGATGGGGCAAGTCTGCCCAATGAAGTTCCAGGTTATCAGGTGAGCCTAGAATATGTTGCTGTCTGGATCATCAGAGATGCATGTACATGGGTCATTTCCTGATGACATTGTTTTCAATCTTAAAGTTGATGGATGCCATTTCTTTGGTAATTGAATGGCTATCATTTATAATTTTGCTTTAATTAAAAAGAACCTGTCAGTCTTTCTAGAAATGATAATGGGTGCATAGATCATTGTCTTAAAATCCTATTATATTGCAGGCAAAGATCAAGTTGCAGTTGGGATTGTTCCCCTTGATGCTAAACATCAGTCCTCTCAGAGTGCAATGTCAGTTTATCCCCAGGGTATAGCCACCTGTAAGGAAAAGAGGTAGTTTATACTTTTCCACTGCAGGCCTCAACCATCTTTAAGCTATTTGTTATCTCACTAAAAGATGTAATAATATTTTGACAGTATATTGTGCGGTCTCAGTACCTGACCCTTATTGGCAGCAAGGATGGAGGACTTTGATCTGTTTCAAATCTTATAATCCTGTTGTGTTAGTTGCTATAGTTACAATGACGTGGAAAGCAGACAGTAAAAACTCAAATTTCAATAAAGGGGTATGCAACCAATTATTTATTATGAGTGAATTAGGTCGTTAGAATGTTTGTGTACATGAAGTTGCTGACAGTTGGTGAATAGTATTTGGGAGATTATGATTACTACACAAACTCCCATTTCAAGTCTTATTAATAAGTAACCATCTTTCATTAAGGTTACCATATACCTTCAGGGATGTCTCACGTCCAAGTGGTGTAGCACGTCTGACTTAAGCGGTAGATACCTAAACCTCTATATCAAATTAAAGCTCATAGAGCTGGCTATCAAACTATGCTAAGAATTTTGAAAAGGAATGAATTGCCGAATTTTTCAGAACCACTAAATGCGAGCACCCTAATCACCTTTTGGAAGCTACAAGTCAAAGCGAATGTTGTTTTTCGCCAATTTATTTTTTTTCCTTGGTTTAAGGACAAAAAGCGCTTAAAAGAGCGTGTCTGCGTTTTGCCATATTCAATTGCAGTAAAAAGTTACAGGACATTTTTGAAATAGGATTTAAAAAATGTGAAGTTATCGTACAAAAATCGCACTTGGAGAAAAAATGTTATGAAATAAACAACTCGCAGACACGTTTTTGTTTATTATATGTTAGTCTAGCTACTGTCCAAATTTGAGGGAAATCAAAGAAATTCCCTTTGAGATGTAACTCTTTAAAGTGCCTGCTTCAAGCAAAAAAAGTTATTTGAGAAAATAGCGCTAAGAAAAATCTCTTGCTTAGCAAACAAGCTCTGCCCCCAAACGCCTTCAACTGGGTTCTCAGATCATGGAGCCAATCAGCGTTTGGAAAGTTTTTTCTCGTGGTGAAATTTACGCATGAACCTCCAAAACACCCTTGTGTTTCGCAATGCGCTCAAGGCGGAGAGATAATTTTTCTGTAGCTCAGTTTTTCTTGAAGCTGGTCTGGCAAAATGGGGAAGACGAAAAAGGATATGAATGCTAGAGTGGCTGGGCAAAGAAAAGAAACAGAAGAAAGTGCAGCGGAGCAAATGTGCATGGACAATATTCCAATGGATCTCAATGAGTCTGACAACTCATCGGTATCAGACTCAAAAGAAGAGTCACTAAAAATCGCTGTTATCACTGTTAAGTTCCCAAATTTTTACAGTACCTTTGTCTTCTCTTGACTCTATCTTTTTTCTCGCTTGATACGATGGCCATGGCGTCATCTGCGAGGCCAATTTTTGCTTCTTCACTCCGAGATGTATTTTCATTTGTTCTTTGCTGTTTTTGCTTTTTCAAACTGGTCCATGGAGTTTTCCATGGTCCAAGTTTACTTATAACTTAATAGAATTAAACCTAATACGAAAAATGCTTGGATTAACAATGCTGATCATCTGAGTAGAGGTGAGTAGCCAGCCAATTCGTGGTATCCATATAGGTGATATTCCCACGAAAGTTGTCTCAGTTGATTACATACGCATTATAGGGCTGACAATTAAGAGCGAACTCTTACTTCCAGCCATAACATAAAACCTTCATTTCTCCGCCAATATTTATTTGTTTTCAATTTTTTTTTCAGAAATTAGAGATTACTCTTTGACCACTACATTGACCCCAAAATCCAAATTTGAAGAAAATTACTGATCTGAAGGTATACGGTAACCTTAAGACAATATAAGGTGGACAGGTTATGAATGATTATGAATCTACATGTATGTGACTGATCATTTGTCTATCTCGCATTTTCAAGGGAAGATCTCAGGGAGCTGTTCTCAAAATTAAACAAACAGAGGGACAAGCTTAAAAAGATGGGAATTAAAGTGGATGGCAAACACTATTGTATACGCTTTAAGAGTACTGGATCCAAAAACTACATGATTTTAAAAATCCCTTTAATCTTTATTAATGAAATTATTGGGGACACCTATTTATGAACATTAAAAAAATAGTAACTTAAGATGATGCATACGTAGAGGTATACTGAATAACATTAGCTGTTTAAGAGACTTAACATGATGCCAAAGCTAGCAAAGCAAGTGGTTTGTAATTGAGCTGAATATATCAAAACAAGAGGAATCACCTGTCAATCTGCAATTAATAGAAACGAATAACTCTGAGAACTACACTGTAATCAGAATTCAATGCAAATTAAGCATAAGGCATGAAAATACTTGCGAGCAGGCCACAGTTGGTTGTTGGTCTTGCAAAATTAAAGTATTTGTAACCAATCTGCACAGAGCGCCATTAATAGTCATGCAAAACCAAATCAAATTACTCCATTGAAAACTGCTCAGTTATTAAACTTATACTTAGTCAATTTGTTTTGTCTACAGTTACTCTTGATTACAACGGTTTGGTGTGGCTGATGGCAAAGATCAATGATGAAGATTTTCAGCTTGGTGGATAAGGCATTGAGAGTAAGTTTTTTGAATGTACATTTAGTTTTAAAATGTCCAAATATAAGAATGTGCCTAGATGTCTTTTGAAACTGTGATAATTTTACCAGGTAATGTTTCAATGGTAGTAGGTAGGGCTCATTTAAAAGCAGAATTGAGCTATCATGCTGTAAGCAGGTGTAATGTCCAGTTGGTATAAACACAACATTTTCCACAATATTGTTTGTTGGTCCTTCTCCAGTGGCTGTTTGACTAGTCCCCTCATTTATTGAATTTTTGAAATAATTCTAATAGATTGTATCTATTCTTATTTCACTATAATAGGCATGTGATTGTGATTTAGGGATGCACAAAGTCTGTCTGGAACACTTCAGTCAAACAAAGGTAGACATTGGTGGGTAATATGTATAGAAAATTGGTGCTAACTGTTTTGTTAATCAAATAGGCGTTGCCTCTTAATTGACAGACTTATTTGATGACAAGAATCGTGATTGCCATAAATTTTATACATTGATTTAAAGGCTTTAGGTTATTGTGGTTCATACCAGTTTTCAGTAGAATCAAAGTGAGAAAGAAATTATTTTAGTCTGTCTCTTCAACCCGCTTACCTGGAAATCTGTCTGTTAAACACGCTAACCCAGAGAATCTGTTAAAGACTCTGCTAACCCGCAAAGTGCGACTGTTGTAACTACCCGTCACAGAAGTAAGTCAAAATTCAAGTTTCTGAATTTAGTTACGAGATAAAGATTTATTTGCGTTTGTTCTGATTGCGAATTATAAATGTATTTCTTTTGGATCAAACAATTATTAAACCTTGGCTTGATATTACGCAGTTTGTGATGGTCTTTTGAGCTAACCAGTTCCATGTGCAACATTTCATTCAATTTCTGGGTTGTAACAAAGAATTATGCAAGAGCACATGGTGGAGGAAGCCTTGAAAGCTGCGAAAACTGATCGGAGAAGTGCCAAAGGAACACTCACACGATGTGTGGAAATCCTTCAGAAAGTTGATAGAAGCAAAAAGACCAGAGCAAGAGGTCAGAGATGATCCAAGTAAACTACAGTTAGCCTTGACACTTGCGGAGAAGCATGAAAATTATTCTCGATTACTCGAAGATGACGGTGAGTTTGAAGTACAAGAGGGATGGATGGGGGAATGCCAAGAAGACTATGTCAATGGAAATGGGTGCAAAAGTGTATTTGGATTCTTTCCTGAGCAAGGGAAAGACCCCGTTGGGAATTTATGATACACCTGCAGCCTCAAAAGTGAAAAATAAGAGTGTTGCTGGGTAGGGAAGCAGTGGAATTCCAAGTATGCAAATAGATGTCGCCCCTAGTGTAAGTTCTGGCGATAATAATCATCCAATTAACGCACAACAAAGCACAAGTTCCGGTAATGATAATGACATGCCAAACCGTGAAAGTGGATTATTTGTTGCTATCCATGAGGTAAATGATAACATCCAAACTCCAACTCCAACACTTCAACCAGTGCTTGTGGTTTCAAGATGGAAAAGCCTAAGATGCCCAAATTGTAGGAGACGAAAGAGATTACGTCATTTTTCGCGCTGATTTGAATATGCGATAGAATTGAAAAACAGCAAGAGGGATGTGATAACTTTTCTTCCCACTTGTCTGCAAGATAAACCACTAGGGTTAATTAAAGGGATAGGTCAAGATTATGACGCAGCGTGGGGTTATTTGGACTCTATGGAGATCCAAGGTTCATGTCCGACACAATCACCAAAGACATAGTTAAACAAGGACCCGCGCTATATAAGGAGCCTTGGACTGGGCGAGCAGTCAGTCATTTCACTCTAGACACGGAGCTGTCAACATCTCCGGGTCGCGCAATACGCACGGAGGTCTCATATCTGCTACTAGTGCTGCGCACAGTGCTTACAAGACTAATAAAGGCTGTCATTCCGTAACTATTTTTTTTAAATCGAAATATCTGACGCGTGGAACGAGTCTGT
>Ga0126339_10001961_pt1 | contig 14495 bp, 12 predicted proteins | sample OrbTmetagenome_2_FD_92532 | JGI IMG/M metagenome (GOLD analysis project Ga0126339, IMG submission 92532) | Coral microbial communities from Petempiche,Puerto Morelos, Mexico - Orbicella T R C metagenome | ecosystem: Host-associated > Invertebrates > Cnidaria > Coral | place: Petempiche,Puerto... | reverse complement strand
TACAGCCTCCTAAGGGATGGACCATTATTTTTTGAGGAGGGGAGGGTTTGGGCAATTATCAAAAATTCCTGTAAAACAAAAACTGTTGAAAAAAAAAAAAAAAAAAAAAAAAAATCATGTATGGGAGGTATTGGAAAAAAATCGAACAAGTGCTTTCTACTATCCAGCTCCCGTTTTTTGATGTTAAAAAATATTCTTGCACAAGCTATTGCCCACCCAAAAAATTGTGCGCAACTAAAAGGTGAGAAAAAAATTTCATGCCCCAGAAAATTGCCCAACCCCCTCCAAAAAATAATGGTCCATCCCGAAACAGACATTTTTTTGCGTCAAACAATCATTTCCCTCTTTGTTTGGTTGGGAGGTAAGATTTTTTTTGAAAAAATTATTTGCCAAAAAATGAAGAAAAGAAATGAAACTAAAGAAAAGGTACGGTGCCACTAAAAAAGTTGATTATGTGAGGAAGGATTAGGGGACGAATCACTCCTTGTGTGGGTATGAGGTTTATAACAGTTATGAGCTGAACAGTTCACTGAATGTGAAAAAGGCAATCTCTTCAAAACACACAGGAATCAAATGGAAAGTAACGTTTTGCTATGGGAGGACCAGGAAATGATCACCCCCACTCAGAAAAACGATGACGTCATGGTGGCCTGCCCAAGTGACATGATGTTCCTCCATGAACTGCAACTACTCAATAATGTAACAGAAAATGAAGGAGGTGCTCCAACATGTACAAACGATCTAAATCCTCAGTGGTGTAAGTAACCAGTATTGTAAGTACCGTAAGTAAGTTATGTAATTAGCCGTCTGTGAAAGAAAGATGGAGTGTTTAATTAACCGTTGAAAAGAAAAAAAGAAAGAAAAAAAATTTAAATCCTCCCCTGGCCGAAAAAGACCTGTTTGTCAAAGATCAGCTACATATGCTTAGCGACAAATCTCGACTTGAGACTGGAAATTTTCAACAAGATGTTGGTAAGTACTGTCAGTAAAGACTTGGTAGTGCAGAAAACCCGACGCGTTTCGGTCCAACTCACCGAGAGTAAGTTTTATTTTCTGTATTGTTATTGGTGTTTTTAACAATCATGGGATGAAGCACCCTGACCATCCTTTTCACACTCATTGCGTTATGAGCCGGGGCTAGTACGAGTAGCAACTCCCATTGGCTCCTTTGTTACCAACTTGGCCTTGGTCGGTTGCCAACTTCCGGTTACTTGCAAGACCTCGAAATCGGAGGATTACAGGAACGATAAACATGAGGTACAATTTAGTTTCTAGACGTGCTATCAGTGATGCAGCTTTCTAGTTTAATCACCGTTATTATATCTCTCAGTTAGTACGCGCGCTGTGATTGGTCAATGTAGGGGGCCGTATTCTACTGTACGGCCAGCTAAAATTTAAAGCTGATTTTGTTGGCAAAATGTTTCGCGATTTATCGCCAAGTGTTCTTAACTTTTTTAGCAAGTAAAAGTTTATAACTTTCTTTTACTTCTGAAATTGTGTATTAAAACCTGCTAACGACTTAAGAGTCACTTAACAACGATTTCAAATTGACTCGTTTCACTTTAGAGGTGCTCAGAAATTTGAAGTCATTCCGCTTGAATTAAAATCGTCCCCGAACGCATCAGACACAGCGAGATATAATAAATACCTTACTAACCTCGTTTTCTCGGTCCGTACTGTAAGTTACGGATCCTCGTTTTTCCCCTTCGATTTATGGCCCGCGCGCTTCGCGCTTAGGCCACAAATCGATGGGGGAAAAAAAACTCGGTCCGTAACTTTCAGTTCGGCCCTCTAGTTCGGTTAGTAAGAGGTATGTATTTGTTTTCTTATTGTTCTCCATACAAACGTGTCCGTGGATTAAAGTAACTTTCAAAGAAGAGGAGCGGATGGGTAAGTGGACTTTACTTTCAGCTGTTTGTCCTCCATAAACTCGAGAAGAAAATAACATTTTAGAATTATCATCTTCGCTCACTTCTTTTGGTTTTTAGTTACAGAGAGAAGACTCGACGAAGCTTTGAGTGGGAAACACTTTGACCTGATTCAAGAATACGTAACTCCTAAAATTCTAACAAACTGCAAGACCAATGCGCTACTCAAAGCATTTGAGGTAAGATGTGTTCTTTAATCAATGGTTTGGCCAAAGCGCTAATAAGCTCTTACAATCGTCGTAAAAGTTTGGCTTTCTACACCCGCTTTACACAAATAGTGTGAAGAGGGTAAAATCGTTCGAAGCATTTGGTTTATCAGAAACTGAGGCGCTTGCAGCAATTGTTGTGGTAAATGTTTGTGGCGCTCCTTCTCTACCCCAGAGCTTTCGTCTCTTTTGGTTAGCATATTATTAACGAGTAGCACTGGGCAACAGTTTTGGCGGGAACTGCATGCGCGTGCGTCTTGTTGCCGGCCGCCATTAGCGGCCGTCATTTTATTTTGTTTCGAGGTTGAAGTACAGACGTTTCCTGTTGAAATCTCTTCACTCTGTCGACGTGTAAAGACCTTATGTCCACATTGGAGACAAGACACAATAAATACCAGAAGTCTTTTTTTCTGAGTTATTCCTGAAGACGACATCGATCAAGACATGAATTGCTTGAGGGGAGAAAATTCTTCTCTTGATGAGCTTATTTGCAGACCTTTTACCGCCAGAAAATTAGAATGTAAGTCATGCTTACTTGAGTTCACTATTGGCTGAAACTTTAATAGACCATTTTACAGTTCTTTGCTCGGTGACCTGGCCTTTAAATGGCAGCGAGGCTGCAGGCAAGGGAGCAGCAACCAACATTGGGGATCAACATTGTTTACATGTAACTTGGATTTTTATATAAATTACAAGATTTATTTAAGCTCAAAAATTGTTGCATCAGGCCGTTTAAATTTTCCATTGATATGACATAACACTTAAATTAATAAGCTTACTGTTACAACTTCATCAGTTTTTAAAGGTGAGCTATGTGCCTTTGTTTCACCATTATTATTTATGTTATCAAAACTGAGAAAATTAATATGCTATTCAGCTTTGCAAAGAGAGGTCAGATATTGATAACTTGGAGATTATAGTGTTTTAACACATTTAACCCTTAAAAGCCCTGATAGTGCCATATGGCACAAAATGTTATAATAAGCTTAATATTTGGCCAATTCATTTCAAATTTGGACCCTAAAAGGATCTTTGAGAGATCTTCACATTGGAAGGATAAAATCGTACCCCCTCCTGAATCAGACTTGATTAACCACCCCTCAAGTTTTTGAAACTTTTACGCTTTACAATTTTATGGTGAAGTGAATATCTGACAAAAATCTGCACACCCAGAGCCCGGGGGGTGGTGGTGGGGGGGGGGGCACTGCCATATATGGGCTATATAGGTATGTGCCGCTGTGAAGGGTATGGTTTTCAAGCAGTTTACTCCAGGATAGGGTATATAAATCAGAGTGTTTGGGTCTAGAATAGGGTATAATTTTTCACAAAACTGACTAGTTGGTTGAAGATTTTATCTAGACTAAGGAAACCAGGAATTGCCACTCAATAATATAAAAAAATCAAATCGGCAAGTTTAAATTTACGCAAATCAGCGTCAACAGAGTCGATAGATGGGGGATTTGGGGAGTTTACTTTAGTATGGGGTAGCAAAATTCAGCTGAACTAGCTCTGGTATAGGCTAAGGGTTCCAGGGTCGCAGCAGCACATCCCCACCCAGAGCTGCAAATTAAGCTATTGTTTAGGGGTATACCCAATATATACAAGGAATAAGGTATTCTTGAGTGTTTTCATTTTTTGACTTTGCAGACTCCTCAATTTAATTTGTGAATTCTTGTATGTCTGTTGTGGTGATTTAGGACATACCCCAAACAATACCTTTCAACTGGTATATTACTTGTGGTTTTTCAATCTACTGTAATCATTTTAGAAAAATAAAGTTTTTCTCTGGGGCTTAGCACTACATTTAGTAAGAAAAGAAAATAATGTGGACTCATATATGATCACAGGTTTACATGTTCATGGAGGGTTGCACAGGGGTCTTCTTGTTTTATTTTCTGTGAAAGGAGAATTTAAGAAATTATTCTTTGTGTTCCATGACTTGAAGGTTTTGCATGAACCGTGAAGAATTTTACCACTCTATTCTATGTGATTTTGAGATGTGAGTCCTCCGAAAGAGTACAAATGGTTAGAGTCGTCTATCGAGAGTGATTTAGGTGTGCAATTTGCAATATGGAGCCTTAATTTAGTCTTTCATGATTTTGCTTTCTTTAAACTCTTTTTCTAGCGTAAGAGCAGGTTATTAAAAAGAGTACCTTTCTTACTTATGTTTGTGATTCGGGAAAATGAAATTTTGATATCTGTGATCTGTGATTTGCTATTTTTCCATTCGTGAACCATGCCAGAGACTCCCCTGTACAACCCTGTTCATGTGTTAGTGCATATATGTAAAATCTTCATGTTGGCTGTATGTTGCTGATGCTTAGTACATAATTTCTTTCTTTAACACATATTTAATTTGTTTCTGTTTAAATAATTATGTTGATGCAGGTGAAGAAAAAACTCAAAGATCTACCAGACAGTGGTGGGGCTGAGAGAAATGAACTTGAATCATTGGTCAATTCATTGGATGAATTCTCTGCTGCATTAATTCACCCATTAAAGTCAGACCATGATTCCAGGGGCATATTCAGAAGTTGCTTGGATGGCATTATGGAGAAAGCCATTGATACAGAGCATAAAAAGGTACTTGAACTTGGTAAAAATAATATTATAAATGAAGTCTGCTTCATCAAGTGTTTGCAGTGTTAGCATGACCAGTGGGACGCAGGAGGGTTAATTGTTGGGCAATTTGCGAAATAAGAGCTTCTCTAAATACACAAACCAATTTTTCTCACATTGTCTTGTTCCAGAATATATCCATATCTATAAAGCAGTCACCCTCTGGAAATAGCCAGGTGACCGCTTAATTCAGGTCGACTGTTTAAAAGAGGTGATCAAAATTTAGCTCAGTATGGGGCAAAACATTGAACAAGAAAACAAAAGTAACCGTGCAAACTACATTTATTGTTTGTAACAACTGTGAGGCAAAATTATCTAAGTAGCTAGAAATCCACGCAATTATCAACAGATTTTACACTAATGTTGTTCGTGAGGCAGGCGTTGAGCATTTTGCCTTAAAGCAGATTATTGACAGTTTTAGTGTCACATTTAACATGAAGAGAAAAAATCAGTTGTCGTTGTGTGTGATTATTGTGGTTGCATGACTTAATTTAGTGGAGTATGTCACTGACTTTGTTCAGTGCCATTGAGAGTTCCTTGTGAGTGTAAAATTGTGCTCCATTTGGCCACCTAATAAAACAAGGTGACCATTTAACAGAGTTGAATTACAATAAAATTAGCCAATTGGGAAGTCCAAACGGTGACTGCGTCCGCTTAATAGAGGTCAAATATACAGTAAATATGTGAAGCAAATTTCGTAAATTTGAATAGTGACCTCTTCATAGAGAGTGACTGCTTAACAGAGGGCTCCTTAACAGAGGTTTGACTGTCTACAAAGTTCCATGAAAACACGAACATATGGGACCCCAAACTTGCCAACTTTTACTAAGAAATGTATGCCAGGTGGTGACACTTGCCCCCTGGCATATATTTTTAGTAAAAATTGATCTATGGAAGTTTTTTTGTTATTTGAAACACAATAAAATTGTTTATATTGTGTAGCATCAGTTAAAGGTCCAGTGAGTGGTACATTGTCGTTGGCGTTGGCTTGTGTCCGAGCATTCATTTCTTCTAACAGTACGGTCTCCTCTTCTTTGATGGCCTCGGAGGTGGGTTAACAGGCCAATCCTTTCATAGGATTGGCCTGCATCACACATCAGGCCTCTTAAACCATGCAAAAATGTTTTTCTTGAAACCAACTAGTATTAAAAGCCCTATTAGTCTGCCATCTTCAGGTGTGTTTCTTGTTATGTTCCCATTTTGCTTGCACATGATTGGTCTAAATGGTCTCATTTGATTGAATATGTCCCATGAGGTATCTGTAAAAATGTAAATGAGGTTTGCAGATGCATGTATTTACTGTGGTTGATGTCTATTGTTTAACAGGATTTTCCAAATTTTATGCATGTATTGCTGTTTTTTTGTCTTTAGTTTATCTCTCATCCTGTGATGTACAACTTACTTGAATCCAAATGGTATGGTTCCTTTGCCTCCATCAGAAAAGGATCTTGGACAAGCTCTAGCTACTGGAAATATATCTTTCTTAATGTCTTGGCTGTATTTGATTTGATTTTATTCCCTTTCCTTTTGGCATTTTTCTTCATCATCCGTCAAATAAAAATTCATGGAAGGAAGAAAACAGGTGTGCCATTAGAAATTATGTTTGTGGTTTGCGATCTTGTTTAAGTATCAATTTTGTGAAGTATAACAAGTACAATCATCATTTATTGATGATTGTTCATTCACGAGTTACAAAAATGAAAATATCTGTCAACATTTTGTCAACAAAGACATACCATGTAATGAGTAATAGTTCCCCTTTCCACAAATCCTCTGTTACATGCACCTGACCCTAATTTTTTTACATGTTGGCCATTTTTTTTTTAATTTTTACATCACACATCAGGCCACTAACCATGCAAAATGTTTTTCTTAAAACCAACTAGCATTGAAAGCCCTATTAGTCTGCCATCTTCAAGTGTATTTCTTGTTATGTTCCCTCAAATATTTTTGCTCACACATGATTGGTCTAAATGGGTCATTTGATTGATTATGTTCTGGCTAAAACTGGGGAATATCCAGGCAAGTGATATTCCCCAATTTTAAACTGCATGTGTTGCGAAAAATATTTGAAGGATAATAAACACAATAGCCTCCATTTTGTGGGAAAATATGCTCGGATATTTCTCCTTGGACATTAGCTGTTCCTTGAAGCTCACAGTTTTCTTCGAGCTATGCTCTTGGAAAACTTCTTGCTTCACGGAACAGATAATGTCCACAGACAAATATCCAAGCATATTTTTGTGCCAAATGGAGGCTGTTGTTTATATTTTCTCATCAATTTCACAGAAAGGGAGGTGTGTTTTGTTCTGTCATTGTCCAAAGCTGTCAAAGAAGAAGTATTTTCTCTGATTAAGAGGACAATCAGTTACACAGTCCATCAATATGGCTGCAACTCTGCCAACTACTGTGTCATTCTGTGTCAAGGCAATGGAGAACACAATACTTCTATGAGCATCACCTTTGAAGAGGATTGTCTAAGTGAGACTGAAACGATTGAAAGAATAAATGGATTTAAAAAGTCCAGTTCAACATCCTCGCAGCTTCATGATGACCTTCGTGTTGCTTGTAATGCTTTCAAAAACTCCTGTGTACGCATTGAAAGCAAGAAGGTAAGTAATAAGTGATGGATCTTTTAAGCCACATGCACATGAATCCCCACTCACAAGTGATTTTAAAAATCCTTATTTCTAGGTGTACATGTAATAGACTATTCTTTTACCAATTGCAAAGAAGTCAGGTTAACAATAATGGAAAACCTGATCATCCAAGGTACCTAGTATAAAACCTATAAGTATGAAAACATTTCTTCCCTCCCTCCCTCCTTCAATAGTTCCTTTCTTCCTTCTTTCCATCAGTCCACATGCACGTCTGTTTGTCTTTCCATCTGTCCGTCCATCCTGTCTGCTTCCTTAAAAATGAAGATAAACATCTAAATATGCACAATGTGTAATTCAATGTATAATTCCACTTTAGGCACTTATAGTGTTTGTTGATGACCTGACTAATGTGCCTGGAGTTTGTGAACAAGTGAAGGAGATCAAGGAAATGGGTGTTAAAGTTGTCACTGTTGGTTTTGGTGAAAAAGCGAAACAGTCACAACTGGAAGAGATTATGGAGGAAAATGCCCTTCATTTTGAAGAATTTGAGCTTGCAAGGACAGTGGGAACAGCCATTATACAAGGTACATTTACAAACATCTAATCACACAGCTTAACTTGAAATTCACAAGGCTTGATGACTCACTCTTTTGTTTGTTTATATGTTTATATTATAGGCTTGGAGGGAAAAGACATATATGGTAAGAAATGTTGGAATTCTTAAATATAAAATAAGGCAAGCAAGTTTGGGTACCAGTCTACCACTACTACTTATTAATCTTTAAAACACAATTCAAATGTACTGGAATCTCCTGTGTCAATGGAGGCAGAAGGGTAATGGTTTGGACCGTGTCACTTGTAAATTTGAAGGTGGCTAAACCTTTTTGAGTTTCTGACTGGTGGAATAATATTTTGTAAATGATTTAATTGTTGTGCTTTAGATAGTGCACCTGTGGGCTGAATATCGTTTAATACTTTTGAGTGTTAGTTGACATATTGGCCGATACTCAATGGACATGCCGAATGACAACTGGCCAGTATGTCAATCAATTCAGACTGATATGCTGGTTGACATCGGTTGCCTCTTGACACTTAGTCAATAATCCACAGACTCTTGGCCGATACTCTGTTGACACTTTGCTGATACCCTAGCGTTACTTGGTCCATTTCTTGTGCCATTAAGTTATGTCAAAGTTGCAAAATATTTATTGCCTCCTCAGTGTTGGTTCAGACCTCATGTTGCCTTGTCATGTTGCTTAATTTAGATATGTATTCAAAATAATGGCCATTTCAGATTTGAAAAACAGACTAAAGTGCAAGCTGTACCCTTACAAGTTCTATCCTCATATGGGCACAGGTGAGAGAGACTTTTCTTTCTCTGCCTCTGTGGGTTAGGGGAGGAGATGGCTGACATTTAAGACTATTTCAGCAGAACCAATGGTTAACAATACACAATATATTGTTGAAAGGCAAGTGATATACAGTACCACCAGTTGACCAAAATGCAGGTGAGAGTTGATCATAATGTAATGGTCAATGTGTCAGCTAGTGTCAACTGACATAATGAACAAGCGTTGAGGATAGTGGCAGCCAATAGTCTACCATTTGAAGAACAAGGCAGCCGATGCTCGGCTGAGTGTCAATTGACATATTGGCTGAGAGTCAGTGAAACCTGATGACCTGTGTAATACAAGAGCACTACATGCACTTGTAATGTTGTTGGGAGCATTGTTTAATATCAGTAACCTAATTGAGATTGGAGCATTACTGTACAGCTGTCTGTTTACAAATCAATCCATCACTGAAGCCCTTGCTCCTTCCTGTTGCTGAACGGTAGAAGCAGAGTTGTGGCAAGGAAATTGCATGGCTTTTGAATAGTGGTGCTCCTTGTTATGCACTTAGTCCTAAGGGTTTTTTCTTGTTTCATAACTGTGAAAATTGTGTTTATTTGCATTCTTAAGTTGTTCACAGGGCTGCAGGCAAGCATTATATGTTATGAAATATTATTTCACTTGTGGAGCCTCCTCAAGTTGTCATCCTTTGTATTCCATCATTTTATCACTGCCACAGTGTACCTGAAGAATTGTTCACAATATTGTTAAGAAGCTTTACTTGAAGCCAAATTTTTAGATGTAAACTAAGTTCCCAATTTCTTCTACAGAGCTTTATATGGACTACTTCACAACTCCGTACTTCCTGTTTTTTCGTGAGACACTGAGTTCTGTTGTCCTTCTTGGCCTTCTCTTTGTCATTTGCCTCATGCCTTCAACTCTAACCATTAGTGAACTAGAATGCGTCATACTGCTGTTTTTTCTTGGACGCGTTGTACTGGAGGTTGACAAGGTTATGGTTGCTGTAAAGGCTGGGAGAAGAGCAACAAGAAGGCGCAGCAGATTACTCCTCAGCGCTACCCATGAAGAGGGTTTATATATCAAGCAGGATGCAGACTCATCAGGCCAAACTGTCCTGCTAAGAAAATTTGCCAACTACCTCAGGTACATTGTGCACCTTGTAAAAGTTAATTCTGAAATGAATGGCAGCGATTGGAATTGCGATATGATGAAAAAGGGCTGAAACTTTTTAATGATGTAGCACTTCCCTTAATCTTCCCTTTTGTGAATCATTGATGAAAGGCAGACACCTCCAGTCATCCTAAGACTTTTTTTTTCCTCAGACAAGTTTTTTGACTTGTTTCTGGTTACATGATCCATGAGGAGAAAGAGAGACTGCAGAGATTGTCTGTCATTCAACCAAGCTATTTAAAATCTTAATGCCTTATTTTCTGATAAAGGTACTTGTGGTCTGATTCTGTAAGATTTACTTGTGTCACCAACTGATTTAAGGTTGTTGGCAACAGTCATTATATGAGTCATTATAACCACTCTTTATCAATGAATGTTACAATCTTGGTATAAAAAAACTGCCCAATTGCTGGTGGACACATTGCTATCATTTTTGCAACACAACAGGTTAACATAGCGCAACATGGAAACCCTCCTGAAAACCACCTGTATGTGATTGGAAGCCTTCTCTTAAAAAAATTAATTTATTATTATGTGTTATTAGTATGACCTGTAAAATACCCTCAATTTTACTAAGCTTAAAGTGCTGTTAAGGTGGCTCCCTATAGTTTTATGATCACATGCGCGCTTAGGATGAAAGCTCAAGTAATCTGCGCGCTTTCAAAGGAAAACATCTGTTTTTCAATATGTTATGACGTCTACTCGAGCACAAAAAGCAAAACTGACAGTGAATTCTCGCGTTTCCTTTGTGGAATTCCGTAAAAATTGGCAGACGAGAAAGAAATACTTTACTTAAGCTGGACCTCGTTTTTCAGGGAAGTCTACCTGACCAGTTTTTCCGCAGTGCTAAAAGACATAAATTTGCAAAAATCTAAAAAACTTCCTTTACAAACGCTACTTTTTTGTGTTTAAAATTTGTATCCCGCAGGGTGTACTGTAAAAAATTTGGAAAATTTCTCTAAAGAAAATTCGAGATAATTACAAATAAAGCCAAAAAATGGTAAAAAAACGCATTTGTTTGGGCATTAATAATTCAAGATTAAAAGCCAAGATTTTAACAGAGATGACAGTAAATCAATATATCATCATTGCTTAATACAATTAATAAGTTTGAGAGGACTGGGTGTTAAAACGAATGCAAAAACATGACACTAGCATGTGAAAGGCGATAAATCATTGCGCTATTTAGCCACCTTAACACTAGAACAAGTTTGGTGAACTGGTTTTTTTTAGTTTCAATTATGATAATTTTAACGGGTTGTACTGTTGCTATGGTAACCTATTATGCCATGAAAATTGACCTAATATTTCGCCAATGGCTGGGCATTTATGGTATTGTAGCATTATTTGATAAACAGTGGTAGTATTCATCCTTTAAAGTATTGACGTCGGAAAAGTGGTGGAGTGTTGCCAAGCACTTAAGTATACCATCTCCCGTAACCTTGTTTAGTTAAGTTTAAATTCAGTGTTGTAGGATCCTATGCTGTATCTACTTCTAGGATGGAGGGGAAGGGCGGGAGTAGAAATACTTCCAGTTTCTTAATGCTACAGGAACCATTGATAAGCCACTTAGCGCAATGCTGACTTTATCTTTCAGTGATTGCTGGAATATGTTGGACTTGATCATTGTCTCTATCTATGTCATCACATTCATTCTGCACATGATCACATGGGTTGTATCTACGTCAGTGTCTGGCAACAGATCCTTGGCTGTGGCTGGCTATTTGTACGGTTTTATCGCCCTGCTTCTGACGCTCCGAGCCTTTGGTCGTGTGATGGAAGTTGCGAGAGGAATGGGTACCATACAAATTGCTGTTTTTGAGATTTTGAGAGATTTGAGGGCAATATTTTGGTTGTTTATCTCAACTATTCTGGGTTTCTCGCTGGCAATGACAAAGATTTATGTTGTGGAAGCATCATACAGTTCCTATAATGGCTCCCACAAGCATCTGTAAGTACTGTCAAGCTTTTTATAAACCACTCTTATTTTCAAGTTCATCAAGCTTACATGTATCTGTTGTCAAGTAGGTTTCCTTTTCACTTACATATATGAAAGATGTCTTGATAATTGTTGAATATTAATACCATTAATATGAATCTAGACATGACAACCACTCATTAGTTTCACAGCTGGGTTCAGGCAAAGGTCACAGCCTAATTTTAGTCGATTGAGCAACTTTATAGCAAAGTCATGAGACTATAGCAAGCCAGTAAAATTCCACCACGTACTTTAGAGTAAAATAACTGTAGTATTGCTCAATACCTAGTATGTAACCTAGTTTCAGATCTAGCGTGCATCAGTATCATTCTAGCAATAGTGCAATAGCTATCTATTTAATTCGTGCTTTTCAAGTTAATAGCATTAGCTTTCCCGCCCACCCACTTCCATGGGCAGTAATGATTTTCGTTGTGTTATAATCTTTGTAATTTATTTATTTATAATTATCTTGTACAGGCTCTCGATGGGCTTCTAGTTTTATCGAAGTTTATTTGAAGATTGTAATTAGCAGAATCATTTTCTGTGTTGCTTGTATGTGTAGGATTAAAATAAACTGCCTGATCCCAATCACGTAGTTCAAGAGTGAGTTTCCGTGTTTTAGGTTGAATTTTAGTGTGCAAATGCATGAAAGAGAGAGAGGAATCTATGAAAGTTAAAATATAGTCTAGTTGAAAGTTTTTCCATTATTCCTACATCATTAGGTTCAATAAGAGAGGATGAAGGTGAGAGAGTCAGTAACCTATATAAGCTTTATTCTCAAGGTAGTCTCTCTTGATTACAAGTTATTTTTAGAAATGTAATCCAGTCCTCCGGTGGATGTGTTTGGTGGATGCTGAAAATGTCCGAAAAGTCGCTTGCCCTGCCCAGGCGAGTAAAATTCACATCACAGGCTAGGCTATTTGTAGACCCTCCTTGGATGTCTGAAGCCCAGAGTGATCTAACAGTAACCTGAGAGGGACTACCTTGGAAATAAAGCCTGTAGCAGCTCCCAGTTTTAATTTTCCATGACTCTGAACACTCATGGAGTGAAGTTACAGAACATCTTGCTTATCCTCCTGGCCAGCGTTAGTGCAAGTTGGCGACCAACTCTTGGGGACTTAGTTTATTCACAGGAGGGTAACTGGACCACAATATTCTTGTGCAATGTTCTTAATAGTGTTTAAAAATCCTTTCTTACAGAAAATGTGATGCTAGTAACAGTTTTGCATGGTAAGTTTTTTTAAATGAGTGTTAACAGAATCCGTTTGTTGAGAACTGAGAAATTGAGCAACCACTTCTGCTACTCAGAAAAGAAGAAGTTGAATAGCAATAGTTATTAGTAGTCGCAGTTTCTCTGTTTCCAACTTCCTGGTTGTATTTAGTGAACTATTTGTTCATGTATGTTCTGTTCCTTCGCTTAGGAACAATTTGAAGACCTGATTAATCATCTCAGTTATATACACAGCAGCTGGTCCTGTTCAAGCCTGAATTTTTTTCAGGTTTTGATCTAACAGCTGCACAAGTGTTGTGTATAACTGCGATGATCAATTAGGCCTTCATATCTTTCTCCACAGTTCAACTATATGATCTTTCATATATTCACTTGTGTTAGGACATATTATGGGAATAAGTGATCAACAGTGGAGTTTTCGTTAGCTTCTTGTGCCATGCCTCTCATTTGCTAATTGGCCATATTTGCTATTCTTGGGATTTGACTGGAACTAGCTTGCAGTGTAGACTCTTGTGGAAGAATATCATTAAAAAGAAATTAATGTCATTTGCATTTGAAAAGCCTCCTTGTATTAGCCTCAATTCCATGCTAGTTCCAGTCCAGTGCCAGGAATATGAATATGGCCTATTAATTTGTTACCATTGGTGATATAAGATTTGCGATTTTGGAATTGTATGTGGCCTTAAAATTAATAGATAAAAGGCTTACGCGTGTATCGGTGAGCTAAATTGCAATATTTAGAGTGGAAACCACATCAGCCTCAGCTGGTTTTCATGCAGGTGCACTATCTTGGTCGAATTTGAATTTGGAACGTTGGGAAAGTGGAGAACCTGGAAAACCAATGACAAACTCAACCCACATATGGCACCGGGCCGGAATCGAACCTGGGCCAAACTGGTGGGAGGCGAGCGCTTTGACTGCACTGTGCCATCCTTTTTTTTTTTGCAATACTACACTTTATTACTTATTACAAAAACTTAGGTTACTCACATCACTATCACTACTTACAAATTACCAATTACAGTACCAGTCAACATTGGTTACAACACTAACAATATAACAACCTTTTTAACAGGAGTTAATCCAAAATAACAACGATATTACTAATAGGGACAATAAATAAATAAATAAATAAATAAATAAAAAAAATAATAATAATAATAATACAACTAACACATACAATACTACTGCTGCTACTAATACACTATTCTAACAACTAACGAAAGTAAAGATGAGCGAAAAAATATAGGGCCATGAAATACTAAGTTAAAGCTGTTCAAATGAAAAAGAGAACCTAAATATTATTCAATTAAACTGCCTCTTTAAACAAACGTTCAAAGGAGAGAACAGGGAGTTACAATGATTGGAGTATTTTGTGCCACTTCTGTTGGAATGCGTTTTGCGTTCCCGT
>Ga0126339_10001960_pt1 | contig 14495 bp, 7 predicted proteins | sample OrbTmetagenome_2_FD_92532 | JGI IMG/M metagenome (GOLD analysis project Ga0126339, IMG submission 92532) | Coral microbial communities from Petempiche,Puerto Morelos, Mexico - Orbicella T R C metagenome | ecosystem: Host-associated > Invertebrates > Cnidaria > Coral | place: Petempiche,Puerto... | reverse complement strand
ATTGTCCTAGCACTATTTACGCTATTTGATCAAGGAAGAAAAAGGTACAGTCTGAGTATTGATATAATATAGGCTGGTATGGTTTTCAGAGCACAGGTTCTCTCTGTTGTGTAGTAAAGTAATTATTGGTCAGAATACGAGTAGAAGCCTGAACGTAAATTCTTGAAACTAAGAAACTGGACGGTGTTTTGTCAAACCCATAAATCTCATTTTTGTTTTAATTTCTCGAATCCTGTATTTTTCCCACCAGAACTCGGAAATATAGCATGAGAAGAAAACAAGATAGTAACGTGCAAGTAAGCTGAATTATACCGTATTTATTTATTACCTGGCATTTTCTTATGAACTCTGATCAGTATGTAATAAATAGTTATAAGTGCTGAATTGTTGTCATTAAGAAATGCTGTGCTGAGTTCTTTTAACCGGTTTTTTTTTAATGTTTCAGGTGTAAACACTTTTTTTACTTTACCAGGCAAGCTACATTTTTAGCCAACTTACAATGTAACGTTCAGTATTTTGTAGGGGCCAAAATACGTGGTTTAGACATTAACAATAGATCAGGTGTTTTAATGCGAAATATCCGTGATACAGTAAACACCTGCATATAGCAACAAATGGATTAAGAACATGAAATTTGGCCCAGAAATTTGGCCCATAAAGCACCATATATATAAGAACCAGTTCAGCCTGATAAATAAAACATGTTTTTGTATAATAAGGGAGAGGGTGTCGGAGTAAGAAAGCAATGTAACTATGGTTGGTGCGAGACTATGGTGGCCCCGGTTGGTTTAGCATGACTGTAAGAAATATTTTAAAAAAGTGTTGAAACCAGTGCTACATTTCTACTCGTTAATGTTAACTAGTTTACTACCTGACAGATTGTTATTTTATTTATTGATTAACGGATTTGTTTACTTTCCTACTTATTTATAATAAAATATGGTAACCAAACCGCTAATAACATCTTATGTGTAGTATTTCTGAAACATAGTTTAAGAACATATTAAGAACATCTTCAGGCTGATATCTCACTAAGCACCCGATAAATAAGAACTAGATCAGCCTGAACCCCGAAATCATGTGTTCTTATATGCGGATGTTTACTGTATTCTTATAGGAAACATTTTCCATAACTGTAAATTTGACGCGCGCATCTCAAGCACACAGTTGCAGATTATAATTGATGTTATTAACATACTTTCAATATATATTGTGCTCAGGAAACAACTTTGTTTGCAGATATCACCTACAAAAGCTAGTACCAGCGTGCATCGCGGTCGTAACACGCAAAAGTAAGAAAATAAGAAGGCTCATAACAATGGATGTAAAATGTTATTTATCAATGAAAACGACAAAAAATGCTTAATATATTATAATATTTTATGCACAAGATTTCTTCTTTCACTGAATATCATATTTGAGAAAATGTTATATCAAACAATTTCACTGGGCCGTTTCGTTAAACGGTAAGCAATAACTGTAATTTTTTTTAACAATTCCCATGGTGAATCACGACAGACTTATAATAACTATTTAATAAAAAGTTATTTATTCATTTGTATATGCTTGTAGCTTTTTTCTCTTTCTTTTACTTTTAGAGATCGAATGAATAAGGTGTGCGGGAATATTTTCAACACAAATATTAGCAAAAGAAATTTACCACGTTTCGGACACTGCTGAAACGTAGCTAACGTAAATTTACGCCTACAAATCACCTTTTAGACTGAAACAACATCTGAGATAACGATAGTTTTACTACAGCCTCAAGGGTTTACAGATACACCGACGGGAAAATAAGAAAAATCCTATCAAGCCGTTACGTATCTTAAGCAGTGTCTCAGCTAGAGTTCACTCCATAAAGAACACTAGCTGCTTTGGAGCCGATTTAAAAGTTTGATAGTCTACTGTAAATATTTCGGACGGTTAAAAATTTTGGAGGGTTTCATTTTCGGACACTTTTTTGTCCAAAATTAAAATCGTCCGAATCTTTTTGCAATGTATACGACAGATTTTAAATGCGCAGGCGAGCCAACGTCATGTGGCTTATCAACTTGTAGACTGTAACACGCGCCCACCAATTCAAGGCCATTCTTATTGCCAATAGAAACCTGGTCAGTCAATTTCATGTGTGTCATTTGTGACGTAATCAGTGAACGGAAATTCCAAAGATAGGCCTCCGCTTTCTGCGGGAACGCATGTGATACGAACTCACCCGCAAGTTACACTGCTCGTTCACGATCTATTAAAGGAGCTCATTACGTCACGGATTCGCATCTTGAAAAGTTTAGTCTAAATTTTTCAAGGTTTATCGTTTACAATTCGTGTCAATCTTCTCCATCCTTAATTATAACCATCCTTGTCCCTTTGGTTTATCATTATATGACTGAGAAAATTACATCATTGTGATTGTGAAATGAATTACCTTTAAAATGAAGGAAACCTGAAAATAATAGTTTACTGAGATAGAAAAAGACCAAAGAGATAATAAGTATAGGTAAGCGTACGAATGCGAGAGTAATTAAGGATTTACACCACGAGTGGTATTTGAAAATTCTCTCAAAATTACACAAGCCTTTAGGCGTGTGTAAGTTGAATAAATTTTCAAATATCACGAGCAGTGTAAATCCTTAATTGCTCGAAATATGTTCAAGTAGTATTCTGCAGCTTTACAGCTGTTCTTTGCCGGTGAAGGGGAGCATGTGACAAAATAAGTTAATTGCGTGACTGACTATAATACATTGCGTGACCATCGAGACATACAACATCACGCAATAGCGCGATCATCAGTTGCTATTCCAAGCTTCCAGAATGATACTCACGCTACATAAATAATATACGTAATCGTAGAAAGACAATACTTTAAAATCTCAAAAGACGGGCACATCAATTTAATTTAATTCAGGTGGCTGACTAGCATTTTCCCGCACTTTTCATCAGTTTTACTTTGGCGGATCAACTGTCTACCCGGTCTACCACAATAATGAAAATGTCCACAACAAATTTGACAATGATTGAGCATTTGCGTGATACCAGTATTGTAACATTACTTGAAATTGTTGAAAGCTGTTGCCAGCCACCTCGAACACTTATTACGGCTCCGTCTGGCATTGTCCTTTGATCCAGGTCACAGCCGTTTCTGAGTCTCCGACCGGAGCGAGAGTCGACTGGGAAAAAGTGATAAAGCAGGGGTTGACTCTGAGAGACGACTGGGAACTAGTCAGTTATTGGCCTCTTACTCGCTCTGTTCCCTGCTTGAGCTCAACGATGTTTAGACTTAGATGTTTAGATGGCAGCATATGCATGTACAGTCTTTGAGAAATTATGACGCAGCCTTTTTTTTCATCTAGCCATTGTGACTAACTAGCAACTGTGGCTAACGTAGCCAATAATAACACAACTGTAGCTTGACGCATTTTTATTGAATTTACAGTTTATTTTAACAGAAAGTGAAGTTAATCCCAGTGTTCCGAGTTATCGAGGAATCGAACTAAAGAGGAACGGAAGGCTGTTTTTTTTTTTCTAATCAATCCAGTCAAATTAACGAAATCGGGAGTGCAGACGAAATAACTATATAACACACAAGTGCCAAAAAATGCAAGAGCAGTGACTGAACCGCAGAGGTATATCTCTACTTCCAAACATTATTATGGATGCACAGTTCTTTTCCCCGGACGAGGAAAGTGAGATGGAAAATCATTCTGCTGGTCTTCATCCGCGTCCAAGCTGTAGGGTCTAGAACTGGCAAGAAAGATAAAGGAAATGTACAACGATCAAGTACTTGCGACTTTTTTTTAGAATCTTTCAATTAGTCATTGCCCCCAGGGCGATGAGGGTTTTGCCATTGAATGGGGTTTGCTATAACTTTTGACATTGTTGTTATCAGTTAGACGATGAGATAGGACCACATGTTGTACTCCTGTAGGTCTATAAGGGAGTGATCGATATATTTCTTTCTAACTTCAGTTTGAAGGGGGATGGGGTTCGTTCCTCTCTGGGGGTAGGACCCAACCCAGAATATTGTTGTGAATAACTTTGTTACCAAGTCATTTCGATTTTTTGCACAATAGTGGGCTGTCTAGGCGTTAATTTGGACAACTTGATTAATTTGGGCCTGACTCGTATCAGTATATTATTAAAATGCAGAATTTCAGGACTTTTTTTTAGAATAACTGTTTGTTTGTTTGTTTCATTTGTAAGGTTAATTTACCAGTCCCTATATTCGTACACACCGTAAGGCCATACCGAGCGCACCTCTGTAATCGAGAGATTGATCCTAATACAGTTATAAGTTAGTTCCCGTATTTTGGCCAGAGAAAGATTGTTTCTTTCTTTATGTCTGAAGCAAGAATTCCGATACGTTTTTTTATTACTGTTAGGCAAAGTTGACACGACAATCAGTTCACTGTCTAAAAATTTTTAACTGACCCTGAACCTTTCACAAAGTACCCGAAGTGTACCGATGTACCGACATTGAAACAGAAAACGTTTGACAAATTTAGCTACCTTCTATAAAAGTCGCTATATATCTTGCTCCGGTGGCTGTTGGTGGATGATCTCTTTTTCCACTGCATGGGCAAACCGCGCGAGTTCCATTCTAAGTGGGGCATCCGTCGCATTTCTACACCTTGAAAAGAAATTCCAAGCAACAGGCAAAGGAAAGCAATAAGAAGAATGTTGTTCATCGTGGAAGTCGTCTGTAATATCTGCTACGTTTTCTTTATGAGCGTTGCACGTTCTTGCTGGGCGTCAATACAACGTTTGAGAATCGTGGAGTCTGTTTACGTCTTATATAAAGGCTCTTGGGTACACCTAACGGCCTGTAACGGAGACGCTCTCGAGTGTTATTTAAGTATGGTTTTCAACTAGACTCAAGACCGTTGGAACCAAAGGTCGTCTTTAAATCGTATAATTTGCTAGCATTAAGAATCAACAGATATTTTAGCCGGCTTCTTTTAGTACAAAGAGATAGGCGCTCAGAACCGCCGAATTTAACAAATCTATTCAAATATCCGTCCGGTAGCTAGGAAAAACTTCATCCGGCAATGGTTTTCGAAAGCAATTGATTAGAATTAAGTAAATACAGGAGTAGAAAATTAAACGATCGCCTTCATTCATATCCGGTGGCAGTGACGCGACAGAATAAGTGCACGTTTTTGAGAGGTTTCTGCTTCGTCAATTTTCATTGGCTATCGAGCCATTTGCACACGTGAAAGCCTTTAAAAAAATAACTCTGTCGGTAAACATTCGCTCAGGGTTATAGGCTGATACCTTGTAAGTATATAACGTTTTCATCAAGCTTTTAAAGCTGTTTAATAAACATGTATATTCAGAAGACAATAGTTAAAAAGATGCCCTTTTTTGAGTCCCATTTTATTGGCAGAGACGCAAAGAGTTTGTTGTCTGGACTTGACAAAAGACTCTTCATCTGGAAAATGTAGGAAATAATAGGATAAAGAAAAACTATTGTTTTACGCGCGAAAGCTCAGTTTATCCTTCACTAAGACCGTTATTCAAAGATGCGAAAAGATTCTTCGAGAAAAATTTATAAGACACAAAAACATAATAGAATAAAGATGTTAAAAACATCATCTTCGGCATCAATGCGTCGCCAGCAGAAACAACACTAGACCAGAACAAAAAGACCCGTTACATGACCACTTAAGAAATACGCAAGTCATCTGGAACAAGACATAACATAACAGAAGCAAAATAACAGACAGACAAATAGACCGTTAACTTGTCAAAAAATTCATCTGGAAAAATTTAAACATGTTTGAACTATTTATTCTGCGCGAATGTTGAGGTGTGTTACGCACACAGACGGATAGAATAATACTGTTTGTTGGACTTTTATTTTCTGTAAATCTCATTATCACATTATGACGCTTTTGGAAATAATACGCTTCCATGTTTTAGTCATCACATCACAAGATGCAGTAATTAAGTTGGTTAAAACAACCCCCGAGCGTCGCATTTATGAATTCTTTCATTCTCACATACATTGGCAAAACCGCAAAACCGTTGGCGTCCTACTGAACTCTATAGACTTAAAACGCAACACAATAATTCGGGTAAAATGGTTCACATAGTGTTCAAATTCTTTGTGTTTAATATAGCACATGAAAGTTTTTCTTTTTCAACTTTGATTGCGCCTAACGCTGCTTGTGTGGTTGCCATGGCAAAGATTACGTTAAAACCCTAGAGCCTATGTTCGATGAATCTTTGTTCACAATATTTGCTTCATTAGCATAAGCGATAAAGTTTCTGATGGAGTTACAAAATATTAGCTCTGAATATTGAAAGGGCACAGCACGATTAACTGTCCCAAGTAATTTGAGCCCGATGTGTTGAATACTTTTTCTGTGAAGCGGCGTTAAACTTCTCAAAACTTTACAAAGAATGTATGAGCTCATTAGCCCTTTTGCCACCTAGCCAATTTCTCCTCGAAAAATACACCCAAAGAGCCAAAAAATTTCTCAAGTTACCTAAGTTTCACAAGCTCTTTAGATGTTTGTTGTTGTTACCATTAAAGATCACCCTTTTTATGCTATTTCTAGAGTAAAAAACAAAATTTTCTCCTATATTTCTCCCAGTTCCCGACTTTTTTATGCTCGACTCCAGAGGTCGCGCTCCTGACTAAAAGGAGCTCTGAGGACCAGAAGACAACATCTTGCGAATTCCACTTCCCGCCCCGCTTCCTGCGCATGCGTTATCTTCACGTAATGCTCGTCATGCATTGCAAGCAATGTAACAACGCCTCTTTGATTATTCGCAGGTTATGTTTTCAGTTGTTTGCATCAGTGACCTTGGACCACTGTGTTTTGGTTTAGAGAACCGTGTGGCACGAAATGTTTGTGGGAGTTTAATTTTGCGGATCGGCGATATTTTTGTATTTTGCGGGAGCTAATTTTTGCGAATGCGAAGGACTCGTTTTTCGAGTTGGGTATCAATTTTTGCGATTTTCAGAAAGTCGCGTTTATTTGCTGTTTATTCGGCGTTTTTTTTATTACACTACACGGTAATCAGTCGCTCTATTACAAATAACGTCTTGCCAAGTGTGGCTGATAGTACCTTCAAACGATCCTTTTTCTGTAAACTTTTTAGCAGCTACACCTGTAGTGTACCGTGGACAATTTCATCGTTTTATTTAAAGAGACGTTTTACATAACTGGCATCAACTAGATTCTACATATGAGGTTTTTATGTATAATTTCGCCACTGGAGTAAATTTTTTGCGGAAAAAAAATTTGCGGGAACTATTTTTGCGGATCGCGGGAAAAAACCGAAAGAATCGCAAAAAATTAGAACCGCAAAAATTTCGTGCCACACGGTAGTACTGTAATTATATCATCTACATATAATGGACAGTAGGTGGCGGTGAATTCAAGATCCTGTTCAACAGGTTTTGATCTACTCAGCTTATTGAACTGAAACCTTGGGTACATCCTCTCACTTACTTTATTCCCACAACGTGCTTCCCCAAATGGCGCTGCCATATTAAAAAGCTCTGAATCATTGCTTTAAAAAACCTGCTCTAAAATAAGGTTGATTTAATCAGGGAGATTGACAAGAGAAACGTAAAATTTGAAATAAGAATCCCCCGTTTAAAAGAGAAAATATGTCGGCATACAGAAATTACTTAAACCACAAATAAAATAAATTCTTAACTGCAATGAACAGTACAATATTTGTCTAAAAGTGTTCTTTCTGAATTCGAAGAAAAAACAATAGTTATGATGTAGAAACCAAGGTCCGTAAAAACAGATGATCGCATACCGGATTTAATTGTTCATTCAGCTTTTCAAAAACCAAACGATTCTGCACTAATGCAATTTAATTGATTTGATACTGATTCAATTAGTAAGTAAATAATGATTTAATTTTGTTTAATTCAATGTCGCTTAAAGTTTTATATTCTTTCATCGCGAAAGGAAAAACAAAACTGGATTCTTTTTATCCCTTTGAGTCCCCAGCCAAAAATCTTAATGGATCGCTTTGGTAATCAACTGAATAGTTTTCTTTCTCCACCGCATCACCTTTTCTGCTTGGTCGAATATTGGTCTTGTGAAGAGAAACTTTTGCAGATTGAGAGCTAAGGATTCCAGCCCTCCCTGTTCCCTCAAATAATGATTAAAATATATTTTGGGACTAATGCGTCATAGTCATGGCTTACTGTGGTCATTTTCGCTCTACAAAGTAATAAAGTACCCGAAATGATAGTATCAAAAATGAAACAAAACAAGCTGCACGAGCGGTCACAAAAAATCTCGATACAAATAATTAATCAAAAGCTGATTTTATTCTCCTTCATTCTTACTATTTATTTACAATACTGGTAAAAACGTACATTGGGTTATGAATTTCTTTTTCATGAATTTCTTTTCACGAAATAAGAAGGCATTTTTTGCACCTTGTTTACTTCTCCCGCACCCAATTCCCTTTCGTAATTAGACTTCAGAATTAATCGTCAAAAAATTAAAAAAGCAGCGAATTTTTTTTTATGAATGCCGCATTCAAAACCGTCGCATGAATTTTTAAGTTAACTCAGCAAGGGTTTAAAAGCAAAAATAAATCACTTAATCACTGATTCACGCGGTATGTCAGTTAAATAGCGCGGAAAGCAACTCTGAACAAAGAGAAAGTGATGTTTGTACGTATCACAGATATTCTGCTCACAGATTCATTACCTATATCAATACTAGTCTGCATGAGTGACGCGACAGATCATAAAAACATCCTTCGCGATTAACACAAGAATTATTTTAACAAAGCAGTGCTCGCAGATCTGACCATTCCATCATTTTAATTGACTTTCCCTCGCGGCGTTTCAATTCATCACCGTCGCAAAATAGAAATTATGAATTAAATTTATCTCGCTTTCATGAACTCATTTTTTTATCTGATAAAAACTGGCACGTTCTCGAAGTGCTGATAAAACTAATGGTTTTAATGAAACAATTAAATTTCTTGTTGGTATGTAAGCTAGAAAGATAAATTAAATCTACTTGGGTAAAAAGGTGTTGCAAATCTTTTATTCGCTTGGCGTGACAAATTTGAACTGAGAAAGCTATTTATTGTAAATCTCTCCCATTTTGGTGTGTTTGTCTTTTCTTTTTGTTTCTCTAAAGTAAACTGACTCGTACGGAGAAAAGCTGAATCATTGTTGAAAATATTAAGAAATATTAACATTCAGTTGTTCGGTCTCCTTTACAGCTCACAGATATCATTTTCACACCACAAGAAATGAAACAAAACCAAAAAATTAAAGAATAAAACCAGGATTGATATTGCAATATAATTACATTTAGTTCAGCTGCAAGGGTCACTCTCTTCAGCCTCCATTTAACAAGTTTCATTAAAATCATACCCTTAATCCAATTTTAAAATTACACTCTGAAGTCAACAGAATACCTTAAGCAATGTACTTTGTTTTCTATTAGAAATTTGACTTATTAAGCGTGGAGTTGTCCGAAGTAATTTACAGCACGCGAACCCGTGCTACCAACGTGCAGGCAATGCTTGGTTCCAAAACGACGTTTGTTTGAAGAAGTTTGCTGGACGAAAATTTTAATCACAATTGAGCTCACTTTGTTGCTAATCTTTATAATCAAGTTGGCTTTCAATTTCCTCTCTTTACCAAATAAGTCACAAATCAGTTGCGACGAGTTCATTAACATGGGACAATCCGCGATGGGAGAACCAATAGGACAACAGAAGTCAACTCAAGCCTGTGTATAAAAAAACAGGAGGCGTTCAGCTGATATGTGTAATTACTGTAACATTTGTTCTCCCAGGTTGATTGAAATAAATTTGATAGCCAGCTTGAAGCAGCCTTCAAACTCAGTCAAGGGCTCGCAAGGTCAACACATCGAGCAGCCAAAATTTCTGCAGTTTGCACGATCGCCAACGAGGAGCATAACAGAACAAAATCAAGCGAACAACTGTACCCTAAGGTTTTGGGCTCTTATCACATCATGCCGAAATCTTTCCTTGTTCGAGTCCGTAAGGGACACGCGGATGTCACTGAAAGCGCGCCTCCAGGTTAGAGAATACATCATCTTGTTATCTTGCGTACATTGGTGATCATTTAAGCATTGATTTTGCTATGGCCGGAAAAAAGATGTCTTCTCCGGGCGCGGATTTGGCAAGGCTACTTTAAAATTAACAAACGCAATACCGTATTTTTCCATTTTCTGGGCGGGCTAAGGACGGTTTTAATTCGTTACATTGAAGAGGATATTTACTGCTCTCATAAAATAGTTATTTAATGTGCTGAATTTGGCATGATTTTCAAGGAAAAAACAAAACGAAAAAGACTAATAATGCCGTGATTGTATAGTTGCTGCGTTTCGAATCATTGCAGAGTAACTTGTTCAGCCTCTATTTACTTATTTCTTTAAACATTTTTATTTCAAAATACGGACGGTGTAGAATTTTCATAAAATTCGTGTTTAAGACTAAGCAACCTATTTGCAACTAAGAAGTAAAACGAAAACTTTTCCACAAGAAATTCGACAGAAAAAAAACTACACGTACAGATCAGGATAAATATATGGTTTCTTTTTTTTCTTTCTTTTCGGTGCATTTAATAATTCATTGCTTTGCTTTCTAAACTTTTGGTATTTCTTTTTTGCATTTGTCTCATGTTTGGTTTACACCCGACCGAGAGAACTGAAGAAATTTGATTTCCTTTGAAAATTTGATTTCCTGCAAAATCACAGTTTTGAACGTTCACTCAAAAAGCTCATTTGTATTAAGTCCGGATATGAGATTTTCCTCAGTCAATCGGCGCTTAAGCAAACAAAACAGGGAAGAAAGGTGAAAAGTGACTCTTATTTGCAGGACAATGGCTGGCTTCATAAAGAAAATTCTGATTTAGTATTTGCCCTGGCGCTGTAGGAAGCGTTCCGGTGCTATTGAAGATTTTAATCGGCAGGAGGGCAATATAAGCGCGATATTTACCTGCTAATATTATGTGAACTTGGTTTGTATAGAACATGTGACCCTCATGAAGATGAAAACAATTTTTTTGTGGCCCTTCTTGGGCAAGAAAGAGAACTGAGATATTCGGCAACAGATTCAAAGATTGGATTTCGTTGAATTTACTTTTCAATGAAGTTAATCTACATAATGAGTTAACTTCACTGAGTAAATAGCCAGTGATTAAAGAGGAAGCATACGTTTCATTTCACCTGCTCTATTCATTCAATCTCCGGGAATTATTCAATCGCAAATTTGCTTCATCAATGCTGCGATATTACGCACGAGTTTCGAAACGTGCTCGTTCACATTAATAGATCTTAATTTCGGAAGAGTTAAGAATCAAACCGCATTAAGGCGTTGCCAATATGCACATTGTTAGTTGCATTTTATCAGCGACACTCTGTCGAAGTTGCTTAAATCGCTGCGACAAAATCTGCGAGAAATCAGTTCCTGTTTGGTAAAGATTGCACTGTCTTTAAGATCCAACAATGCAGAGGAAATTTCGTCGATTTTGTTTGCTAGAAGATAACAACACCATTATCGTTTTCGTGCGACGACTGAAAGAAATCACGATAAAAAACAAACTTCAAACTTTCATTTTAAACTTTGATCATCTGTTTTAGGAAGAATTCGGTTTTTAAGACATGAAGGGCCTGAAGAAACAACGAAATCTGTACCTTACGTGACCCCAGTTCGAAGAAGCATTGTTTAATTAAGTCTAAAGACGTTAACCGGTTGAACTATTGGCAAAACGAGCTACTCTGACAAGAAAGTATCATAAGTCGCGTAGCAAAAGTTGAAGGAAATCGGAAGGAGCATTTATAAGATGTGACAGAATTGTTTAGCTTCTGTCTCCAGAGTATCTAAACAGTGGTACACGAGGCATCGTTAGATAAACAATTGGACAGCAACACGTACCAATTCAGCTGTGACTTTTAAGTAAAGCTCATATCAAACATGAAAGACTACTTCTTAGCTGTCAACTTTACTTTTCCGGAGTTTGCTTCCAAAAATCAGTCAGTTTTGAAACTATTTATTTTGAAAAATATCACTCGCGTTCAGCTTTGTCTGGCATAGGAAGGCACATGAATCCCTGTTTACTTTTTATCAATGTTCCTGCGCATTATTAGGCATACTAGGAAAACGATGTTCCTCTACACGGAAAATACTCGTCTGATTATTCCACTTTACAATCGGAAGTCGCGGAAATGCCAGCCCATGGCCTCAGGAAAAATGAATGGAATAAATTTACAAATTTTGGCGCTGAACGAATGCGTTCCGATTTCGTGATAAGAAATGTTGATCATCTTACAATTAACTTCGAAATCTGGTCTAAGGTGCGTGAACCAGTCTTTGGTGTAACTCCCTTGAAATTTGTTTACCATTTTTATCCTTCTTCGCCGACGCCTTGTTTTTCCGATCCAACAATTCCTTTTGATCAGTGGAAGTTCTTTTTTCTCCTGAAGCTGATATCATGCCAATTGATGTTTTAACGATTCCTCTAGTAAAGTTCGAAAGGAAATTGAAGAGACGTGTTAAAACAGAAAAGCGATGAAGGATTTGCCTTGAGGCATTTTTTTTGTTCAAAGTTGTTTTGCCCAATGCAGCACAATCTTAAAGTGAAAATCTTAGAAAATTGCCTCACTTTAAGCTACGTTTAGTAACAGAAAATGGGCTAAAAAAATTTTTTTCAGCTTATTTATACCTTTCGGTAGATCTTAGTCTGTTCATTGGACAGTCACTGATGTTCATTCAATGATTCCACTTGCTGGGGCTTATTTGTGTGTTTCAAATCGTCGGTTCTGTTTCGGAGATGTTGACGGGTTGACAGAGTGTTTTTTTTTAATTTTTCATTATTTTTAAGCGACTGGAGATTGGTGAGAGGCCCACCAGGGAAGCCAAATTTAAATCAAATTAAGTCCAGAGTTATTTCTTGGAATTTTAAGATATTTTAAGCGTAACTGCGTCATATGGTTGTTAAATCATGATAATCAGTGAATTAATAAAAAAAAAGCGAAAAGACTGATTGGATGCCTTAGATGGGAAATAATATTACCGAGATTTACACTGTAGGGGAGTACGTGAACAAGAACAATATAACTTAAATATCATGTGGTAGGCTTGCGTGAGACAAGTCAAGTAAGTTATCTTATTTTCGTTTGGAATCAAATGATGACTGCCTGTTTCGTGCAGTAGGATTATCGGTCTTATCGGAAACGTCAAGTTGATATTCGAATCCTGTGCTTGAACTTGCTCCTTATTATTATTAGCCACAGCGCAGTGTTTTACTTAACTTAATAATAAAACCGTGAAAATATCAATTTTTAGAGCGTGAAACATTAGTTTAGCGTACTCCCTCCTCATGGTTGGAACGGATCTCTCATAGCTGTCATTTTAGGAAATTTTGTTGTGGTGGGAAGTTAACATTGTGACATGAGAAAGAAGTGGAAATCGTGCTAACACTTTTGTCTGGTTCGTTTAGCTAGTACGCATATGTAACGTATATCTACACTGTGTCTTCACAGAGTTAGTTCCTGAAGAAAGCCACTTGCCCTTTCTTATTCAAGAGTCAAAGAAACATTGGGTGACAGAACGCAGTGCCTCAGTGATTTTAAACGAGCCCAGTTTTAAAAGCAATAATCTTCCAGAACGAAAACCTTCTACAAAAGACATGAAAACAACTTTCAGCAAGAAAGATGAACATTTCGAAAAGACCATGAAAGCGCAGCATGAAAACGAGCTGGAGCAAAGCAACTCTCTTGACACGTTCACGTGCAACACCTGTCAGAAAATATTCTGCACACCACACGGCTTGGAGGTACACGTGAGGCGCTCACACGCGGGTAGCCGCCCGTACGGCTGCGCCACGTGCGGAAAGACATTCAGTCATTACGTCAGCCTTGCACAACACAGGAAGACGCACACTACTGTTAAGATATTCGAGTGCAAGACTTGTGGTAAACATTTCAAGCGTTCCTCGACCCTGTCCACGCATATGCTGATTCACGCCGACATCAGGCCATTTTCTTGCGATTATTGCGGCAAACGATTTCACCAGAAGTCGGACATGAAGAAACACATGCTCGTGCACACAGGAGAGAAGCCCCACAAGTGTCGCCAGTGTGGAAAGTGTTTTAGTCAGTCTTCCAATCTCATCACTCACAGCCGTAAACACCTGGGATTCAAACCGTTTGCCTGTCAGACATGTGGTAGAGCATTCTACCGCAAAGTAGACTTAAGGAGGCACAGTCACGTTCACCGGATCAGTTGTCATAGCAACCGTAAGGCGTACGGAGAGTTTTGTTTTGATCCGACGGTACTCATGTCCACGTCACCAAATTAACAATACTCCTTAGATACATGCAACGAGTCGCTGACACTGCCCCAATGCTCGAGCTACCCTGCTCGTCGTTGGAGAAGTGAGCCCCTTGGTGTAAAATTGTATACGACTTCCCTTGTCCTCTCCACTCACTTCTCTCCCTTTTTGCCCATCCCAGGCGCGCTCGCTCGCT
>Ga0126339_10001959_pt1 | contig 14497 bp, 9 predicted proteins | sample OrbTmetagenome_2_FD_92532 | JGI IMG/M metagenome (GOLD analysis project Ga0126339, IMG submission 92532) | Coral microbial communities from Petempiche,Puerto Morelos, Mexico - Orbicella T R C metagenome | ecosystem: Host-associated > Invertebrates > Cnidaria > Coral | place: Petempiche,Puerto... | reverse complement strand
TTATTAACTGTATTAATTATTTATCTATTAATTGTAGTTATTTTATGTATCTTATTAGTACACGACCCCACAAGCTTGTTAGCTTTGACGTCTTTTATCGTGTATAAATAAAGGTTGTATGTAAGAAAGCACATGGACGAACATGGTGATGACGTCATTCGCTCCTGAATAATTTGTTTGGGGGCGCCAAATTGGTGTCCATAAAAAGATACAGACACAAAAACTCGAATTTTGCCGCATTACCCGATTAGAACTGCGTTCTCTCGAACGCAATAAAGCGATCCGCTCTAGCAAGAAATGTAACGGCGACAAGTGAGCATCCTTCCATGAGTAAAATATTTTCCCTTCAGTATATCAGCATATTTTAAGGCGCTGCAAGAAGTCATTAGACTAAAACAATTGAGAAGCCCAAAGCCAATCGATGGAAAGTTGAAAGGAAACAAGAAGCTTCCACTTCAGTTGCAAACAAACAAACAAAAAAGACACATATTGGCTTAAGACTACGGATCAAAAAGTGTTTAAAAGGTTCTCGGCAAAGGAACTAAAGAAAGTCTCAGGGGTTGAAAGAAACCATAAATACTGGACTATAGTTTCAGTATCGATAAACAATGAAGTGTCACCCAGATTATCGGCCAAGGGAGGCTAAAAATATGCATATAAATTAGTTTGCACTTAGTTCAATGATTTTTTTCGGAAACATCGTCCACGGAGCCATTCTACTCGTGATAGTTTTCTTATTTAGCCCCGTGCTGCACAAACGTTTTGGTGAGAGTTTAAATTTCCTGCAAACTAGGTTTAGGGGTTAAAAAGGGAAAGCCATCAGCGTATTTAAGAGGAGCTTCCCTTACTAGATTATTAAGCTCCTCGATGTAAGTTCACTTGTGAAAAACAATGAAACAGTTTCTTTTCTACTACACATTTATTTGTCATTTCAACTCTTCAATACTAAGTCCCACAGATTTTTACTTAGAAGTCGTTCATACACTCGGTGAGTGGTTACCGTGCTAAACATTAGCCTCTAACTTAAGTTAGGACAGAATACAGATTGTTACTACTAAAATCGGTTATGCGAGCAAGTTGTACAAGCATGCTTGGTTTACATGCCAGTTGCTCATTCTTTAAGGACACGAATCTCCAAGGTAGCTTTACCAGAGTTGGACATAGAGCCACGAAATTTCAGACCAGAACCGAGGGATCTCTCATGCCAACCATTTGCCTTGAAGGGGTTTGCGTCATAATACAAATCATAGTACTGATCATAGTTGGCCCTTTTGTTTCCAGGGTACAGCTTAGCATTCCACCAATTCTGGTAAAAGTTATAATCAAACGGAACAGAAAACACTACAGCAAGTGTTTTGTCGATGCGTGGAATGTAGTAGGCCACGACTCCGACAACTCCCGTTGCAGCCTGGTCCAGACGTCTTGCGAGGTCCGTAAACTACTGCATACTCTGTGGAAAATAAAGGAAAACAACAAAAGAAACAGACAATCAATTAACAATTATTGAACTTGGTTATCGCAAAATATCTTGATTTGCCAGTAACCAGCAGATGAATTATTTGCCAAAGCCGATGGTTGAGGCAAATAATTGATCCGTGAAACACTGAAAAATCACGATATTTTGCGACAACCGAGGTTAACAATTGCTTTATCATTCAATGACCAAGTTTCTTTTCATATTATTTTAAAGCACTCTCCGACAACTCAAGGAAGCGATCCGTCATTTTTCACAAGGAAGCAGGGTTACAATTACGCATGAGCAGAATATTATTTGCAGCAAAACACGTTTAGACGGTACTAGGCGTGAACAGACTATCATTTGTAAACAGTTATTTACAGGTAAGATGGTGGGCTCTCAGCCTATGAAAAGAAAGAAAAAATGCATCGAATGATAAATATTTTTATTGGATACGAAAACCAGTAGGAATATTTGTCTCTCGGAACAAATAGACTTTAAACTTTGGACTTCAAGAAAGTATAACCCTAGAGAAGATATCTGTGCATGCCTTCTGCAAGCGTACACATAGATTTGAAATTTCGCAGTGTTAGAATAGATGTTACACATTTCAAGTCAAAATCACGACACGTTTCAGTTTAGAAAACATGCTTTTCATTGTCAATTCAACGGCGTTTAGAACTTTGTAATTATGAATACTGAAACTCAAACGTCGTGTCTTGCTTTTGAAATGTTTATCACATGTTTAAATATAAAATTAATATTAAGACCTCTCAACGAAAAACACTGTACTGAGTAATTTGTTTTTGGTCTGCGCTTTATTGACAACGGTTTAATTTTCTTCTTACTTATGAATCTCGGCTCTTTTTAAAAGAGGCCAATTCTGAAAAATAGGGATGTCACTTGGACAATCATATCACAAAACAAGCATGGCGTAAAAAGGCGAAGGGTATTTGTGCAAGAATCTTATCAGAAAAACAAATTGTTGTCTAACAAGGTGTAACAATCAAGTTGGTCATATTGTGTTGGTCAAGTTCAAGCATGATTAGTACTGTGCTAGCGAGCCTCATGTAAATACTGAATTCACTTTTACCATTATCAACAGAATAAGGCAAGTTTTCATCAGTGCCAGAAAAGAAGTAGGTAGAACCTTGCTGCCAACCAAGTCCACTTTGGTTCTCAACACCAACGGCGCATTTGCGGTTTACGTTAGCGAGAACATTTAGGAGGTCTTGTAGAGGGCCGACTGTAAGGTCGGCACATTTAATAACAGTTCCTGCACAAATAAATAAGCCAGTTAGTGGGATGTTAATAAAACCTTGTAAAGTTTTTATCAACCGAAATCTAGTTAAAACGTTACCAGAAGTCGTACCGATCTAGGGAAGCAGATAAAAGACTTGATAAAAGCAAAATCAAGGCGAAAAAAAAACTTGTTTCTAGCGAGTCCACATTAAGTTATCCGGTGGTTAAGTGTGAAGAAAACAAACTATTCTATCTACTGAATATTGGTGATTTATCAGGAGGATAGCGTTATCTACCTTTCGAGAAACCCGTGCCTGGCCCTTTCTCTGTCGCGCAACGTTACGCTCTCTCGTTACGCTCTCTCCCGAGAGCGTAGCGTTGCGTGAGAGAGAGGGCCATAACTACTCTAGTTACTCGTGTTAATGAGAAACTAGCCGGGGAGGTTATATTGGTATGTGCCGCTGTGTAAGGTAAGGTTTGCAAGCAATTTAGTCAGGGATAGCGTAAAGAAATCAGACAGTTTTGCTCTAGAATAGGATATAATGTCCCAAACAAGTGGCCAGGGTTTGAATAATTTAGTGTAGAGCAGGGTTCTTTACCCGGGGTTTCATAATAGAATATGAAACTCGAAAGTATATTGGCTCATTTAAAGCATGTTGGAGTACGATAGTGACAAAGTTTCTGCATGGAAAATAGCTACTCTGGTATAGAGTAGGGGCTTAAGGTGCCTTGTCTGATCATGGTCTGGTATAGGATAAGGGTTTCAGTGCTCCATGGGCACACCCCTACCCAATGACTTACAGAGTACCTACCCTGGGCAAACTAGCTAGCGTCAGACTACTTCCTAAACTATCAGTTCCTGATTTTCAGGAGTGGTGGCGAACCTTTACGATCTTTAGAGGACAAGTTCTGGAAAATTTTAACCCTTTTTCGTATAGTATTGTTCCGTGTGTATTCGTTTTTTCCGAGACCGATTCTAACTGGGGTTTATAACTATGGAAACAATTCATTTCATGTGTCCGTCTACTAACTACAATTACTAAAGATCATTTACCTTTGCGCTTGGACTTTTCGCTGTCTTGGTCTTCCAAGTCCTTCGGTCCCTGCAGTTTAGCTTCAGCGTTATGAAATCGTTTCAAAAAGACCTCCAGTTCCGATGTAGCAATCCAAAAGAAAAAAAAAAAAAAACCCGTCATCTCATTCAGTTGGTTTTAATAACCTACCCAGTATTCCATGTAACCTACCCAGTATTCAATGTAACCTACCCATCATGTGCCACTGATTGTGTTGGCCACTGTATTTTCTATTCATGGTCAGGAGCATATGACATTCCATGTGACATGCTCCTGTCATGGTATAAAATAGTTATGCAACGCTCTCTAGTGGTACACCATGGAATAGTCCACTTATCACTTGTAATGTCTTGGTATACACACTCGCCTTAAGGTTCATGCGTGTACCGAGAAAATACAACGGACTCGTGGGATATTCCATGTTGTTATATAGACACGAGTGCTTTACTGGGAAATATACTCCTCGTAAAATTCATATCTTCTCGCCACCGTGTAATATCCTCTATGTATCTACTCGTAAGCGCTGCATAACTTGTACATGTATGCTGTCTTTAAAGTGGTAATGATTAAACACAACTGAGAAGCTAAATCTCACACGCTTTTAACATTCGATCACTTACTTTATTCATGTGCCCAACATTGTGAAAATTTATTTAAAAAAAAATAAAAAAAATCAAGTAATATTGTTCTTCTCAATGGGACATTAGCAACAGGAAAGAAAGTTATATTCGGTAAATAATTACTTACACTTTTCATACTTTCAAAGAAAGCATTTTTTGACCCAGCGGTAATCAGAAAAATTTATTAATAAAATCAAATAGCATGCTAATCTCCTATCCAACGACGTTAAAGCGCGGGAGATCTGGGTTAGAGTTAAATAGCGTGCAGTAAAGCAAGAATTGAATTGTTCAAGCGAAAAGTAAGATAATTTTGTCTACGGGGAAAAAAAATTATTTGACCTGGCGATTGGGAACCATTTAAGGAAAGTGGTCCAAGCCAGCATCTGCTAACAATGCTTCAGTTTCCCGCTTTGAAAAGAAAAAAAATGCCAAAATGTTAGAATAACAGTTAGCAATATTTTAAAACTATCTCTTGTCGCATTTTTATTTACACTTAATGCAATAATTTAACCTTTCAATGGCTTGAATATTCTGATTCTCATCTTATGGCGACAGCATAGTTGAATCAGTTTACAACGCACAATAAACATCAGCAACAACATGATGTGTTTACTTTATTTGTTGACTTTACATGTAGTTGTTTACTATATTTCTTTTTTTCTAATGAAGCGCGACAAATGTTTTTACCTTGCTTTTGGGCAGTTCTTTTGGTTCCTATGTGGAGAAAAAGATATCCAAGGACTTAGCGGCTATATTGTTTAGTGTCAAACCCATGCAAAGACGTTTTTCACCTTTTACAAAGTGTTAAAAATATAAATAAAATCCTTTCGCACGCAAATTAACTTAATGTATTTCAATGAAATTGTGGCAGTTTCAATTTTACTTTCTTGCTAAAGTCTTTACGTAAGCGCTGGTTTCAGCTAAATATCAGATTCTAACAAGCACCTCGATTTGTTGAAGTCAATGTTCACGCTCTTTCACATTTTTCATGCTCGTGTTAAAATTACAAGTTCATTCATGGCGTAAAACAGACCACAAATGCCATGGAAATTTCAAGAGAGACGCCATTTAGGGTTGCAAGCAGAGAGTTTGATTAAAGGCAATAACATAAGCCACTTCTTTATTTTACCTCTCCAGTTGGATTGTTTGCTTTGATCGCAAATCCAAAGGTAGTAGTAGTAACCGAAAGGATTAACGGCAAGGAGAAGATAAAACTGAGGTGGTCCATGTTCAACCTAGAAAACAATAATAAGAACACAGAACATTCATTACCAATGACAAGCAGTTCAACAGCCGAACGTTGCTTCAACGACGATTTTGGTTAATGTTGGAAATAAACTGATGCTCGTTAAAGATAGAAAATTACAAAAAACTGACTTATCGTTTTCCACGATATCAAGTTTGTCTCTTAAATTGCACTTAAATTCGTTGGTGAATGATCGAAACATCTTCGGGTCTTTCTCGAAAGTCTTCGGCAGTCTTCGTCAATCTTCGGAAATTTCCGGAAATATTCGGAACATTCGTGTGACCTTAGGACAAGTTTTAAAGAATCTTCGGAAACCTTCGGAAAATCGTCAAAAACGCCGCCACAGTATGTCTATATAATAAAAAGAACATTGCACGTTAGTTCGAGGATATGTAATATCCTCTATGTCTGTAATCACGTTTCCCTTTCCAGGTTTTGTTGCTGTTTTCGTATTTGTTGTACTTGTACAGAAATTTACGAAAAACGGCCATTGTACTGTCCAGGCCCGCAAATAATCCCGTCCCGCAAATGATCCCCAAATTGGACCGCAAATGATCCCGGGACCGGAACTGATTCCACCGCAAAAAGTTAAGAATGACGTGGACTCCATGAAGTCTATGGATGGATACAAGGTTTTTAATTAAAGATAAGTACCTCGAGCATAATAGCACCAATAAAAAAGGTTAAACAGACTGCGCAAAATACCTAATTGACATCTGTCGACTGCACAAATTTTTCGTTTGGGAATTACCCCGCTTAGAACTTTTCCCTGCACAGCTGTACAGTACTTATTATACCTGCGTCCTTGATAGGCACGGGCCTCCATGAAAGTGCTCAAGAGTTCTTCATGCGAGGTACCGCAGTGCTCTTTAGATAGATTTATTTGCATGCGTACTTGCGGAGCTGTCGCTAGTCCTGCTATTTTCTTTTTAATACATAAATAGTTTTCACTGTTACGCAATAAAAAATAAATCGAAAACCATCCAGTGAAAAAAGCTAAGAAATTGTGATGTTATAGAAGATGAAACTAAATAAGACACTTCTCTAAGTTTTATGCCTGTGCGTTTCCCTAAACTTCAGATATTCGTCGAAATGTTTCGCAGAAATTTACAGAGCCCGGTATGAAAACGCCAGGTTGGTGTACATCCGTGGTACACCAATATTCAATTATTCAATATTTACCAATGTACCCAGTTTACTTCTTAATTAAATATATAGTACGCGCTTAAAACAAATGGACCTTCATACCGATGTCACGCATTATAATCCATCGAATATTTTCGCTCGCGCGCGATTGGTCTAAACGCGTCACGTGAATGAATATGCGTCGGCTAAAACTTAGGATTCCGAGATATATTTCCCCAGTTTTCAAAACAGCGCGCTTTGCGAAAAATATTTCAAGGATAATAAACACAATAGCCTCCATTTGCCGCGAAAACGTGCTCGGATATTTGCCCCTGGACAATATTTGTTCCTCGAAGCTCACAGTTTTCCTCGAGCTGCGCTCTCTCGGAAAGCTGTTCTCATTAAAGCACTGAGTAGCGTTAAATTTCAGTTCGCAGATTACATAAATCTGGTAAATGACAAAAGAGAAATTGAACATTATATAACTCTTATGTCAAACAAACATCACACTGTTTTTAAAGAAGTGTTCTGGTTTCATTAATTAATGCATGCAGTACGTAATCACACATTTAATTTGGAAAGTGTAAGTTAGTTATTACAGTTTTTCCAAATATTGTGCTTCGTTCTGTAACCTAGTACAAGTGATTCGTGTAAGTAAGAAATATAACGTATTGTTAGTAAGTAATGTAACATAATGTATTGTAAGTGAGTTAATGTAATGTAATGTATTCCATTGAAAGTAATGTTTATAAATAAGTAATACTGCGTACTGTAAGTACATAATGTAAAATAACATTTTGTAAGTGATAATTGTAAACTAGGAAGGTAGCAAATTATGGTCGATTTTAGTACTGTGTTGTAAATTGTAAGCTTTGTAATGTAAGTATTCTGTAATTGTAATATAATATATACAGAGTAAATAGATTAAAAAATACTGTTTTCTTCTCGGAACAGATAATGTCAGCGGACAACTATCCGAGCATATTTTCCCGCCAAATGGAACTTATTGTTTATTTATAATCCATGGAATATTTTCGCTCGCGCACGATTGGTCTAAAAGCGTCCGTGACTGAATATGTCCCAGCTAAAACTGGGGAATATCCGAGTGATATTCCCCAAACTTTCAAAATTTTCAAAATGGCCTTAACCCATATACTAGTTAACTGCTTGTTCCTATACATGTAGTGTTCACGTCTTATTTCAAGGCATATAAGAAGAGAACTCCTTGCTAAGCGAGCTGTTCTGCCTTGGATATCGCCGAAAATAACCTTTGGAGACAATAATGAACGAATGCATCATAACTTTACACTAGCCCCCTACCCTCCCCTCTCCCTGAACAGGTCCTTCTTCTTTTCATACTCTCCTTGGCCCCGATAGCAAGTTATAATTAATTAGTGAATTGAACATGCAGTGCTCCAAAGTCATTAACCTTTTTAAAGTCAATGACCACGGTCTGCCTCTTCTTTAACAGGCGAAGTCTTTGGCACATGGATTGTCTGTTTCCTTCTTTGTGTCAATTTCAACCTCTTCCTCTTCCTCTTTTCCTTTCTCTGTCTTCAATTTTAATCTGTATTTCTTCACTAGCAGGTGAATCCTGCAAAGCCTGAAGAGCGAAAAATTATACATGTATTTCAACTCATCAAATTATACTGTGAGGGGATCGGGGCAGCTAGCTACCGGATTTGGTCGTCTTGAAGGTTCGATGAAAGAAATCAATATTAGAAAGCAGAGAACCTTCTAGCAATTAATATCACACTGAAATACATCGCTAAGCAAATTTTAATTTCTAAATCATGTGCCCTTGGATGCGAACAAATACATCAAATTAAAACGCATGTGGGAGAGAAAGCTAATATCTCTTGTTATACTTCAACCATTACCTTTTCCTCAGGTGAACCGCATTTGCAGATTGACGAGGCAGACACAGCGACAATCAACAGAGCAAGGCACAAAGTCAACAATTTGAAACCCTAGGGAAGAAAATTAGGTAGATGAACTTTTTTAAATAACTTCTCTTATCAATCGAATTAGCGAGTGAATCTTTTACAGCCAGGATCCCGCGGCATGCGGCACAAGTGTGACCTCTTTTAATCAATTCCCATTGTTTCGACGAAATTTATCAAATTAGAAGCCAGGATTACTTGAAGTGAAACAATTCAAAACCGTAAGTGATCATGCGGGAAAGATAAAGTTCAAACTTTACAGTTTAGTTTCTAAATCTTACTCAAAACTGATTTGCAGCTCCAAAATGTGAAATGTTGACTACAAAATCAGATAAACAGGCATCCGCTTGACAGCCTAATTGCCCGGCAACAACTTAAAACTACAAATGATGCAAAATAATTTCTCGCGCCAGTATAAATGCATTCTTGCGTACTTTAACTCGAAAATTCGACAAAATTTCTGGGTATAATTTGTTGTCTTGCTTTTGTATATGGATCTAGCAGCAGACAAATAGCAAATGAAAATATACACTTACCATTTTTTTTTGGTGAAAATGCGTCAAGTCTTCTTTCTTCTTGCAACTGATGCAAAGTATGGTATGGATGCAGGTTCATATGAGCGGACCCTCTTTTTACATCATCTGAAGGTTGCACAATGTCACCTTACTCCGATCCGGCTTAATCGGCTGATATCTGAAAATGTTGCACCTAAATTTGACCTGACCTGGTTTCAGTACATTGCTGGCAGAGTTGCTTCGATATTTCTAGAAATTACGGGAAGTAGTGCTGAAACAGTGTCGTTATTTTCGACCAAAGCTCGTATGCCAGGTGCCCTCGTTTCAGCACTTCCTTGAGACATGAATGCATAAAGCCTACCATGAATGCAAAAAGGGCAAAAATAAAGAAATCTTATATCATAATAAGGATAAAGATAAGTTGCCAGAGCCTTGAGGAGTAAGTCTTGTCGAAAGTTTCACTGAGAGCAAGAGAAAATGAGGGACTTATTTTCTCTTGCTGAGAATTATCGCTGATTCAGTGTGAAAGGTCATGTTTACAGCAAGCAGAAAATTGCAAAAACTAGGATTGATTTAAAACTACTAGAACTGACAGTTCCAAAGAACTAAAACGAGGACATATTGAAAAGAATGGTAAAGCAGTCTGAATATGAAAAATTCTCTGATAGCAACTGTCCCAATGATCGTGCCTTCCTCTTTCCATCATGATTTGAATACACTATTTGATATATGGGGAGTCACTGCGACCTAAGCCGAGTATTGGTAGAATATCGGCCCGAGGTCTTGACAGTACGGACCAAATGCATCGAGGTCCGTACAAAAAAGACGGAGGGCCGGTATTCTCCTAGTACGGTCCCGAGTGTGTTTGGTTAATAAGAGATTACGTGACTGAAAAGGTTTATAAAAATAATAAAAATAATAAAAATACCCGATTACGGACTGCAAAAAGCGCGCAATTCTGATTGGGACCCGTCTGATGTTAAACAGACCAGAAGGGAAAGAGAGTTGGAGGAAAAAGAAAAAAATTCTTTTTGTTCTTTTAGGAACGCAAGCCATAAAACAAACAGCTTCAAGAGTGATCGCGCGGGCTTCAAAAGTAATCACGCGGGATCATTCGGGACAGCGCCCGGTCCATTTACTGAGGGAACATTACACCGGCAATAGAGCAATCTAATTGGTTGATTTAGTTATTGGCCCTCTGAACTAACTTAGTCATGTTACAAACTTATTAAAAAATGACTCACAAGTTTTTGTTTTGTTCTGTCTTTGTTTTTTTTTGTTTCCTGTTGATAGCGTGACATTTCAGATAAACAACAAATCAAGTTAAAATACATCGGAGAAGAAGCCGGAAATTCTAAACTTTTGAAACAGATTTTGTTTCAATTTTTAAGTCGATAGATCTTAGTTTTTGTTATCTTTTGCTTATAATAGATCTAACCTCTCACACTACATCAGAGACAGTTTACATGGTTCATTCTTGAAGGCTCCGGTACTAAATATCTCCTTCTTCTCAGTATCACGGTATAAGATATCTTTAGCTTTGTCCTTTTTGCGCTTCCTTCAGTTATGATGTTACTGCGCATCACCCAAACCTGAACTGAACACGTGTAGTCCAGTTCCTGAACCTCCACACTACCAGAGAACGATTTTAGCGCCGCCACTGCAGACGAGAATGTCCAATTGCAGGATTTGAACCGGAACCGGAACTGGTTGTGCTATGTGCAATACTACCATAACTGAAGGACGGAAGAGCTAATGCGAGGGCAAAAAAAAAAAGAGGGCAAAAAACAATGGTATAACAGTGAATATAAACAATCAGTCTGCTAGCAGAGTCGCTTTGACCATTTTGTCCTCTTTCCAGTTTATGTATGAAAGATAGAAGCAGCTCCGTTATTGATGGGTAGTTGTAAAAGTATTTTTGGGAGAGCCGAGGTGAAACGTTAAGTTATACAGCAGATATGGAATGCTACCGGATGACTTCCGGAGTAATAAAAATTGCAAAACAAATGTCTCCTTCCCATAGATCCTCTATTGTCTGTCTCAAGTAAGGCGGGAACTGGGGAGAGCTAGCAGAAACGAGTTCTGATAAAGGATAGTCCTGTAATTCTCTAGGAAATATCGAAGCAACTCTGCCAGCAATGCACTGAAACAAGGTCAGGTCAAATGAAGGAGTACTATTTCCTGATAGCAGGTTAAGAATGTCTCTGCTAGTGTGCAGTGAAGGTTTAGGAACTTGACTATCAGCTCAAGTTTGTGCGATGCGCGGTAGTTCTACACCTGAAGGAAGGGCAAAAAGGGCAAAAGTAAAGATATCTTATATCATAATAACAAAACAGAGGATATAATTAGTACGGAAGTCATCAAGTGTCTGAAACGTGTCATTGAAGTGTCCCTGATGCAGTGTGAGAGGTCAGGTTTATTATAAGCAAAAGATACCAAAAACTAAGGTCAACTGACTCAAAAATCATCATATAAAAAAATTCAAAGCTAACAAGCGTGTAGGGTTGTGTACTTCAAAAGTACTAGAACTGCAGAAAGTCCTAATGCGAGGACATATTAAAAAGAATGGTACAGCAGTGAATATGAACAATACTCTGCTAGCATGGCGAAGTTCCTTCCTCTCTCCGGTTGAATTCACTATTTGATATATTTATTCAGAAATGACTCACAAGACAATTTTTTTTTCCAACTACTGACAGCGTGTCATTTCAGATAGACAAAACGACAATTGGGCCAAATTAATCAGTGAACCTCTCGACGCCGGGTAGAGAAGTTAAAAAGTTAAGGCGATTGAAAATGAAACTTTTAAAGCAGTTTTTTTGTTCCGTGGAAGGTCTCCCGCATGAAAAGGACCGTGGTGCTCGTCGGGAATTTCGAAAAGAACCCCTAAGAGGTTCCAAGATCCTGTTTTGCGAGCGTGGCTTGAAAAGTTTTTCAGCCCTAAGAGGTATTAGTTCCAAAACAACAAACTATTCGGCTCGTCACTGTTTTGAGCTCAATACCCTAAAAGGTACTGTGAAAGCTTCCGCTGTGAAGCTTTTGAAAATACTGACAGCTTAAGAGGTGCCAAAACCGCTTTTTACGTGTTACAGGGCACGACGGGCACCCCCGTCTTTTATATATGGGGGTACCCCCGGGTTTTTTGTTTCAATTGTGTAGTCAATTGATCTTGGCTTTTGGTATCATTTAGCTGATAAGGAATAAAACTGACCTCTCACGCTGCATTAGAGACACTTCCTTGACATGTTTCACTCTTGACTGCTCTGGAAATTTATCCTCCTTCTCATTATAGTAATATGAGAGATCTTTGTTTTAGCCCTTTTTGCACTTCCTTCAGTTATTGTATTACTGCGCATCGCACAAACCTGACCTGAACACGTGTAGTCTAGTTCCTAAAGCGCCGCCATGCGGAAAAGAATGTCTAAGTCCAGGATTTGAGCGGGAATCCGAACTGGTTATGTTATTCGCAGAACTACTATAACTGAAGAAAGTGCTAATCCAAGGGGATATTAAGAAAAAAATGGTACAGCAGTGAATATAAACAATACTCTGCTAGCACAGTAACCATGATCGTTCCGTCCTCTTTCCGGTCCTTCTATAGAAGATCGAAGTGGTACCGACTATTGTTCAGAGTAGTTGAAAAAGTGTTCTGGGGAGTCCAAGTGAAAAGTAAGGTTTTACAGCGATATGGAAAATGGTATGGAGATATGGATAAGATCTACTGACTTTCGGAGACCAGTAATAAAAATTGCAAATTTTCCCCTCCTACTTTTGCAGCTGTTCTTGTAGCGTCAAATCATTCCGGCTGAATTAGTTACGACACCTCGTTCTTTCAACCCTTGTCTTGCCCTGGTTTTCCCAATACCCCAGGGTCCGGTAATTATGGCGGAGCCCCGGCGGCCCCGCCAAGGGGAGCACCATAACTATAGGAACAGAACCGCATGCATTCATAGAAACAGAAACCCATGCAACGCTTTTTTTCATGGTCAACATGGCTAGCGGCATGGATCGCGACGACGTCGCGCAACATGGCGGTCATACTCTAGCTAATACCAAGTCTTGGTATACAGCGTACGTCTTAGCCATTTGACATCCATGTTACAAACCATAGCGGAGGTTGATGTAACGTTTCTAAGATAGGGTTGCACTGCTGAAGCAAAAAAATTAAGATAACAACAGAAAGCAAGAATTAACAGGCAAAGATCGCGAAAAAGATCGTTGTTGTTTAGTCAATTTCCAAATTTGTGTTAAATCTAGGTGTTAACAATGGCCGTCACGGGCCTTCGTTTGGGTGAACCGAAAATTCCCAAAAAACGAAAAATTGAAAGGAGAATGTCACTCCAAAAAGCTGACTTTTTTGTCTATTGCAAGTAAACATTCAGCTTTTTCACTCACCGACGTTTCTGCCTCTGAAGTGCCAGCTATCCAGAAGAAATTCGTCTCGAAAGAAGCGACTTCGAAGGCCGCCATTTTGAAATTGTCATTCCGTCCGACTCGAAATTGGCGGGAAGGAGAAAATCTTGCAACTCATTTGGCATCCTTTACGAAATCAGCAAGATATATTATTTTTTCCAAGCGATTTTCCACTTCACTATCTTCAATGCTATCATTTCGGAGTTTGAAGCATGTTTGGCTCAAAATAATATGGCTCAAGAGTAGCCATAACCCAGAGTGGTAGTTCAAGGGCTCTTCGGAAGCCATTTGTACAAAATCTCTCTGACGAAATGACGTCACGAAAACGCTGTCTGGCTGCTGAGTACTGTTCAAAATGGCAGCAGTGATGTTCGAATTTTGGGTTCTTTGGAGACGAATTTCATAAGGAAAACCTGCACTGCTAAAACTTCGGTGAGCGGCTAAACTTAGTGCAAGGTTTTTATTAACGTTGACAAAAAAAAGTACGTTTTTTTGCCGTGACCTACTCTTTTAAAGATTTGATCGAACGGATTGTGGCTTGTGTATAAGCAAATAAATATCTTGCAACATACAAGAAATCAGCGAAATCCATTTTTCAAGCCAGATCGGCCGGACCGCTTTCATAGAGACTGCCTCTTAATATGCTGAATATCACCTAGGATTGTGGGAAGGAAACCTCAAAGGAAAATATCTTTAAAGCAGGAGCTGCTTCCCCTTCAACCCCCCCCCCCCCCCCCCCCCCCCCAAAAACACAAAAAAACTTTTTTTAGCTTTGTGTTTTAAGAAAACAACCACTAATAAAAAAAAATTAACCACCCCCCCCAAACAAAAATTATAAAAACTACAAAAACAAAAAAAATTTAA
>Ga0126339_10001958_pt1 | contig 14497 bp, 7 predicted proteins | sample OrbTmetagenome_2_FD_92532 | JGI IMG/M metagenome (GOLD analysis project Ga0126339, IMG submission 92532) | Coral microbial communities from Petempiche,Puerto Morelos, Mexico - Orbicella T R C metagenome | ecosystem: Host-associated > Invertebrates > Cnidaria > Coral | place: Petempiche,Puerto... | reverse complement strand
TCAATCAATCAATCAATCAATCAAACTTTATTAAATGAGGGTGACGCTTTTTAAGCTCTTATAAATTAAAACTAATGAACTTCTGGCCTCTACAAAATATAATTCATGGACAGCAGATTAAAAAGGATAGCACATTAACTTATTCCTTTAGTGCCTGATGCTTACAATCACATACAATCACTATTCCCAAGTTAATCTCTCAAAATTTAACTTTAGTCCATTCCCAGCGGTTTGGAAATAATATACCTTGAAAATCCCAACGCCATGAGGAGAAATCTGAACATAGTACCAAGTATCTTTGTCATCTGGAATGACTGAGAAGATTACGAAGACAGTTCCCTTCGAGGAGGCGGTAAATTGAATGCACTTCCCTTCCACATCACTTGTTGGGTCAAAACGCATTGCGTTGGACCATTTTACATTACATGGAAGGTAACCAATCACTTCATCTACTTCAAAAACACGACTTTCTGGCCATTCCGCATGTGCCACTAGCAAGTCAGACTCATCCTCGTCCATGGTCAGATCTGGATAAGCTTCCTTGGAAACTGCCAAGTCATCTTTAGCCATGCTGAGAAATCCACTTTCTGGATCGTACGTCAAAACCATGCCCAAGATACAGACGTTCCGTTTGCTACCCTCACCTTTACGGCAGGCTGTTGACACATCAAAGTCATCATAGGAGCTTCCTGTAAACCATGTTCCATAAAAGTACTTCACATATACTTCCATCTGAGCCGTTATCTTTCTGGCACCATTGAAAGTCCCAGTAAGATCTTCTTTCATGTCGAAGATAACAAGAAAAACTTTCCCATCTTCCGTCATGTCTTTCCAAGAAAGTTTTCCAGCTGATTGCTGGTATTTGAAGTTGTCCGTCTGGCATCCTGGACTTCCAGCGGGCAAGTTAATTTCAGAGACAGATATCGGGCCCTGGAAGCCAACAAAGTACATTGGAAGTTAATAAGTTAACATAAACGATTGTGATTAAGATCTACAAGAACTATGCCAATATTAAGACTTATTTCTTGTGAACAATTTGACCTATAATTGCCTGATTGCCTCGGTCCGTACTCAAGACCTCGGACAACATTTTTCTAATATGGACCAACCAATTGCAAGGCCGAAAAATCCAAAAAAAATGTTTGATTCTCTCCTTGAGAACTTTAATTTCTTATACAACGTACATGCATCCCTCCCCGACAATCATGCAGGCTAAATTGACTACAGACCAAGGCGGTTAGAAAATCAGGTCAAATTGTTCTCAAGAAATAAGTATTAATGACACTGTTCTTGTGGATCTTTATCACAATCGTCAATGTTAACTTAGAAAGGGCCAGAGCCAAGTGTCTGACTTAAAGCGGTAGAGAAAATAGTTATTCTAGTTTCTCTGGGAACAAGTGAGCTAACAGTGATATGGAGGTCTCTGTATCATGGAGGTGCCCGTAAGGATGGGTTCGACAGCACCAGAAAAACTAGCACTTGAAATTGTCAATGGAACTTATTTTATCACCCTCTTTCTGTTAATGGCATGCATTCATTTTGTTGAACGTCGTTACGTTTTGCCTAAAAAAGGCCTCTGATAGGGATCTTGAAAGGGCCCGTCAAGTTCCCATTACCTCTTCCATGTAAACACGAATGGCTTTCTCTAAACTTCCTCTCCTCTTTTCTATTGAAGTCATGAGTTCATCACGATTCATGTACTCGCAGTATTTCTTGGTCTTGGTTCCATTGATTGTAATCTCGTAGTAAGCTTCCCCGCTGTCTGGGTCTAACTTTAAGTTCCTACTATGTGCTTCACAGCCCCAGTCTGTCTCTTCATCGGGAAATAGGGCGTGGGCACTGAACTTCAGCAAGTCCGTGATTGGCGCAAGAGCGAACTTGAATGGCTTTGGAAAAGTGCGAATGGATTCAAGCCACTGCACGATGTCAGCCTTAATAGTTGGCGAGTTAAAATCAGAAATAAGCGAAGCTATCTCTTGGTCCCCTCCTTCTACAGTAAAGGAAGTAGATGACGTTTTACTCTGAGTCTTTTCGCTGCTTTCTTCCGATTTTTCTTGTCTATTATTGATGCTCATAAACAAATTCCTATATTCAAATTCCATGACTTGACTAAACTCTTCCTTACTGGCAACTTCGCTGGCTTCCATTGTTTTGAAAATCTGCATGCGGCCGCCAAATTTTCCTGATTTGATGTAATGTGTTCCCCAGCGAAGGATAAAGTCCTCTGCAGAACGAAATTGTAGACTAGAGTTCCAACACTTCAATAGCATTACATTGTATCATTAATATTATTAAATATTTTTCGAAAAATGTATACCAGAAATTCAAACATGAAACCAATGTCAAAGTATCACTAAAATATATGTTAAAACCAACTAAGGTGCATGCTGCTTCAATTTTAGTACTTGAAATAATTTGGATAATAGCATCACTTAGTCTTTTAATATGATTTTAAATCTAAAAATTTGGGCTTGAGAACAGGAGCAATTAAAATACGGGTTTACAACACGTTCTACAGTACATTTTATTTAGCAATAGCTAAGAGTTAAACGGCAAGTATTAGTTTCATTTTAAAGCCTTATTAGTTATGGCATAGGACAGTAAATTTCTTATTACAAACAAAAAACTTACGAAATTTCATGGCTGCACCGGGCGCTAAATATGATTGTGGGAGATCCATAAACTCTCTGAGAAAGTTTAGATTGAGGCCCCCTGGTTTGACCTCATCTTGGTAAATTTCATACCTAGAAAATGTCGGGATTGCTATTAGTGTAAATCGTCTATGCCTTTTTCAAATGAAATTTGTTCATCAGTGCCAATCAGAAAGAACCCATAGATTAGCTTGTATCTTTCAAACTCCATCGAAACGTGAGAGTAAACGCACGGTCTGCAGGAGGCAAGGGTATTCCCATTGTAAAGGGACTTTGTCAAATTCAATCCCAGTATACAGGCATGGCGTGCGTCTCTCTTGACTCACATTGATGTAATATATCAAAAACGAGAGACAGTGTCTCATCGCATTTCCAAACACTGATGAGGGAGTTAAAAATACGTCGCGCAGTGGAGTATTTTTTGACGAACTTCGAAGGATCAAAACGTGGTGAGAGTATTTGATACATCTTCTCAAACTAAACTAGAACTAAGGGGAAAACCAAGAAATAGAATGGAAAAATCAATGGCTGTTTACATCAGATATCCAAACACCGTTAGCTTATTATTTCCTTAGTTTAAACTGATGAATTTTCAATGCATTTTCTACAATACGCGATCAATCTTATCCTGCAGAAACATTTATTCTTCGTATTTAACTCACTTTTGAAAGGACGTTCTGAACTCCCTGTGTGATTCAACCATCTGAATTTTCAACACATATTCATGGAAGCTCTCTCTCCCTTTTCCAGAAATGGCGCTTGCACGAGAACGCCAAAACCCATGAAATAAATCTGATGACTGTTGTAGCTTATTATAATGAACACAGGAGATTAATTTAAACGGATATTTAGCTACCTATCGATGTCGATCGAATAAACTGCCATGTATTTCTGTGAGCCACTGAGAAATGAACTTCCCCAGGCTTTTTTCACACCAGCGTAGAAGCCAAAGATTGATCCAGACACTCCTGCTTGTTGTTGTAGAGATTGCTGATACTCTTCTCGACTGTAATATGTCAACATTGTAGCGCTGGTGTCGTATACACCATGGACATTCATCGTGTCAGGAACATCAAAATCGTCATACCTAAGAAATGCAAAGTTGAATAAAGATGAGAGAAGCGTGTCAATATTGTAATAAGTTCTATCAATCAGTTGCAATAAAGGGAGCAGAGCCTTCTTATTTCATCCTCATTGGGCTGATTCTATTTTTCTAGGTTATCACGAAAAACACCTTTACCCTGCCCCATTCTTGCACGCTATAAATTAAGGGCAGAAAGTCAGTTTCAAGTAGTCACGTTCGGTTCCTGCTGATATGATGCTGAACTTTAACACCTTCTTATGATATGGTTGAAATCTCAAACAAGGAAGCTTGGCTACTTCCAGGCTGGGAGTGTTCTCAGTAGTTAAAGGAGAATGATATTTTACGATATTTTAATCATTATCCTAGACTTGTCCAGAATACGTCAACTGTAACGGCATCTTCGCTTTAGCATGGTGTTCGACTGATACGGAATCTTGAGCACATTAGTACAATTTAGAATTACCAATTTTAAAAATATAATAAACATTCAAATACAAAGAGACATTTTCACATCTCCGTAATTTATTAATCCTCAAAGATCGATGTGGTTGTGTACTTACGTGGCTCTTCCTGAACAGTCTCTCTGAATAATACTCATCTTTCGTGACTCCGGGCTATAATCACCTCGGAGATCAAACCCAACTCCGATAAAGGCTGCACCGTCGATTAAGCTCTTGTAATGAAACAAGAAAGAAAAACTTTTAATTTATAAACAAACAACACAAGGGGACCTAGGTGAGACACCAAGGAAGCGCCTACCCCTCCCTCCACCCCTTATGCCAAATTACGAAACGTCTGAAGTAAACCAACACAAATATAGGACTTTTTTTACTTTGATGTGTAATTGTTCTTATATTTATGCCGTTTTTGGCAATCGTTTGATCGCACTTCATCAAGTAATGTCAGCTTGCCTTACCAAACAAAGAGTGGTTTTCCAACGCGCTTCGTAGCAGGGGTCTCCCGGTTGGTAGTTTGTTCCAAAGCAACCATTCATCAATAGGCCACCGACCCCCATTGGATATACATATGGCTGTTCACCAGTCTCCCCCTCAGATTTTTCATCTTCTCCAGTCAACTCTGCGTCGATGTGGAAACCCGCTGGAACAAGCAAATCTTCTGTCTTCCATCCTTTCTCTGGTTCGACGTTAACTTCCAGCTAACAGTTTCAAATTAGAATGTAAATTACGTCCTTCAGCTTTTTGACAATCAAGACCCGCACTTTTTATACTTATTCTTTATTTTTTTTAATGTGATGATTTATCTATATTTATCTTTATTATATTGCTGTGTTTCACCAGGACTGTCAAATACCGAATTCACGAATTTGATTGGCTGAAATCGATATTGAAAGCGGTCTAGATTTTTCCATCTAGACCGGCATCTAATGTTTTGCGGTGAAGAAGTTGTAAACTAAAAGGCAAAAATATTGACTATTTTCTTCTAACATTATTTTTTATGGAAGCTAAGTGCCAGAAAGCCTAATGAGAAAAGAAAAGTTAAGAGGACGAGCAGACTTTGGCGGAATGAAGTTCAGCTCATCGCCGTTCACAAGCAAAATGTCGGCTAGTACAAACCAGTTACGAATTAAATTTTTCTTGTTTGCCAGATAATAAACATCTTATTAACCAAGCTCAGTGTAGTCGGCCTGTATGGGAGAATCTCGACCTTGGTCGTGTGTACAGACCTCGGTCAAGATTCTCCAATTCAGACCTCTAACTCGGTTAAAAAGAGCAAATTATGTATTGTAATCTGTGTAATCAGTAGTTGACTGAGATGGGTTGAATTGTAAGTAAATTTGTTTTGATTTGATGTCATTTGATTTGGAGGAAGGTGAAAGGGGAAAATATAAAGAGCCAGAATGAATTTACCAACTGAGATTTCACCTTTTGATCAATGAATTCTTGCGCTTTGTTTTGCTGCTGTTCCATAATTTCAAACTGCTTTTGTACCGCTTTCTGCCCGACTTCCTTTGCCATTGCCGCCGCCTAAACGAAGGGAAATACACGTAAGGTGTTAATTAATAAAGGAGAGTGTTTATGTCATGGCTTGCACCGGTCACCACAGGGCTTTTAATATGACGCAAACGGCCTATACGTTACAGCTCCTCCAGCCTGAGCGTTCCTGCACCACCTTTGGATCAAGACTACAAACTAATTAATAACAAAGATGATAATTTCTCGGTTAGATTTAATAATTTTCTGAGGCGCCGTTTCTTTTCTTTGTTATTGTTTGGTTTGTTAGCCCATTGTTATGTCAACCATAATTATAATATATAAAATTATGGATTTCAATTTTCACTATTTTAATGAATAGCTCTATATAGTATATAATCACTGCATTAACCTACATGAGGTTTTAATTTAATGTTGTACAAACAAAGCCAAAATCACTGTGGCTAATCATGAAGGCCGAGGTCCAGTGAACCAACCAAAACTCGATATAAATACTTGTAGCTGACGTGTAGCGCGGGAAAACGTGTGCGAGCGAGTGCGAATGCGAGTGCGAGCGAGTGCGAGCGAGTGCGAGCGAGGATAACAAAGTGGCCCGAGTTTTTTTGAGCCGATCGCTTAGCATGGTAATGCAAAACCAAAGGAAATGGAAACTACTTTTGACAATAAAGTGAAAACCATTCTCAAAGCATCTCCCAATCAAATCTGAATAATAATTATATCTTATTTTGTCCAAGTAAAATAGTTGCGTGGAACACCTACACTGAACTTGAAAACTATTTAACGTAATAAAAGGGTGATTCTGCCAACCCGTTTCCTCCGCTTACATTATCCCCCGGCGAGGTTTAGGGGCAAGAAATGTCTGCTCGCAATTAAAAATAGAAAAGCACACCAACGACCAGAAATGAGGTAAAACTAACATCACACAGTAATATTTACAATGTAGCTATCAGGCTCAATCTTGAAATGGCAATTTAGGAGTCCGAAAAATGACCTACCGCAGCACCTCTTTTAACCCTCCTTAGTTTTGATGATCCATATTCTTGGCCATCAGAGTCATCCCTGTTTTGGATCTTAGCACCAAAATTCTGTTCGAGCATCAGAAGAAAGGCAACAATGAAGACAGCGGCTATCTTCAATCGTTTCATCCTGTCCGAATGCCTTAAAAATAAAAGCAAATCAAACTGAAGTTATTTAATGTAATATCAAAGGACGTTTAAAAAGTGAAAAATTAACGTGTCATTCTTGCCCTTTTGTGGAATGAAATATAGCATAGAGTGTTGTTGCTAAATTGTTAAATTTTGACTTGTCTGTCTGTATCAGAGCAAATCATTCTGCAAGGTAAATAAAGGAAGTGTTTTATTCCAAGTGGAGACCTGAGAAAAGGTGTCGTTTTCTGCTGCTGTTGCCATTTGACCTCAGAAATTGGCCATGCCACGCTGGTATCTAGCAGAGCGTGAGATGTAACGAGATACATTAAACGAAATTCCATAACCACTGCACTCAGCTTATTGAAACCTTCTCTTCAGCGAAATTCTCGAATCCCTTGCCGCTGTCTTTTACTTAAATTTTCTACCTGACTTGTCAGTTTTAATCATCAGAAATATTGGTCATTTTTTCCTTAATTCGAAATCTTGTAAGCAATAACCGTGACATTTTCCATGTTAGAAACATATTTTTCCTCTACACTAATAGGCAACCGAAAAATACGGCTGCCGGGTAGTACCTAAAAGATAAGTTAAATAACAATTTCTTTTAAAGCTAGGGATCTCCAATTTGTGTTCTTAATATTTTCGGCGCTGTAAATTCTAAACATAGGTGATCTTGTTCCTACATAAATGAACCATCTGTAACTAATAGAACGATAGAAAATCAGTGAGTGAGGATCTTTCAACTGAAGAACTGAACTTTAGATTTCATGTCAGCAACTTCGCGCCACTTAACTCGGTGTTTTATCTTTGATTCAAATTACACAACCTGTACGTCAAACATTTGCTCTAGCTTTCTCTCTCACCTTTTTTCCTTGAAATCGTGATGCGTTTGCTTTTGATGCACCTTGTTAGATACAATTTAAAACTAAAACTATAGTATTTTAACAAATTCACTTAGATGCCTAAAGAAACGAAAAGGTGTCCATGGTAATGAACATATAATGAATATCCAAAAACCATTATTTATGGATTTCTTAACTATTGGGGTTTCTTTCTTTTCCTTTTCAAATACAATTTGACCAAATTTGTATCGACACTTGCTATATTCCGTAGTTGTTATTTATGGACAATTATTTTTATTAGCTTTTTAAATAATTCAAAATTGCCACTAGATGGCCATCCATATGCGTCAGGATTTAGTTTGAAATCACATCGAACAGAACGAAGAACGTAACACTAGGTAGAGTGAAGAGAAAATTGGAGAAATAAACAGATTTGAGCTCAGAATTGAAATGCCTTTTTCTAATAAATATACCGCTCTCTACAGACCGTGTAAAACTAGTTGTTATTACCTAACACGCACATTTTCTTGCCTTCCTACTTGGTAATGAAATCATTAATACTTATTACCAAATAATTATTCCGCTGGATCACGATTCTTGTAAATTATAAAGGCAAAGCCACTTTTCTTCGGCGCAGCTAGGTCTATGCCTTTGAGCAGTTTTCCGCCCCAAAGTTAATTCTTTACACCCTTCGTTCAGTTCTCACACGCAATGTCAAGCAAGGGAAAATTGAATATACCAATACAACCAAAAAAATATATTATTTGTTAGACTTTTGATTAATTCGCTTAATTTTATGGAGTTAGATAACAGCGTAAAAACGACACGATAATGATGAAACTAAAAAGACAAGCACGATACAAAAAGACGATCTCAGATCTCATGCTGGAATGCTCTTGTCTAGTTATGGTGACGGACCTGTTTGCTTTTCTTAAGCTGCTTGCTTTTCTTAAGCCTTGGATAAGGAATTTATTCTCTTCTTCTTTGCTTAACCTTTTTCAGAGAGGTGAAAAGGCGGATCTGGTTTTTTCCGTTGCTTTGACGACTGAACTGAACTGATAATTGCTAAATTCAACACCCTTCGTTATGTTTTGGCTTCTTGAAACACCTTCGTTTAATTTTACTTCGTCGATTTAACTCCCTTCATTGTCCCTGAGTGGTGCCACAAGTCTGGAGAGCGGCTTCCTAGCAATGCATGTCACGATCTCGGTATAGTCCTCGAATATTTCGCGTCAAACTGTAATCTCTAAGAACGTTTCTTACTATTTTTTTTTTTACATCGATAACTGCATGGTGAAATCAAAACGGTAAAAGAATTCTTGCACCTTTAGTTTTTGGCTGTGCGAGTAGTGACCAACCATGATTAATTAAATTTTATGCGCATTGTTACACCCTTCACGTTTTCCAATTGCCGCTTATGATTAATTCACCTGCCTTTAAGCTACTCCACAAATATATCTCCTGTTGCGAAATAATCTATCCTCACGTTTTGCGCGCACAATGGAAAACAGAGCAATTTTTCGACCGAGAAATGCTTTTCTTTGCTGTTGCTTACTAGTTCTCATAAGGCAAGTGACTTGTGTGGAAAACAGACGTTCCGTGACATATGAAAAAGACAGTGAATGCAAAGAAAACCTTTTCTTCAATACAAAATTGCCAGGATTGTAGTTTTGTCTTGAAATGAAAATTATAAACCCTCATTTTATAATACAAGTTTAATTGGCAGATTCTAGCGAGCAGTACGTGTGATTGCAAAATTGCCATACATGGTGATTGTATTCTCTTTGGTAACCATGGAAATGTCTCTGTTCGAAAAAGAATTTTCTCATGACAGCGTTGCAGTAAATGTTCATATGTTGAGCCAGTATTGATCAGCTGAAACCAAAGGTTTGCAGAGAAAGCGCGTCCACAGAAAGGTAAGAGCAATAATACTTTGATCATCCGAAATAATAAGTTTGCCAAATGCATTGCCAGCCGCCAAACTCTTTGTATTCACTAAGGTTTGTATGATGACAATTTTAACTTCATCCTTTGAAACATACCTATAACACAGTTTCTGAGTTGGAGTATTCGTTTCCATTCCAGCAGTTTAAATGGCATGTTTTTTTATGTCTTCTTTTTTCACTGCGGCATATCGTGAAATCTCTTATATTTCCAAAATGCAGTTGATTTACCGGGCTGATTTACGTCAAACAGGGCTGAAACAGCTTTAAGTTAGACAACGATGTCTCTTAAACACTATGCGAAACAAAGGGATACATTTTGCTTTCAACCTTTTGGGATATATGGAACATAAACATGATATTACGAAACATGATACTAGCGGTGGTAGAAGATATTAGATACTAGACATTGGATATTAGAGAGTAGATAACTAGCGCTAACTTATAAAGCTGTAGCCACATTTATAATCGGTTTTGCCAGTTTGTGGAATAAATATATAAATTTCCTTCTCAGCAAATATGCTCACCCTATCAAATGTAACTCCATCAAATTTTACGTGATGAAATAACTACGGAATTGTAACCAACAGATAACCAGTTAATAGCGTTTGAAAACCTTCTCAATCGAGAATAGAATGGTCAAAGCCAGAGTTATCACTCTCATCAAACATGGAACCCCGACAACTCAGTTAACTGATCAAAACTTGAAGCAAATACGTGTGGCCGACATGAAGCGCGGGAAACCCGAGTGTGAACCAGTCAAAATTGGTTTCAGCCTTTGAAATTTCGATTTATTGACTAACTGGCACGAGTAGAACTAAGCATAGTGATGATATATAATAATTCTAATTATTTAGCTCGAAATGAAAACCACCTTAATGCAAACAACCAGTCTAATTTTGTTTCGGTTTTCTTCTATCAGGAGTGAGCGTCATGAAGTACAAGCTAATTATAGTTTTGTACTTGTGTGTTTGTGCAAGTTTGGTAGTGAGAAGCGATGAAGAAGAAGAAGAGGAAGGGGAAGAATCAGGTTCAGGCGATGAAGATGAATCTGCTGAAGAAGTATAGTATAATAATGTTAACTTTTTCTTCGAACCTCAAAACAATTATTCTCCTTGCTGTTTCGACTACTTGCACGCGCGCACGCTTACTCGCACGGGCACATGCTTAGTCGCGCGCGCACTCTTAGTCTCGCTCGCGCACGCTTAGTCGCACGCACACGTTTTCTTGCACGCGCGTAGACAACACCCACACAGGCTCTCTCGCACGCGCACACTTAGGCACTTCTCTTATTCTGCATTGACTGGATAACAAATAATACCTCAGTGAATAAATAAATAAATAAATAAATTAAGGAGATAGAACTTGTGATCCTTTGTTATTATGCTAATTTGTAGAGACTATACAGAAATCAAATCTTCGCATTATTTATTCACTTTGCCTTGAGAATGGTGTCACGATGACGCCGAAACGTCGGCTTTTAACGTTAATATTCGCCTGCTTATGTTTCAAGAAATAAATAAATGAATAAATAAATAGACAGATGAATAACGGTTATGACTTTCGAGTTGACAGAGCTGACAAAGTGGCGGAGCTCTTAATAATTTAGTTGTACTGAAAAAAAATACTGATAGTGATTTTATCCAACAGTCTGCTACAACATAACGCAGTTTTTAGCCATCTCGGTACGAAGTGGAAAATGTGTGGCTTAACAATTTCGTTGTTTTACTATTAATTTGGTAGCACTGGTTGGCAGGATCCAAGGATATGAAGGACATGGGAAGGAAAATAGCCGAAAAAGCTATCGAGAGACAGTTTGAGATAATGGCAGAACAGCAGCAGAAAGGAGAAGAGTTTGTCAACGCAAAAGTGAGAGACTAAGCTAGATCCGAAAGCTAACGAGAATATATCCTCAACACCTCTTTATTGAAACACAAGACATATAAAGCCACTGCTATATGCGTCTGAATCGCTCACCCATCCCCATAGCGCCGGTTGGCGCAAAGGGTGGCAATACGACTGGAAACGAATAACGAGAAATATAACCCTAAGCTTATAATATTGAATTAGAGTTGGGCTCTTTCCTGGATGACACTCAAACTCAAAAGTGCTCACAAGGCGATCCTTGCTTTGGGTGTGTTTTACACGCTAATATTTGAAGTCACGTTCATCCGGTGCTGTAGATACTCTGAATCATGCGATCTTATATTGGAGTGCGGATGTGTGACTGTGCTAATTGCCAGTTAATAGGTGTAACTTAATAATTATGTTACCATTTTTTCATTTTAGATGGATATTGATATTCAACCAGAGAAAGGTTGGAAGACGGAGGACGTATTTGTCCCGCCTGGTTTTCACATCGATGCTGAGCTAACAGGTGAAGATGAGAAGCCTGAAGGAGAAGCTGGCGAACAACCATTTATCTATCCCATGGGGGTGGGTGGTATATTAATGAATGGTTGTTTTGGAACAAACTATCAACCAGGGGATCCCTGCTACGAAGCATTTTGGGAGACTACCCTCTGTCATGTAAGTGGAAAAATACTAGTTGAGTGGCGGTTGCTATTTAAGCCGTGGTGTGCTTGTGATCTGGGGATTCGATTTTTTCACTTATTGCTTTTCGCCTTCGATTTCTGTACTCTTTACTTCCTATTTTACTTTCCTTTTTTTTATTTCTGGGCTCTGGACCCACCTTTGCACTCTTTACTAAATGATATAAGCGTGTAGTAGTCATGTGACTCACTTTTGCTAAATTGCTTTAAAGATTAGTCCATCTGAAATCCGCTGCAGGGTTGTTTATTCATATTAGGAACAACACGATAACCGTGCATATCTTAGATCCCATGCTCCAAATTTCTCATAAAAGGCTTCCAAATGACTCGATTTGACAAAGGTGGCACCGGTCGTGGCAGATCATCACAACAAAGCGTGATTTTGAGGTTCATTTCGATCGGGAGAATATTTTTATACTCGGCGCAAATATATGAAAAGATATAGATGTATCATGTCATAGCTTTAGTTTTGCAACACCATCAAAATACGCGCCTTCTTCTATAGATTTGCCATGTTCATTTCTAGGATTAGCAAACCTCAGCATTAAGTGTGCACTAATACCCAGAGAAGGAGGAAGGCTACTCCCTTATATAGGGTATATAGGTCTGTGCAGCCCGAAAGGGTATGGTTTTTCAGCCGTATTGGTCATAAATAGGGTATCGATATAGGCCATTTTGGTCTAATTCAAGACTCTAGTCTTGAATTGGGTATTTTTTTTTTTTGAGAAGAAGCTATCCTACCTAATAAAGCATATGAACATTTTCTTTAGCATTGGTCTGAACTAGGGAACTAATTATAAAGCAGGTCTAGAAGAGCGTATTGATTTAAGGGTCAGGTCTTAAATAGGGTATCGAAGTTTTGGTCAGGTCATAAACAGGGCAGGTAAAGTTCCAGATTTTGGTCTTACAGGATAAAGGGTTTTGGGAAGCGGGCCGCACATCCCCGCCCAACCTTTCTGGGAGTACCCCCCAGAACTTAGTAGAACCTGAGAACGTATTGTATTCTGACTAGCATTCCTTGATTTTCTAGAGTTTGATTGACGGTGCAGCCTTCATCGGTGTCGGTTTTGATGGGCGCGGGGATGACAGCCAAGAGTCACGCAAGATAAGCATTGTGCAGAGAGACTGTACAGGAAGAGCCACGTAAATTGTTTTATGCATAATCGATACTAAGAGAATATGATCTGAGAAGGATCATAATCTCTTGTTGATACTAAATACTTTTGTGGAAAGTGCACTTGGAAAATATCATTACCTGTCACGGTAAAACGGATAGCTTGATATTGATAGCTTTGGGCGCATGACATGTTTCTTTCCTCGTGGAAGAAATCTTGCGTGACGAGCATAAACAATGCGTAGGACTGGGGCAAGTCCAATAATTCTGCAGGATATTCGCCTAACTGCACGAAGCTGTGTAATAGTTACTCTACATGAAATTTACCTTAGTCTAAACTGTCCCTAGACTGTGGTTCAGCAGGAGCCCACTATACATGGGTCTGCACGATTGCCAGTAATTCGTTTGCATCAGCTGTTAAAAACCACGAGTTTCTGTTAAACTACAAGCTTGGTCACAAGGGTTGGAAAACGCCATTCTATACTCATTTTTCCTCTCCTCACCCCTGTGCAATGTTGAAAAACACTTAGATCTCAAACAAGTTCTGTCATGTTACCATTTCCTGACTCTGAAAAGGGGAATGGGGGTGCTGACACTTATTCTGTGGGTCAGTTACGGTTATGATTTTGCACATTTTCCAACCCAACTGTCCATGGTTGTAGCAGCTAGATTCCATTGTGAAAAGTGGGCGATGGTGATTGCGCAAAATGGGACAAAACAACGGGCGACTGACCTGGACGCTTAGGTAGTCGGCTATGTTTCATATCAACAGTAGCATTTACAAGGATTAATTTATTATAACTTTTTTATTGTTGTAATACTCAGTCCAGGACTGTAAAAGGTTTTCCTCGTTAAATTAAGTTATCGTTATCATTATCGTTATCGTTATCATTATCATTATACAGGCCTGATTTGTGCACTGGTCTCTTCATTTTAGCTATGACGACTTCGATGTTCCTGACACAATGAATGTCCATGGCGTCTACGATACCAGCGCTACAATGCAGACATTTTACAGTCGAGAGGAGTATCAACAATCTTTACAACAACAGTCAGGGATTTCTGGCTCAATCTTTGGATTTTACGCTGGGGTGAAGAAAGCTTGGGGGAGTTCTACACTCAAAGGGACTCAAAAATATATGGCCCTGTTTTCTATTGATATCGATAGGTAAGCAAATTTACAGGTTTCCCTTCAACAGTTTTTACTTTTA
>Ga0126339_10001957_pt1 | contig 14498 bp, 5 predicted proteins | sample OrbTmetagenome_2_FD_92532 | JGI IMG/M metagenome (GOLD analysis project Ga0126339, IMG submission 92532) | Coral microbial communities from Petempiche,Puerto Morelos, Mexico - Orbicella T R C metagenome | ecosystem: Host-associated > Invertebrates > Cnidaria > Coral | place: Petempiche,Puerto... | reverse complement strand
TTGACAGTTGTGCCGATTTATACGGCTACAGGATAAATAGGATGGTAAAACACTTACTGGATCATAAATGTCAGTTATCCTCTTCAAAAACAAATTACAGAAAGGTGTTACATAACATACATTTAAGTAAAATTGTAATATTTAAAAGGATTCGCAAGGATCGTTCGATTTTTGAAGGAATTACAGTGTAGGTCTTGCTCTTTCTTTTTGTGCATATTCAATAACGATATTCTACAGTTAACAAACACAAAAAGATATTGATTAGCATAAGGTTTAGGAACCTTAACTTTAATCTGAGTATCGAAAGTACCAAAATTGAGTGTAACTTTTTACATATGTTGTAGTTAGTTCCTGAGCTCAGCTAAAATAATTTAAAATAATTTTTGATTTCCACTATGCGTGTTTCGTCCTCTTCCAGTTTGTTAATTGTTTTTCAATTCGTTGTTGTTTTTTTTTCAAATTATTTTTTTCAATTTTCCCTTAGTCAGTAATAATTACAGACTGAAATAATAATTATTGAAAAAAAGTCAATTACCCGATCGAAGAAAACGAACCACGGATAGTTGAAATCAAAAATTTATTGAGATGAGCACCAACTTATATCATGTTTGATCCTCTGACCTCAGTGTGTGAAAATCTTTGGAATCAAGATCCCTAACAGTTTTATGTAGTCCTTGGCATGGCATATCCAAAAGGTCACGAAAGGAGTAAACTGTACTTAGACTGTAAAAAATCTGTGCTTGTAATAACTTGAAGAAAAAGAACGTTTTTGATTTTGCAAGACATGTTTGGACAGTTTTCAGGGATAGTCGGTTGCAAAATGTCTGTTAAATTTGAATATTGTCTTTGGAGCATCCGAAAATGACACAATAGTGTGTGTTCTCGTCTTTCAATCTGTAACGTGAGTGATTTTTAATAAAGAACACATCAGTTTGAAGAATTTCCTCTGCAAGGCTTGACCAGGCTTAGATTGCATTTGAATAAGACTTGTAGGGGCAAAAGGTCGATTAATAAACCATTTCAAGAGATAGTTGTTTGTACCTGACACATTTAGTTACAAATAATTTAGTGATTCAGTAAACTGATCAAAATTATTTTTCACAAGCTAAGAAGTTCCCATTCAAGCACTCTCTAAAAGACTGCACTGTTTAACTAAACACTTGCTAAAAAGGTTTTAATCTGATTTAGTTAACACAATAACATCATAAACCTAAGTTGTTAACAAAATTGTTTTTGGTTGCTCGAGGAAATATTACGTGGTCTGAAATGGGAAGACAAACCGCTCAAGCTAAAAAGGTCTATTAAAGTTGAGGAAATTCGTTTCAGCTGAGCTCAGATAGAATGTCATTATGGTTTCCGACATAGACGTGTTGTTGGTTCTCTGTTAAACATATTTTGATGTTGTTGTTGTTTTCTTTTTTCAAATTTTCAAAAGCAATGCGCTTTTGATTATAGTTTTGCAAATCATCTGCAAGTGCATGTTAATTTATACTGTCACTATCTGGAGACGTGTTTCGATGGTATCGTTAGAGTCACAGGTTTGATTTCAACAGGAAGATTAAGTGTTTTGTTATGTTTTTCTATGGCACACGAAATAAAAGAGGCATTGACGTTTTTTATCGATATCTCAGTCATGGAGACGTGAGAGTGTATGTAATTGCAGACCTCCGTGTAAAAGAAGCATAACAAAGATAACCATTTTAATAAACGAATAAGGAACAAACAACAACTAGATCATATTTTCTAGATCTAGCACAAAAATCCCATTACTATAATTAAATGAAATGAATAAAAATCAACGGGAGACTTTATATTTCGATCGAGCAAGGAGCTGTTATGTGTAGCACTACAAAATAAATTCTACAGAAAAAATTCTTATCAAACTCAACATCAGCAGATGTCGATATAATAGTGTTACGGACTTAGCTTAGTGTTCAAATAGTATATTAGTAAAGTTTTCGTTTTCGTGTCCTTTTCGTCATATAACACGGAAATAGGTTCGGCTTACCGAATTGTAATCGCAATAACTTACATTTCTTATCAGTACCTCTTCGATATTTATCGGAAAGGCTAGAATTTCGAAGTATTAATCCCACCAATAATCGAACAATTAATCTTTTACCAGTTTAGATCAAGACAGCTTTGCACATTGGATGATTGTATATCAATTGTAGACTCGTGTCAGAACAGAAATCGTTCCAAAACTATTGAAAGCCAAAAAATAAAACTACAAAAATTAAAATATACGTTTATTGCAATGACTTCGAAATTAAATAATTCAGTTCTGGTTCAAGTGGGATTCTAACTCGAAACATTCAGCACAACTGAAAAACACCATAAAGGAAACAAGTTGTTTTTGATTTGCAAAGATTTCAGTAACGTTTTCATCCTCTGTTTGCTTTTCCAAATTAAACCGCCGGCGGGTTTTGTTATCAAACGTTCAGCTTTGACTGAATGGCATTGCCACGCGGAAGCGGCCAAGATCTATTGTTCCGGTAAAGTAATTAAAACTAGTAATAATTCATAATCCTTTTGCCTTGAGGAGTCCATAAATAACTCGCTTTTTATTACTATGGCATATTCGACAAGTAATATATAAAGCTTACAGTTCTAGAAAACTCATTCACACACAGTCGTCGGCTTGACAGGTAAGCTTTGGATAATCTTGACTGTTGTTTTTAGAGGTGTAGTATGCCAGTGCCTTCTTGGTAAAGCGAAGTTAAGCAGTTGTGATGCCTACATGTGTTATCATGTTAACGTTTCTTACACTGCTTAAACAGTCAAGTTTTGTTTTTAACACACCGTTGATCAAAATATTTACGTATTTCAATTAGCACACTTCCATAAATTTTCAGATGACTTTTTAAGTGGAGTAGTAAAACTGTGAATCTGCATTTTATAGTTATATACACTAAAAAAAAAACTGTGAATACTCCGGCACTGTTTCGTACATCAGGGCTACTTCGATGCATTGGAGGCCAAAACTTGTCGACTCTAATAAAAGTTACCTCACGGTGTTTACGAAGGTAAAAGAGCACAAATTCAAAGAGAATCAAGACGGAATCAACCCAAAAAATTGGTCGCTCAAATTTCAAGTTAACGGAAACATAAAATTTAGCCGCAGAGTCTTCTCGACCTCTTGAAAAGACTTGCAGGGTACAGTAAGGTAGTGTCACTATATTCAAACGTAGCAATTTATTTTTAAGGATAAAATTGCTTTGGAATCACTGGGTTTCTCATGGATGTAGTAATATTGAGAACTGCCGAGTGGCTAGTTATCGCTAGGCCACATGTTATTGTTTAAAAGGGAGAATAATTCAATGACAAATGATTGACATTTCGTGACGTCGGCAACTTTGACTTCAGAACGTACAGTTTTTTTGTTATTTAAAAGGTATAGGAAACATCATTGATTTTTTTTGGGGGGGGGGGGGCTGGGGGAATATTAATTGTTTCATCTTTTGCTTGGTACACTAGAGGAAAAGACAAAAATTGTTAATTTTTAACCAAGCTATCTTTGTACCAGTTAGTGAATCTGCTAGCACGTCATGTTTTATCTCTAGTTACAACTTGTTCACCATTTATATATTCAAGCTTTGAAGAACTTTTAATGAACAGTGAACTTTCTGAGTGTCTATATAGTTAAAGCAGCGTGAGCCTATGTTCATTTTCCGCATTCTGAACAATCTACACTTCAAGACTGGCAAATACAAATTCAACTTATCAAACGTTTCTACCGAGCTAAACGAATCAAATCATTTTAATTAGTTTTGATAAAAACGAGATATTACCATGAATTTTCAAGTGAGAACACGTTATTCAACTTTAATTAAAGCAAATATTAAAAGCATGTTTAAAATTTGATTGTTAAAAGCCCCTGAAATAAGAAATAGTATTATACCTAATGATCGTCAAACTTTCATTCTTTTGACGCTTAAGGGATATTAAATGTACAAAGTTTTATTTCATGAAAGCATTACATATTTTCATTACCTGGAGACTCTCACATTTGTATATACCTGCTAAGCATATTAAAACATTCTACATTTCATACACCTAGGTCATATATCGAGAACTCTTTTCATATATATCTGTTCACCATTTGACAAATTAGTTATAAATCCAGAAATTATCAGCGTTTATCAAAATAAAAATTGCAATCAAACTTTTCTTAACAGAAGTCTAACGCGGATGTAATTTTTAAGAACATCAAAGTTATCTATCCGGTACCGCAAGCCATGTGGTGACAACTGTTTATTAAGATTTAGCAAAATGATTTCTTGCGAACTTTTCAATAAGGACAATGATTTCACAGGAATGCAAAATAAATATTTGTTATTCTACTCAAGTCCATAATACAAGTTTCCCTTGACAGTTTTTTGGACACATAAGAGTGGAAACACCATGAAAAGATTCCCTCGGTCGACTAGTCCACCTGTACGTTGAAAAACTACCACATCAGTTTTAGTTCAAGGGAGAACGTTTTTTAGTTGTGTTCGATGAAACCTTTTCGATACGGATCGAGGGCCAAAAGAAAACAAATCATCATTGTTTTCTGTTAATTATGTGAAAAATTAACTTTATTTCACGTTTCTACGGTAACTTGAAAGGATAATTTTCGATGACACGAATCGAAAACATTTTTCAGAATGAAGTGGTGTCTTTGGAATTATTTTAAAGTAACGTTATAATCGCGAACGAATCAAATAGATGTAAGCAACGAATTCACTTAAAAGCGCGATAGTTATACTTGAAAAGAATTTGCCGGACGGTTTTGAGATACCAGAGTTGGGGAAATGGGTGGTAAATGGGTGGTCTCAGTAATAAACAGCCACCCATGAGCCGCGAGCAGGAAACCAATGCCATCTTGGCACAAAACCGGAATGTTTTTAAATCTGATCATGGCTAGACAGCATACAAAAGTTGTTGTATTTTTACGGTTGTTTTTGAAACAAAATGGAAAACTAAAGAAAAGTAGATCGTTTATTACTAATAATGCATTTTTCGTGTGGACTGCACTGTTCCGAATTCAGCTAATCTTGATGTTTGACAGACCAAGACTGCTCAACAATTTCATCCTGTATATGTTCGCTTATCCAGCATTATTAATCTCCCTCGGAATTGTGCAGAGCATTGCACCCGTATCTGTAAACGTAGTGCATGACACCACCCACGTAGGCACACCTCTTTTACCCATAGGAAGTGATATCTTTCTTCTTTCCTTTCTCAGACACGAAACATGACTTCGCTTTGCGTGCTTCCGTCTAAACACAGTGCTGCAACTGTTACTTTTATTTGTTTCCTTTCTTTGTAAATCGACCATTACTCGTTATACCCAACCTTTTCAAACGGATATTGAATGAAATATCACCGTGACAAAGTTTGTTTTTAGACCTTCATTCCACAGTTATAGAAACACTTGAATGTTCAAGAAAGTGAGGCGAAGTCAGTGAAACCCTCACATTTTTTTTTGAAACAAATCCGAGTCAAAGAGAAAAATAGCAACTGCTGACAGCCATAATTCAAGTTGTAAGTGTAATTAACCGATAATAAATTATGATAGAATTTATGCAAACTGCGAAATCATCATTAACGGCGGCATCGATCTAAACTTATGTGTGTAAAGCTAGAAATTAGACATTTGGTGTGAATTTTCGTTAGAAACTAGAAATTAAGTGTGGCCGTTTATTCAATATGACTGCAAGTAAACAAGCAAACAAACGTACTAATGACATGTGATCTGAAAATGAAAGTCATCAACTCCAAGGAACACTGTTCTTAGGTGTCACCAAACTTTTATACAGCTAACATTGAACTCGTGCGACAAATAATGGAGACCATATGCATTAACTTAATTCAGTATAAAATGAAAACCTCGCCAATTAAAAGTATTTCTTTACTATCAGCCATATCTACATTTCTTTCTTTCTTTCTTTCTTTCTTTCTGGAATCACATTTTGCGATTTATACTTGGATTTGAATAAACTATAGTCTTAGATTAGTTTTAAATTTTAGTGTATATTTAAGATCCCTCTACGCTCGAACATTTCTAAGCTGACTTCAGTGATAACCACTGACTCTAGATCTGGGAATAACAACCTGCAAATAACAATGACAAATATTTGGGGTCGTCACGGCCATTTATTTTTAGAAAGTCTAGTTTTGTTTCCGCTCTGTGTAAGAGCGTACAGAGAATTAATTACAGTCTAATCTTAATCTGTGGACACGTCCGACAATATGGCTAATGACGTCAGAGGCCACCAATTTTCCGACTTCATTTGGCTCAAAGTTTCTATTCTCAGTTTGGCGCCTAGAAAGCTTAACTTAAGCTGTCTTTAAAGACATAAAAGCACTTAAAAAATTTCCTACTGAACAATAATATGACACGAAATTGAACCCTAAGCCTACAGAGCGAGAGTGGTTTCCTCAAACGTATTTCATCGCTCCGAATAGATTTACCAAAGTAAGGAAAGAACTGTCTATATCCTGCTTCGTCGAAGAACGCTACAATTTTGTTACTTTTGCGTGTATGTGTTGCGACAAACAACTACTTGAACAAGGAGCGGAAACGAATCCAGTCCTTTATAACTGAAACGTACCTGTCAGTAAGATTATTTACATCAAGTGCGTAAGTAAATGTATCATTCCAATAAAATATTACTACTTGGAGCATGAAATAAAATGAATGTGCACGTTTGCACGTGTGTAAAATATGTACTGATGTCCATATATTCATAGAGTTGATTTACTGAAATATCAGATCAGTCGAATATAACAGTTTCTGTGACATACAACTAATAAGATATACCCAAATGTAGACGGCAAATATAAAGCGATTTATTTTCTGAAGTGAAACATTGCGTTATCGTGTGTTGTCAATACAGCTATTTTTCGTGGCATGTGCGTCCTTTCCCAAGCTGCAATTAACGCATCGCCTTTTAAACGCAAATTCGTGTAATTAACCTGCTGATAACGATTTGAAAACAATAGAAAGTAAATATTACGGTGTTTTCGACAACTACTCAAATGGATTCGATTAGCGATTCCTCATGACTTATTATAATTCATTTGAACTTATTTGAATGTAATTTTTTTAAATGTAACAGCATTATTGCTAATTTTTCTCTCTATTTACTCCAGTTCTTTTGCGATTCTTTCGATTTATCAGTTTTGCTTGAGGCTATAAGCGCAAACACAACACTTGTGCTACTTACTAATTCAAGCTTCGTAATGATAGATTTTTGTACTTAAACTATTTGAAGAAGTTGTCAAAAATTAAACAAAGGTTAGTGGAATATATTGGTCGTTGTAATGAGAGAAGGCTGTCCTTATAATGACCGCTTCCTTCAGAAAACTGCCAAGTCTATTTTCGTGTTTAGTTTTTTTGTCTTTGACGTGCTTCCGTAAAACTCTGCTTCCTCACCTAAGAGTTGAGGTTTCCTTGTTCATTCAAAATTTTGTGATTACCGAGACGTAATTGTTTGCCATGGCGCAGTGAGTAATAAACTGAAAGAACAATGCCACTTAACAAAAAAACGCAATAAAACAGGCTGCGCCTTTAGAAGCCAGCTCTAAATGATCTCTGCTCTCGATCGTCGACAACAGATTCACTGTTAACGACTAGCTATCGCCTTTTTTACAGTCAGATCCAGCAATCGCCCAGCTAAACCATGAACAAGAAAATATTCCTGATTGCCTTTCTTTTTCTGGCTTTTTGCACTGGGGAACTAATGGCTAGAAATATGTTTAGGCCCAACAGAGAAACGGTAAGCTTATGTAAATGATTATATTAATCGAAAAAAAAGTCAACGAATGTGTATGTTTTCGACAGTTATCACTTTGCCTCTCTAAATTATCTTTCAAAAAAGATCCCAGTTCAGTCTTACTGTAAGTCACTGAAATGTCTCCGTGATTAGTCCAGATAATTCGTGAAGACTTTAATGTCAGTAATTAATCCGTGCAGGACATTGGAAAATTTTTTTCTCGCATCTCTGGCTTTGCAATAAGTCCCAATGAAGTGAAGCAAATGTCAATCCACAATAACAGTAACCCACAGTCAGTTAATTTAGTTTTAGTCCTGATCGAGATTTCGATGCCCCTGAAAAAAACAAAATTGACAGATTTTGTGCCCTGCGCATGTGTTTCAAATCTAACTTTTAACAAACACAAGACACATAGATTGTCGATTCAATAGGTCAAGAATCACTGCTTTCGGGCTACAATGACAAAATTAAATATATTCTGGATTTTCATGGTATTATCGAGCTGAACTCGTTAATTTACAAAGGGAGTTTTTTCAGTGCAGCGTGTGCAAAAAAATGCCTAAGTCCCGATTATCACTGGCAATCGTTAACCATCCAGAATCGACTCAGCTTTTGGTTGTAATTCTAATTTTGTGAAAGAACATAAACTAGACAAAGTATGAAATGACCGCTGAGTGTGCTTCCATTAGGGACACATCAGTAGGGCTTACTGGTCTGACAAAAATCATTTTCCAGTTTGAATTGCCAACAAAAATAAGGTAGCTAGAAAAGCCTCTTTTACACTCCTTGCTATTATTTTAATCACAGTTTTATTCCCGTTTTATCTTAGCACGAGCGTCCAAAGCGAAGTGGTTGTAATTTATACAGCCCCTGTAGCGATGAGATGCCCTGTGAGCTGGACGACTGCAACGGAACACCCATTGCCTGTTATGAAGGGCAGTGCATCCCTATTGATTCTGATCCATACAAGAAAAAGCGAAGCATCGACTTTCCTCAAGATATCTGAACAAACGTGTTTTATCCACGGGTACCTGGCCGCACTGAGAAACCGACAAATGAAGACATCAATCAGTTTACGTCATGCAAAAAAAAAATACACAGTTATGTTTTAACGGACAAAACATGTCAGTCGCTGCAAAAGCTATTATTTTCAGTTTATTTCTATGTAGATAGCTACTGAAGTTAAAATGTTTGATATCATTGACATAAAGCAATAAAATTGTTTGAATCTGAAATTTATTTTGTCATAAATTACTGTGCCTAACCGCCTTTTTAAAAGGCATTTTTAGGAGTATATCATCAAAGAAACTGTTCTGTTACATATTTCGTTTTGAGTCCCATTTCCTTTACCTCATAAGTTGCCAAGGAAATCCTTATGTCCCTTCGTGCGTTTTGAGCCGGCGCTTGTGCGTTTCTAGTCTGTTTGGCAAGTGTATCCATGTAAATGAAAACAGGCTTTCACGAAAACGAGGAAATATCTCACCCTCGGCCATAAAAGAAAACAAAATTCATCGAATTGATCCGCCCATGACCGAAGTATTTTACCATCCCCTTTTTTCACTGGTGGGATCATTGTATTACTTCATTTGGAATCGCTGAACTACATGTTCTAAGAATTGCACAATTATAGTTAAGTTCATTCTTATTTATAATATTTTCACCAAGAAAATTTCCACGATAGAAGTTCGTGCAATCCTCAGAAACTGCTCCCCGTCAGCACCCTGGTGAATAGGGCCTAATCATCTTCTCTTCCCGAGGGACTTCGTTCACCTTTTTGAGCGCAGTAGATTATTCAGGATTTTCTTGTCTCTTTCGCGGTCTTGAAGTCTTATCAGATGTTTTTGTTTTCAAAACGCCCTTGAAGCCACCTCTCCGGTTCCATCAATCGTACAACCGTCATTGTGCTTCCGGTCTTATGGGCTTGAATAGTCTTCCAAGCTCATAATCTGGGTTTGGTGTGCTTAATTCTCCACCCACGGCCGCCTTCGTTTGCATTCCAGGTATTTATCACACAGTGTCGTTTGTAATTTTCAGAGATTTACATCTTTCGTAAGAGGCCATAGTGGTGCGCGTATTGTGCAGTTTCACAACCAGAATGTCCGATCCTCGAATTAGCCCATACGTTAAGTTAAAATACTCCCAACCCTACTTTAGGTTCTTGATGGCCTAGTTAAGCACTTTAACTCTTTCACCAAGTTGCGCGGTTGCAAGTTGAATGCAATTTTTTTTTTTATTACCCATATCCCCTTTAACACCGTTTAGCAAACTGGATTTAATCTTGCCACCCCTTCCGTCCTTGAAGTAAGTGTTCATTACATTGAAGATGCTTTACAATAACTTTTCGGTTCAGATGTTCATTTCGAATCGTCATTCTTTATTGCCACCCAGAAGTTTAGTAGAGTCTAAATCAGATAGAAAAAGATTTGGTCTACTATCGTGGCCATGGAGGTCGTGTCGACACCAAAGATAGACCCACTCTTTGCACGACCCGGTAACATGGTGCAAAACCAGCCACGCTGGGACGCAAGTTACCGTGGGACTTCCAAAACAAAGAAACTCCTACCAGTCCAGCTGGACTTTCTTTTGTTTTGAAAGTCCCACCGTGTAACTTGCGTCCCATGGTTTTTCACCAAGTGATAGGGTCGTGCAGGTCCTTTGAGTGCCTGACCATTGTATGTGCTGTGTACCACACTATTTTCACTGAAATGGGGGTCTAGGTGAGAAACTTCGAGAGCCACAAGCATTTTTACTTAAACTATAGACATGTACACATTTTCTGAAAGGTCATAAGAATGTCTCTTCAATGCGGTTTATTTCGCTGAGGTCGACCTAATTTGATATTCATATGACGTCAAAGCAATGGGAAAATTAGCAGTTACCCCAAGAAAACCTCCCACGAATCTCAAGTGCCGATAAAAAGTTGTTTTCGGTATGTCGAGAGTTTGACTAAATTAAACATTTGTCGTACTGAATACGTCATATAGGCACCTGAGCGACAAAATCATGACGTACTGAATACGTCATATAAGCACTCAAGAGGTTATTGGGCATGGATTGCTATGGTATCTAAATAACTATAATTCGACATGGATTACAATTGGATCACGTAATGTCTGATCAATTATGACTCATTACGATGACAGTTGTTTAAACTTAAAGGAGCTACGCAACGGTTTGCGCGTCTTGAAAAATTTAGCCTAAATTTTTCAAGTTCGTCGTTTGTTATCCGAGTCAATCTTCTCCATTCTTGACCATCCTTGGTCCTATATGGCTTATTATTATCTCTTTGCTTTTTTTTTCTATCTTAGTAATTTACTTTTTTTCAGGTTTCCTTCAATTTAAATGTAATTTTGTACTTGCCAAAATAACTCAAAATACCTTGACTGGCTCCTTTAAGCCCTGCCGTCTCCTCTACGCGTTTATAAATTTTCAAACAAAACAGATAGCCGAAAGAGTCAGTCCCAGCGTTGGTCAGGTTAACTTTGTGACGGGTTCATCTTCATGGCTGCTTTGTTAATTCTTTCCAACGATCTACACTTCCATTTGGCGACACTGATCTGTCGGGCGTTGAGAGCCTCGTTGTAAACCTGCATGCAAGATATACGACCGCGAAAATTCCGCCTGTCGCCGATTCGTGCGCCCATCCTCACGGGATAATTAGTAGCCAATGAGACGCTACCAATGCTTTGCTCATCTTGTAGCTTTCCATTTATCCACAAGCTCGCTCGTCCGGATTTCTGATCATAAACTGCTCCGACAAAATTCCACTTGTTGGGCTTGATGTGCGTGCTTTTTATAGCGGGTAGATGCACTCTTTGTTCGCGATCGACAAAACGTGCGAACAGTTTTCTGGGCCTGGCCATCCAAAAATTTACACCCCATCCGTCGGTTTTATAGTTGAAAATTGGCCCGGCCTGTTTTGGCAACACCCACGCCAAGAGAGAGATGGAGTTTTTGGCGTCTAATTTTCCATTGTTTGGAAACTCGATGTAACTGTTCGGGGTGCCCAGAAATGACAGAGAGTTTCCGCTTTGGTTAAAAGGCCCCGCTGCCGGTATAACGTTGTTTACTATTCCAGGGGTATTTCCACCAATCACGTCCTTTGCTTGGTATTTATCACTGAGCGGGTACAGGGCCACTGGCTTCGGATAAGCTGGAAGAAAAAAAGAAGACATTTTAGTATATTAGATATTTTATAATGAGGATAAACTTTAATTGTTTCTAGGAATATTTGGCGAACTCAAGACTGGAAAGCATTTTTTTCTTTGCAGTATGAAAGGACTTTCAAAATTACTATCAAGGGCTAATATAAGCGGGTAACAATACTAAGACATCATTTTACACCCTATTTCATACCGAAAAAAGCACATTGCTCCCTGCAATTTTGTTGCCAATGTAACCATGTATTTTCCTTACTAGTATGGAATTTTTAACTATTTGCGCAATAAACGAAAGCAGAGCCACAAATCGGGACGTCGAGCCGGTATCATGTATTTTGGCCTTTTTGTGAACGATATTTTAACAATCGCACAGTTTAAGTGTATTAGCAAAACAATTGATCGAATCAAGGGAGGCAATTTTAGACGCCAGCTGCAACTGAGTTTGTATTTTTTTTTTTCAACTTCGGACGCCTGCAACACTGAGTTCATTATAAGAATAGAGGGGACAAGAGAACGTATACAATTTTACTGAATTTAATGTCTAAAAAAGGTTCTTGCTACTTCCCAAAACTCACATTCATTTGTGAAACATCGCCATTATATTATTAAACTAATAATCTAATAAGCTAATCGTGTAGTAATTAGGACAGAAATAACCACGATGTTCAACTTTCCTCATTTTGTATGGTTCAATATATTTGTATGAAAATATTACAACTGAGGTATCCGTGAGAAGGGCTGTTCTCCTTACCTCTGATCCTCATAAGTCTTGACCCGACTTTTGCTGCTGCTCTCATGATCGAAGGCCTTCTAATGGAACTCAGCGAATCGTTTGTTTCATTTGTTTCATTAAATGGTACTTTTTTGGATGTTGCCGATGACGTTGGTTTCAGTGACCCCGCCCATTGCTCAAACATCTGCGAGTTGGCCCTATTTACAAGAATTTTCATGTTGGTACCGTTTGCATGATCTCGTGAGGTCACAATTCCAGTGAAACCACTTGCCACTCCAACACCCCGTTTGTCGCTTCTTCTGCCCTTATTCATAGGATAACCCTCTAAAGACTCCACTTTTCCTTCAAAAGAGACCCCTGGTGTATATTGTTTGCCCCAAGTACCTCTATATCCTGACTTTCCCTCACGAGGAATTGCGTTAGGTGTCGTCTCTATTCCTTCGCTGTTACTGGTATTCCTAAACGGTCTAAATTTTTCACCAGCTGTCCCCATTCTGTTATCATCGCCTTCATTCATCATCAGACCAAGTTTTTGCAGACTCTTTTCTCTAAGTTTCATAACCTTTCCGTTTGGCAAAACGAGCATACCGTATCTACCTTGACGTCTGTCTATCTTCGTGCGATCTTTCTCTGCAAAACCCGACCCTTGAACAGGTTCAAGGCCATCAGGGATCACATATGCTGCTCCAAACTGATTGCGCGTTTCTTTCTTTCTGCGATCTACGCCTCCAGAGAACTCTTCCGACTTTCGCTTTCGATCCCACCCATGTTCGGCTCCCTCAAGAATTGCCTCCTCATCTTCATTAGAACCCCAAACCTGCTTCACTGCCCCTTCACCAATCATTTCTCCTTGGTGATCTTCATCGTCCTCCATCTTTTCACTATGCGGCCCAAAGTTTATGACTTCATCTGCTCTGACTTCCCCATTTCGTGCTCCTTAAATAATATGATATGTTTGAGAAATAGCTTTTAAGGGATGATCCCCTTAAAGACTTGCTGGATATCTGATTAATGACGAATCAACACAATATAACTTACCTAATATTTGGAGTATTCCCCCGGATCCTAAAATAAAGAATAGCCATTAATGTTCATAAGTTTGCGTTCATTAATATTGCCGGAAGGACCACTAAGCAGAAAATAGTTAAGGCACTAAAAAACCGATGTGTACACTTAATCCTTTATCCTTTCATACTTCAAGCTAGCCAATATGACTGACTATAAATCGTGTTAACTGGTATTTTTTGGGCCTTGAGGTGTAACCGTAGTGCGGTTTTCATCAGTTAAAAGAAAGAGCTACCATGGTTGATCTGAAAAATATGCGCTGGGGCAAATTTTAGTTTTGTTATCGAATTTAATGCACCTTCTCAATAAGTCCTAGTTCTAACACCCTTAGTCACTCTAAATTTAGTCTCGACATAGTTTGTAGATCAGCACTTAAGGTTACTTCAAACCTTCGCGGGTGTCCTCCAGAAAAAAATTCGTACGCGCGCTGTTTTCAAGGAAACCCCCACAAACTATATATCAAAACAAAGGTTATAAAATGTAGAATTCGATAAAATTATGTTTTGTTTTGGATTTTGTTTTCCAAAGTCGGCAGAGGCCGTCAACTCCAAAATGACCGACTGACGTTCCAGCGAGTTAATCGGGTATCAAATGCGATCGTTCATGCAAAATAACTGTACAGTGTTAATCACAAAGCTTCAATCTCCAAAAACATGTCAGCATTTTCTTTTATTTCTATTGGTTATCTTTTTATAGATCTGTCAAGTTCGACTATCGAAAAATTCGCGTAACCTGTTGCGTTAAAGGCCGCCACGAGGAAAGTATTTAAAATAAAGG